>Ga0334722_10000315_pt1 | contig 74133 bp, 52 predicted proteins | sample C3_bottom_MG_FD_207210 | JGI IMG/M metagenome (GOLD analysis project Ga0334722, IMG submission 207210) | Sediment microbial communities from Yellowstone Lake, YNP, Wyoming, USA - C3_bottom | ecosystem: Environmental > Aquatic > Freshwater > Lake > Sediment | place: USA: Wyoming | collected...
CGAACTCCTTCGTCAGCTTGGTCGTCCGCGGTCTGAATTCCTCGATCTTCTGTTTGAGTGTGTCTTTTAAGGCCATGCTGCGTCTCTCCTTCGGACGGAATGAATGGGGATAGAAAAGTCCCGCGGAGGCACCCCGGATAATACTCCAAGTGGCCCAAGAAATGGCATTGGTTCGGTCGGATTCCCGGAGCCGGAATCGGGGCGTTTCTGGCCTGCCAGCCTGAGCGGGTGACGTATGATCAGAAGATTGTCCACCTGCCGATCCCGACCGCCGGCGCGCGCCGGACTAGCCTTGCCGCAGCCGGAACTCCCACTGGCAGTGCCCTTGCGCGTCGGCGTCCGGCGGGCAATGCACGCAGGTCGTGACGATACGGGGATCGACGGTGCGGGCGAAGGTCTCGAATTCCACGATCCCGACGGGCTTGCACGCGAAGTCCGGCAGGCCCTTGCGATGACGCGTCTCCTGGACCCGGCACGACTCCATGGCGAAACGGAGCGAGAGGCCGTCCGCCGAACGCTCGAACCGGTACGGGTTGATGAAGCTGTACATCCGGAACGCCAGCGCGCGTTCGAGCGCGTCGAGGCCGCCGTCCTTCGGGACCCCGAACGCTGCCATGATGCGCCGCGCCTCGGCGGCGGCGAACCGCCGCCACGAAGCGGTATCGAGCTCCACCGCCACCTGCATCCCGTAGCGCTCCTCCGCGGCCAAGAACCAGCAGCCGTCGTGCGCGAGCCAGTTCTTGGCGAAGACGTCGAGCGCCGTCACCAGGCCCTCCCGATCGAGTGACGCGAACACGCCGGTCGCGCCCGCCGACGCCCTGGCCGGCGCGCGGAACACGGCCACGCGGTGCGCGTGTCCGCTGCTCACGCGCACTTCCTCGGCCCCGAGCGCGGAGAGGCAGCCCCGCGCCCAGTCGATGGTGATCGGGCCTTCCGGGTGATCCAGCCCATCCGCGGCGAAGACGCGCGACACCATGGCAAACCCATCCGGCGAAAAATCCGCCAGCACGATCGTGCCGCCCGGCCTGACGACGCGGACGATTTCGATCAGCACGGCCGCGCCGTTCTCGAGATGGTGCAGTACGTCGATCGCCACCGCACAACCGAAATGGCCGTCCGGAAAGGGCGTACAGGCGGCATCCGTGAGGACGTACCGGATACGCTCGGCCTGGGCGGGATCGGGCGTGAGTACCGCCGCCATCTGCTGGTCGTCGGCGCACAGGTCGATGCTCACTACGTCGAGGCCGCGCGCCGCCAGTGCGCGAGCCGTGATGCCCTTGCCCGATCCCACGTCGAGCGCAGGACCCTCCAGCCGATCAGCCTGATCCAGGATGAACTCCGGCGCGCCGAATCGATCGAACCCGTGCGCGGCGAAGTCTTCAGTCCGGCGGGCAAACTCGGCCTTCTGCTGTTCGATCGCGTCCTGGGTCAGTGGCATGTGCATCCTCGGCCCCGATCGTATCAATTCCGCGTCCTGGTTCGAAGCGCGCCGGGGATTGCCGTCAGGCGGCTGGCCGCGTGTGGCATGGCCGCGGCCAGGCGCAGGCTGCACGGCAGAACCCGGCTGAGCGCTGTGCGACGCGACGACGCTGGGCGGACCGTCATCAGACTCAGGGAGTCGGACACGGGGATTCGGGATACAACTCCCGGAGAGGGGCACGTCAAGCCTACCCCGGTTCACCAAGGATTCGCGCCCGCGGGTCGCGGGAGTGTCGAACGGAGCGGCTTCTGCCGATATAATCGGAGATAGGGCTTCGGCAGCCCGACCCACTCGAAAGGAAAGGCAGCAGGCATGGGTGATTCAGGCGAAGGATTGGTTGACGCAAGCTCCCGTCTCGAAGAGCGCATGGAGGAGATCCAGGAAAGCCGCCGTATCGCCAGGCAGGGCGGGCCCCGCCTCGATCCGGAGAAGGCGCGCGCCCTCGAATCGCTGCGCCTGGCCAAGACCGACATGGAGCGGCAACTCGCTACCATGACGCACGAAGCCCGCCGCCAGCAGCTCTCGAGCGCGCTCGACGAAATCCACCGCCGGCTGGCCGAGTTGGAAGCCCAGGCGTAGGGTTCACCGGTGACCGAAGGCGACGCGCTCGCCCGGGTCTACGCCTACCACGACCGAACCAAGCATCACGTCAATCGGTTCGCGCGATCGCTCGGCTACCTCGACTGGGCCAACCAGCCGAATCCGTTCCGGACGTACGAGGGCGCGCCGCGCATCGACCTGGTCGAGCCGCTCCAGGCGCTGCACGGTGACGGCGGCAGTCTGAACGTGGCACAGGGCTCGAGCCCGGTGTCCTCGCCCCTCTCGGCGGTCGGCTACGACGACCTCTTCGCAGATCCGGCTACGGAACCGCGCGCTGGGGGCCTCCCGGCGATTTCCGCCCTGTTTCGCTACAGCATGGGCCTGTCGGCCTGGAAGGAGGCGGGGGCCTCCCGATGGGCGCTCCGCGTCAACCCGTCGAGCGGGAACCTGCATCCGACGGAAGCCTATGTGCTGCTCGGGCCGGGCATCGCCTCGGTTGAGCCCGGCGTCTTCCACTACGCGCCCGACGCGCACGCGCTCGAACAGCGGTGTACGTTTGCGCGCACGGCGTGGGCCGAGGTGTGCGACGGGCTTCCGCCCGGCGCGTGCCTCGTGGGCCTGACCTCGATTCACTGGCGCGAGGCCTGGAAGTACGGCGAGCGGGCGTTTCGCTATTGCCAGCACGACGTCGGTCACGCCCTGGCCGCGCTGCGCCTGGCGGCGGCGCTGCTTGGCTGGCAGCTCCGCGTGTGGCCCGGCTGGTCCGGTGCGACGCTGGCGCGGGTGCTCGGTGTCGATCGCGCCGCCGACGTTGGCGACGCCGAACGCGAAGACCCTGCCTGCCTTTGCTTGGCGTGGCCGGGTAACAGCGCCGCTCGATGTCCCGTGGTCAGCGAGGCGTTGGTGGACGCCGTCGCCAACGGGGAGTGGCACGGTCGCGCGAACGAGCTGAGCGAGAGCAGGATCGAGTGGGAGGAAATCCAGAAGGTCGCCGAGTGCACGCAGGCGGCCGCCTCCGCGGATCCCGCGCCCGCCCGGGTGGCGCGTGAGCCGGGCGCTCCGCCGTCGCGCGCTGTCGCTGCACCGTCTGCAGCTTCTGTCATCCTGCGGCGAAGGAGTGCGGTCGACATGGATGGGCGATCCGCCATGGATCTCGACCGGTTCCTGTTTCTGCTCGGTCGAGTGATGCCAGGAACGGCAGCGCCCTTCGACGCGCCGTGGTGGCCGCCGGCGATTCATCTCGTGCTGTTCGTCCATCGAGTGACGGGGCTCCAGCCCGGCATCTACGTGCTGCCGCGGACGGCAGACGCCCTGTCCCGGCTGCAGACCGCGTGCTATGCGGACTTTGCGTGGATTGCGCCGGAGAGTGCCGTCGCAGCCCGTGTGCCCCTGTGCCTCCTGACGCCGCTCGACGTTCGGGCTGCGGCGCGTCAACTGAGCTGCACCCAGAACATCGCGGCGGACGGGTTCTTCAGCCTGGGCATGCTGGCAGAGTTCGACGCCGGTGTCGCGTCGCACGGGCCGGCGTTCTATCGCGCGCTGTTCTGGGAGGCCGGGATGATCGGCCAGGTGCTGTACCTCGAGGCCGAAGCGGTGGGTGCGCGCGGCACCGGCATCGGGTGCTTCTTTGACGATGCGGTGCACGAGGTGCTCGGCCTCGACGATCACCAGTTCCAGAGCCTGTACCACTTCACGGTCGGCGCGGCCGTCGACGATCCGCGCCTCCAGACCCGCCCCGGCTACCCCTGGGAATGAAACGGGGTCGGGGTGGCGGCAAATGCGAGAATCCCGTTAAGCTGGAGGGAGGGTACGTCACTTCTGGAAGGACATCATGGCAATTGACGCATATCGGGTTCTCGACGCGCTGAAGGCGGTCAAGGACCCGGATCTTCATCAGGACATCGTGTCGCTCGGATTCGTGAAAGACGTGAAGGTCGACGGCGACCGGGTGTCGTTCACCATCGAACTCACTACGCCGGCCTGCCCCGTGAAAGAGCAGATGAAGGAGCAGGCACGCACCGCGGTGCACGCCATCGGCGGCGTGTCGGCCATCGACATCACGATGACCGCGCAGGTCCGCAAGTCGGTGCCGTCCGAGCTCAACAAGGCGCCGGTGCCCGGCGTGAAGAACGTCATCGCCGTCGGCGCGGGCAAGGGCGGCGTGGGCAAGACCACGGTGTCCGTGAACCTCGCACTGGCGCTCGCCCGGACGGGCAGCCGCGTCGGCATCATCGACGGCGACATTTACGGACCGAACGTGCCGATCATGCTCGGGGTGAAGTCGCAACTGATCACCGACGGTGAGAAGATCGTGCCGGCGGTGGCGCACGACGTGCAGGTCGTGTCGATGGGCTTTCTCGCGACCGACGATGCGCCGGTGATTTGGCGCGGGCCGATGCTGCACGGCGTCATCAAGCAGTTCTTCCACGAGGTGCGCTGGGACAACCTGGATTACCTCATCATCGACTTGCCGCCGGGCACGGGCGATGTGGTGCTGTCGCTCAGCCAGACGGCGCACGTGGCGGGCGCCATTGTCGTCACGACACCGCAGCAAGTGTCGCTGGCCGACACGCGCCGTGCGGTGGCGATGTACCAGAAGCTCGAGATTCCCGTGCTCGGTCTGATCGAGAACATGAGCCACTTCGTGTGCCCGGCGTGCCGTCACGAGAGCGACATCTTCGGCAACGGAGGAGGGGAACGCCTGGCGACCGAGATGGGCGTGCCGTTCCTGGGCCGGATTCCGATTTCCGAGCCGCTGCGCGTGGGCGGCGATACCGGGATGCCGATCGTGCTGACCGACCCGGCGTCGCCGGCGTCGCAGGCGTTCATCGCGGCGGCCGAGCAGACGGCCGCACAGGTCTCGATTCAGAGCTTCCGGAAGCCGGTGATTCCGCTGACGCAGGTCAACTAGCCGCTTTCGCCGGCGTGCGCTCGGTTGGCTTCGATGGACCAGGGGGCAGGGCGCCAGGCGATCGGCGTCAGGGCTTAGTACCGCGTACAGGCCGACGGCCGGTTCCGACGCTGGGGAGGAGTGTCCAGCGACGGCACCGGCCGTGTGCCGTACGAAACCGATCTACCGGCTGCCGAACGTGACCGAGACGACGCCCGTCACCCCGCTCTGATCCGGTGCATACGACCCGCTCACCACGCGGTAGCTGGCGCCCGCCGTGAGCCAGGCGCTCCGGCCCAGCTTGAATACCACGTCGACCTGCGGTTCGAGCACGAAGATGTTCTCGCCGTAGTAGTAGATGTAGCTGGATCCGCCGTGGTGTCCGTACGAGGAGTAGTCGTAGTAGCTGGAGTCGGACCAGCCGCCCCCAATCAGGGACGAGATGTTGACGTCAATGGCCTTGTGGCCAACCACCTTCCACCCGGCGACGAACCCGAAGTAGCCCATCTCAAACCCGGGCTCGTTGTTGGCGAGCCACTGCCCGCCGGCGCCGATGAACAGGCGGTCGTCAACCAGCACCCCGGCGTTGCCGCCGACGAACGTGGCGTTTTGGTGATTCACCTGCCCGAACCGCACCGTGGGCTGGAACACGAAAGCATTGTGCACGGGCACCACGCTCATCGGTCCCGATGTCTGTGCCCCGCCCGCGGGAGGCCGACGCTGCGGCTCCGCCGCCAGCGCCGGTGCGTCCGTTGCCGCCGCCGTGGTGTCGTCGCTGTTCTTCACGGTAGTCAGCGCCGCCACCTGCGCCGCGATCGTCGGCGTAGGGGCGGGAGGCGTCAACGACTGCGCCGTTGCGGGCGCGGCCACCACCAGAGCCAGCAGGCACAACACCACCCCCAGGCGAAGTGTGATGCTCGTCATCGCGCGTCTCCTACTGGGCACCCTGCCCTGACAGGCTCACATTGAGCGGTACGGTTTCGCCAAGCTTGATCTGCACTTCCGTCTTGAACGTGCGGAAGCCGTCCTTCTTGACCTCCACCTGGTGCGTGCCGGCCGGCAGATGCACGATCAATCGCTCCGAACCTGGGGTCGTCTGCCAGGCTTCGCCATCGATCAGGATCTGCGCGCCGGACGGCTGCACGCGGATGGCCAGCTGCCCGAAGTCCAGCGCGGCCACAACCGCGGGCGGGACTGGCGGCGCCGACATCGGCGTCGGCGGGCTGGCCGGCTGCCGAGGCGCCGCCGGTTCTGCGGGCTGGGCCGGCCGCGACGGAGCCGATTGCATTCTGCGCGGCAACGGCTGCGGCTCTTCAGGCGGCGGTGTCGGCCTGGGTTCCTGCTGCTCGCCTGGAGGCAAGGCCACCATCTCGTACTTCAACTTGAGCGTGGAGCCGCGCTGTATGTACACCTGTTGCGTGACCGACCGGTAACCCTGCAGCCACAAGACGAGCGTGTGGCCGCCTGGCGGCACGCTCAATTCGTCGAAGAAGCCGTCGAAGTCATCAACGATGCCTGCGTAACGACCATCCACAAAGACTTCCGCGGTCTTTGGCTTGACCTGGAGCTTCAGCCCGCCGACCTCGTAGTACGTGCCGTACCCGTCGTTGTAGTAGCTGCCGCCGTACCAGCCCGAGCCATACCAGCCGTAGTACCACCAGGGGCCACAAAAGTACGGACCGTATCCGCACGGGTACCAATCCCACGGATAGCGCCACCAGATGCTGCCGTAGTAATACGGGCCGCCCCAGTAGACGCCCCCGCCATAGCCGCCGCCAGGATAGTAGCCGCGACCGCCGCCGGGGTTATAGCCGCGACCGCCGCCGGGATGGCTGGGTTGGCCGGGGTTGCCGCCGCCCGGATGACCGCCAGGCGCGCCGCGCCCAACGGTGCCGCCCCCACCGCGTCCCCCACCGCCACCAGACGGCGGAGCGCCACCTCTGCCCCCCCCACCGCCTCCGCCCCGCTGGGCGAACGACAAGTCGGGCAAGGCCAACATCAAGCCGCAAATCACGGCAACTACAAATGCTGTCTTATTGAGTCGCATGACCGTATCTCCTCAGGCACCCGCCAACCACCTGTCGAATGCAATGCCAGTACCGTTTGATCGTACTGCGATTACTGAGGAAATCCGAATGTTCCTGACACAATGACAGGGGCCAGGCCCCTGGATTGTCACCCTGGGGTGAGGTGCTGTCGCCTGCGCGGGACACACGGAATCGGGGGGCGACACTCGCCGAAAGGCAGCCGTCGAGCCGGCGGTTGACTTGCCGGGTTCCCGTCCACTACCGTTCCGTCCAAGGAATGCACGTGACGCCGTCAGACCCCACCACCGCGCCAGCCCACGCCGCCGCAGCTCCAACTCCGGCTCCGGTCGCTGGCCAGACACCCGATGCGAGCCAGTCCCATCAGCTGGACGAAGTCCTAGGGATGTACCCGGCCGTCCGGGAGGAGCACCTCCGCGAGCTTCTGAAGCAACGCATTATTACGGTGGCCGCGGACCGGGACGGCAGGCGTGTGGTGGCGTTCGCCGGCGTGCTGGTGCTGCGAAGGCTGCACGGCGAACTGGTCCGAGGCGCGTCGTTCCGGGCGGTGCTGCGTTCGATGCGCGCGACGAACTCCGGCCAGCTCGCACTCGACTTCCGCAAGGACCCCTCCCCGGCCACCGTGGTGGCGATGACCGATCCCCCGGTCGTGGTGCAGGCGCGGGCGCAGCTTGGCCAGTCGTCCATCACGCCCTCGTCGCCGCCCGCTGTCGACTCGTCGCTTGCCGAGCGGTGCTTCGGACTCGCGTCGGCGCTTGACGATGGGACACCCGAACACCTGGACGAAGCCGCCGACGCCTATCGGAAGGCGCTCGAAGCCGATCCGCACCTGGTGCCGGCGATCATCAACCTCGCGAACATCCACTACTCGCGCGACGAGCTGATCGAGGCGCAGGCGCTCTACGAGCACGCCATCTCCATCGATCCGGATGTGTTCGAGGGCTACTTCAATCTCGGGAATATCCACCACGACCTGGGACGATTCCGCGAGGCCGAGGGCTACTACCGGCGCGCGCTGACCATCGTGCCCGGGCATCCCGAGGTGCACCTCTACCTGGCCGTCGTGCTCGAGAAAGCGGAGCGGTCAGACGAGGCGCGCGTTCACTGGCGGCAGTACCGCAATCTTGCGCCCGGCGGCGAGTGGGCCGACCTCGCCCGCGAATTCTGCGAAACGTAGCACTTGGTCTGACCCGCCTCGGTGGGGGTCGTTTCGTGTGATTCATCGTCGCACAGCATCCGTTGGCTGACCCGGCCCCGACCTTCAGTCGTTGGCGTCGGCGACGCGAAGGCCGTTTTCCAACACTCGCGCCCAATGAACCACGTCGTGATCGCCACGCCTTGGCAGTGCGTAGGTTCGGAGGATCTCTCCCATGATCGCAGCCAGGTCGTTCAACCGAGTGGCCTCATCGAATCCTCCATCGCGACCGGAACGGTGGTGTCACGGACTGCGCCACCCATGATCGTACCAGACAATGTGCGCGCTGTCGGACACTGTGGCCCAACGCCCAACGCCCAACGCCTATCGCCTATCGCCTTCCGAATGACCTCCCCTGTCACACCCTCCTTCTAGACTCTCACAAGGACGATTCACGCGGCGGCGGCGTCGCCGTGCGGGCGTCCGCGGGTCCCCCAAAGGAGCATCCATGGACTCTGTGGCGACGGTGCTGGATCATCTCGAAATCGGAGCCCCGACGGTGGCAGCCAACCTGGCGATGTACCCCTTGCTGATGCCGGAGGAGTCCGACCCCGGCTACCTCACGCTGGACGAGGCGCTGGCCGCCGGGCTGGCGTCGGTCACGGAAGTGTCGGAATCCGGCAGCGTGCCGGAACTGCTCGTCAAGAACCAGGCCGCCAAGCCCCTCCTGATCCTCGACGGCGAGGAACTGGTCGGCGCCAAGCAGAACCGGATCGTCAACCTGACGATTCTCGTGGCCGCCAAGCAGGACCTGCGTATCCCGGTGTCGTGCGTCGAAGCGGGTCGATGGGTGCGCCGGTCGCACGCGTTTGCCGCGTCCGGGCGGGCGCACTACGCCTCTGGGCGGGCTCGGAAACTCGAGCAGGTCAACTGCTGCCTGCACGAATCGGGGGCGCGCATGGCCGACCAGGGAGACGTGTGGCGGGACATCGACCTGAAGGCGGCGCGCATGAAGGCGCCGTCTCCGACCGGCGCGGCGGCCGAGATGTACAGCAAGGCCAGCGCGAAACTGGGCGAGTTCCAGGAACGACTCGAAGCCCAGCCCCGGCAGGCTGGAGCGCTGTTCACCATCAACGGTGCGGTGGTGGGTCTCGACCTGTTCGACAGTCCGTCCACGTGGCGAAAGCAGATGCACAAGCTTGTGCAGAGCTACGGACTCGACGCGCTCGATCTGGCGGGCGCCCCGGTCTCGGACGCCAGGCCCCAGCCGAAACGGTTCCTGACGACGTTGAAGAAGGCGGCGCAGGAGCGGTTCAAGGCGATCGGGCTTGGCGATGATGTGCGGATCAACGGCGGCAACGTCGCGGGCGGCGCGCTGACCGTCGACGACCGGGTCGTCCATCTGGTGGCATTTCCGCGCGAGCCGCGCGCGTCACGCCGGACGCCGGGGGATGTGCCGCCGCTCGACGAGGATTCCGGCATCGTCTTCTGAGTCCAGCCCATCGGCCGGGCGGCATTCGTCGCCCGGCCACGCCTTCCTGTCCGCGCGCGGCCGTCAGGACACCAGCCCCTCCGCCGGCGTGATCCCGTTCGCATTGGGAACGGCCATGCCCCCTCGGGGGGAGCCTACGGAGCGATTACCGTCAGCGAAGGGAAGTAGGTGCGATAGCGCTTCGGATCGCGGGTGAGAAGTGCCATTCCCGAAATGACGGCATGTGCGCCGACATAGAAGTCAGGAAGGGGAGAGCGCCTGGCGCCTCCTCGCCTGCGGTACTTCACGAAACACTGGCCAGCCAGATACGCAGCCTCCCACGGTAGCGGGAGCCTCTCGTAATACGCGTGCGGCAGGGCGTCCTCCAGGTCTTCGATCCGCGCGAACCTGGCGGCAACTTCCGCATAGATGATGGGATCGATCGCCAGGCGAGACACGTCAGCCCGGGCGGCAAGTGCAGCCGCCGACCACGACTGCCATTCCGAATCCTCGGTCACGATGTCGAGAATCACGTTGCTGTCGACGAGCGTCGTCGCCACGTCATTCTCCACGCGTCAGGGCCAGAATCTCGTTCGTCGACAGTCGCGGCCCCGCCGCCCGTCGTCCGACCGCTCGCATATGGGCGACCAGCGCGTTGCCGCGTGCCTGCGTTTCAGCCCGACGAATGCGGCAACTGTCACCGACCACGTCGAACACGATCTGGGTGCCGGGGTGCAGTCCGAGTCTGTTCCGGATCGCTTGGGGGATCGTGACTTGGCCTTTGGTTGTGAGCGTCATGGTAATACCACTACCAGTAAGAGTATTACCAGGATGGCTCACCCGTCAACTGGCCTGACAGGCCATCCCGCGGCCGACTGGGGTCCCGTGCTGGCACCCCGGACTCCGTCCATCGGGTGGCAGATTCTGCAATCCCACCCGGCCGTCAAGTACGCAGTTCTTGCCTCAGGTCGAGAGAGCCCTCAGGAAGCGGCCACATTGGGGCCGGATTCAGAGGCGTCGGCGGGCGCGATGATTGCAGCGAGTGCCCTCGTTGTGCGAGTTCCCAACGCCGATCGGGCGATCATCGAACCGCCAAAACTGCGCGACTATCTGCTGTCGCCGATTCACCCGGCGGGGAGATTCAAGGCAGAGTTCTTCCGACAACTCGGCTACTTGGGAGCAAACTGGTCGCGGCTCGATAGAGATCTGCGGTTCCAGCACCTTTCGGCGGCTGTGTCCCGAGTGTCGGTCACGTCCCCCGGGACGACGTACGAGATTCGCGCCATGCTGAGGGGACCGTCAGGCTTTCGGTCTGGAGTTGTCAGTGTGTGGATGATTCGCTCGGGCCAGGAACATCCCCGCCTGGTGACGGTGTACCCGGGAGGCCCATCATGAACCACCGTCTCCTTGATGTTGTCGTGCTGGCCCGGGACTTTCCGGCCAGAGGGCTGAGGAAGGGAGACATCGGGACGATTGTCGAGGTCCACGGGCGCGGAACATTCGAGGTGGAGCTCGCGACGGCGACGGGGCACGCTCAGGCGATCCTGACGCTGACGCCCGACGACTTCCGGCCAGCGGCCGATAACGATATGCCGGCTGTCAGACCGATGTAGCGGCCGAAGTGTCTCGATTGGAGCGGTGGTCGCAGGTCGCGACCGACGCGTTCAGAAAACCCCTATCGCCCGTCGCGTGACCCCTCACCCCCAACGCCTACCGCCTAGCGCCTAGTAGTAATACCTGTCTTCCGGAGCCTGCGGCGGACGCTTGCGGGGCGTGCGGCGGACCTTGTAGTGGGTGCAGTCCGGGCACCACGCGTCCGGCTTGAAACCGGCAGGTCCCGTCAGCGGCGCCACCTCGCGATGCGTGCAGTGAGCGGGGATCCCGTCTTCCAGGACCTGGCGCCACCGGCACGAATTGAAGCGGACAACCGCAGCCGATTCCTCCACCACCACGGGGGCGGCTTCCAGGGTTGCCTCGGATTGAGACATCGGCACGGGGATTGCGTCGAACTCTGAACCTGCCATATCCAAAGATTGTGCCACAAATAGACACGAGGCGCCACCCGCCATCCCAGGCCCGGCGGCCGCTCCGCTCCGGCGAGGCAAGGGCGCGAGAGAGATCAGGAGGAAAGGCGGAAGGGAAAAAGGGACGAAACTCAGAGCTTTCGGACGGCGTCTTCGACGGTGTTCGCCAAATCGGCGTAGCGGTCGCCATGCAGGCGCAGCGGCGCGCCGAACCGGACACGAACCACGCCCCGGTTGATGCGCCAGGACCCCTTCGGCAGAATACGGTCGGCTCCGTCGAGTCTCACCGGGACGACGGGGATCGAGAGCCGGCTGGCGATCATGCCAATCCCTGGACGAAACGACAGGATGCCGCCGGTCTGGGACCGCTCGCCTTCGGGAAAGATCAGGGGCGAGTAGCCCGCCGTTGCCAGCTCCCCGATGTAGCGGAGCGTCTCGCGCGCCCCCGCCTCGCGCTGGGGCAGCGGGAACGCGTTGAAGCACAGCGCCGCCAGGTAGTAGAGGAGGCTGCTGACGGCCCGGTCTCTCCACGCCGCGTCGCCGGGAAAGAAGTGCGCCCGGAAGAACTCCTTGGCCATGGCCGGCGCCACGCGCGCCCGCCAGCGCCGCGGCAGTGCGGCCAGGATCGCCGGCGTATCGAAGTGACTCAGGTGATTGGCGGCAAAGACCACCGGGTGATCGAGCGCGGCCAGATGCTCGAGTCCTGCGACGTCGAGCCTTGCCGCGATTCTCGAGAGCGGGAGGAGCAGCCCGTCCATCATCACCCGGCGCGTGGCGCGAGCCGCCCGCGATCGATTCCACGACGGAAACGGCACAGTCTCGATGGCCTGAGTGGCGGGTGCCCCGGACGCCGGCGCCTCGATGAGGCGCTTCAGGCTGGCGAGATCCCGCGCCTCGGCAAACCGGCCCTCGTCGATGGTGGCGCCGAACCGCTGTTCCATCGCCACCATGAGTTCCACGCGATCGAGCGACGTCAATCCCAGTTCCTCCATCGTCGTGGCGCCGCCGAGCGCGCGGCCGGGCGCGAACCCTGCGAGGAGCTGCTCGATCGGGTCACTCGCGACAGACGGACCGGCAGACGCGCTCTCGCCCTGGATGCGTCGCCTGATCTCCACGCGCTTCAGCTTCTTCGTACCCTCGGTCCGCGGCAGGTCGCCGCCCGTCCAGACGGAGGCCGTGCGAATCTTCTGATGGTTGGCCAGCCGTTCGTTGGCCGCCGCCACCACGTCGTCCACGTCGGCGCCCTCGTCGAGCACCACGACAGCATGCACGCGCTCCGAGGCCGGATCGCCCATGCCGACCACGGCGGACTCCCGGACTCCCGGCACCGCATTCAGCTCGCGCTCCACGTCGTCCGGGAAGACATTGAGGCCGTCGGACCGGACGATCATCTCCTTCTTGCGGCCGCGCACGTACAGCCGCCCCTCCGCGTCCAGTTCTCCGATATCACCCGTGCGGAGCCAGCCATCCTCGAATGCCGCCGCCGAGGCTTGGGGGTCGCCGAAGTACCCGCTGGTCACGTTCTCCCCGCGCACGAGGATCTCGCCGCCGTCACCCAGCTTCAGCTCCAGGCCGGGCAGCGGCTTTCCCACCGAACCCCGATGCGCCGAGAACGGGTGATTGAGCGCCACGATCGGCGCGGTTTCCGTGAGCCCGTAACCCTGGACGACGAGAAAGCCGAGTTGGGCCCAGAACTGCTCGAGTTCCGGATCGAGCGGCGCCGCGCCCACGGTGCAGCACCAGAACTTCAAGCCCAGCATCCGGTGGACGTCGCGGTGCTGCCACCAGCGCTTGACCCAGTGCTGATCCATGCTGGCCGGCGTGGCGGCCGAGCGCGCGGTGCGCTCCAGGTGCCCCCGCAGGACCTGGAGCATCTTCGGCACGCACACCAGCACCGAGACCCGCCGCCGTCGGATCTGATCGATGATGTCGGGCGGGCTGACGCTGCGCATGAACACGGTCGTGCCGCCGAGCATCGGCGGGATCAGCGTGGCCAGGGTCTGGCCGAACATGTGACTGAGCGGCAGCAGGTTGAGGAACCGGATCGGTGAGAACGGCCGCGCGTACTTTCGGTACTTCGGGATCTCCCGCGCGATGGGCCGCACGCTGGCGAGGATGTTGCCGTGAGTCAGGACGACGCCGCGTGGATCGGCGGTGGCACCCGACGTGAACATGACCTCCGCGGTGTCCTCGCTGCGCAGATCGACGCCCGGCGGGGCGAGGGTTTCGTGCCAGTCGAACTCATCCATCGGCCAGACGGGTGCGCCCTCGAACGTCGCACCTGTCGCGTTTGCCGCGTGCCGGCCTGCATCGGGACGGTCGCGGCCGACTACGACGGCACGCGCTTCCACCTTCCGCGTAATGGTCCTGACGAAGTCGAGGGAACTTCTGAAATCAACGGGCACGACGACGACCCCGGCCAGGATCGCGCCCCACAGGCAGGCCACCCATTCCGGGCTGTTCTCGCCCCAGAGGATGATGCGGTCGCCCTTGCGGATCCCGGCGTGCGTCAACCGCGCCGCAAGCGATCGCGCCAGCCTCGCCACATCAGCGTACGTGCGCGTTTCAGCCAGGAAGCCGTTGTCGTAGACAAGGAAGTCGCCGCGTTGCGAGGCGAGATCGGCGAAGACGTCGGCGAGCGACTCGCGTCCCATGTCTCATTCCGGTGACAGGTCCAGACTGTACCACCCCGGACAGAATCGGCTCCCCAAAAACGAAGGAGGTTACATCCGGGACCTGACCCGGATAAAATCGAACGATGCGCGTGTTTCTGACGGGTGCGACGGGGTATATCGGCTCGGCGGTGCTCGAGGCGTTCGTGCGGAACGGCCACGAAGTAACGGCGATGGTGCGCGATGCGAGCCGGTTGCGGGCGAGGGGTGTGGGCAGCGTGAAGGCGCTGGTGGCCGACCTGGGCAACGGGGCCGCCTGGACGAGTGCGGTGGCCGGCCACGACGTGTGCATTCACACGGCGTTCGACGGGTCGGCCCGGGCCGTCGACATTGACCGGAGCACGATTGACGCGCTGCTCTCGGGCGCCCGGAAGACGGCGGCGGGCGGCACGAACACCTGCGTGATCTACACGTCTGGTGTCTGGATCCTCGGCTCGACGACTGCGCCGGTGGACGAGACCGCGCACGTGAATCCCACGGACATGGTGGCGTTCCGTCCCGCGCACGAGTCCGCCATCCTGACCGCGCAGGGTGCCAATCTCCGGACGGCGGTGATCAGGCCGGGTGTCGTCGTGGGCGGCGGGCGCGGCATCGTGGGAGAACTGTTTCGCGACGCCACCAACGGCTTGATTCGGGTTGTCGGGCCCGGGCACAACCGCTGGCCGTTCGTCTACGTGCGCGACCTGGCGGATCTGTACGTGAGGATTGCGACCATGCCCAGCGCGTCGGGCGTGTTTCACGCCAACGACGAATGCGACGAGCGCGTGATCGATGTCGTCGATGGGATCGCCGGCCACATGACGACCCGGCCGGACGTGCGGCACGTTCCGTTGGAGGAAGCGCGCGCCAAGCAGGGGGGATACGCCGACGCCCTCGCGCTCGATCAGCGGGTGCGCAGTCCGAAGGCCCGCGCAATCGGGTGGGAAACGTCCGTCGCCGGCGTGGCCGCCAACGTGCCCCGTCTCTACGAGGAGTGGCGGCGCGCGCAGTCGGAATCTGCGACCTGACCCGCGCTAGTCTCCCGGCCCGGGAACCGGCCCCGCGTTCAGCAGGTCGCGCCCTGCAGCCACCGCGTCTTCGAGCGACACGACCGTGCCATCCAGTTGCCGCTCGTAGACGGCGCGGGTGATGCGGCCGACCGCGGGACCCGGCGTCATGCCCATCGCCAGCAGGTGGCGTCCCTTCAGCAGGGGTTCGGGCGGCCGGTGTTCGACGCCGAGTGCGCGCGCGCGTGCGACGAACCAGTCCATGGCGGAACAGTCGAACGCTCCCGTCCGGCCGCGGCAGTCCGCGCGGGCCAGCCGCGCCAGCAGTTCGAGATCGACTTTCTGCGCCAGCCTGCGGAACGCGCCGTCACCCACCGGCGACGGCGCCTTGTGCCACATCCCCGGCGCCAGGTGGTACGCCACCAGTCCCAGCACGTGGCGGCGGACGTCGAACCCGTCCAGCGTGTGCACGTTCAGCCGATCGAGAAAGGCCGTCGCGAGCGGGACACCCGCCGGCTCGTGATTCGGCGACCGGATCCGGCCATCGATGACCGCGGTCGTGGCCGGCTTGCCGAAGTCGTGGCAAATGGCGCCGAGCATCACCGCCATGCCGCGCGCGCGGTCGAGGTCGCCAATCGCGTGGCGCGACTCGTCGAGGACGAGCAGCGTGTGTACCCAGACATCACCCTCGGGGTGCCACTCCGGCTCCTGCGGACAACCGGCCAGCGCAGCCATCTCGGGCATCAGGCGATCGATCACGCCGAGCTCCCGGCCCAGGATGAAGCCGATCGACGGCGTTCGCGCCAGCAGCAGCAGTTTCTCGAATTCGGCGATGACGCGCTCGCTGGGCAGGTCATCGAGCGGAATCGCCCGGCAGATGTCCTTCGTGCGTGGGTCTGCCGTCAGTTCGAAGCGCGCAGCGAACTGGAGGCCCCGCAGCACGCGCAGGCTGTCGTCGGCAAACGAGTGTTCGTCCACCACGCGCAGGACGCGGCGCTCGAGATCCTCGCGGCCGCGGAACGGATCGATGTAGTCGCCGCTCAGCGGGTCCAGGAGGATGGCGTTGATCGTGAAGTCGCGACGGCGGGTGGCGTCGACGATGGGCATCGACGGGTCGCCCTGGACGTTGAAGCCGCGGTGGCCGTGCCCGGTCTTGGATTCGCGCCGGGGCAGCGCCACGTCCAGGCCGCCGACCTTGAAGACGGTGAACTGCTCGCCGACGGCATCGACACGGCCGAACCGCTCCAGGAGCCGGCGCAGGCGCGCTGCTGGCAGGCCGTAGACCTCGATATCCAGGTCCTTGGACGGGATGCCGAGCAGCCGATCGCGGACCCAGCCGCCCACGAACAACGCCCGGCCGCCACTGTCACGGACGGCCCGGGCGATGTCGAAGGCGAGATCGGCCATCAGCGCTCGCCGAAGATACCTTTCAGGACGAACCCGACGTTGGCCGGGCGCTCCCCCAGGCGGCGCATGAAGTAGGGGAACCACTCCGTGCCGAACGGCACGTAGACGCGCATCCGGTAGCCGTCCTTTACCAGCGCGTTCTGCAGGTCGCGCCGGATGCCGTAGAGCATCTGGAACTCGAACTTGTCCCTGGGGATGTTCTGGTCGGCGGCGTACGCCTTGGCCGCCTCGATCATGTTCGGGTCGTGTGTCGCGATGCCGGGATAGACGCCGTCGGACATCAGCACCTTCATGAGGCGGACGTACGCCGCGTCGACGTCGGCCTTGGCCTGGTGCGCGACGGCCGGCGGCTCCTTGTACGCGCCCTTGATCAGGCGGACGCGGATGCCGTGCGTGCACATGAACCGGGCGTCGTCCTCGCTCCGGAAGACGGCCGACTGCAGCGCCGTGCCGGTGTTCCTGAACCCCTCGTTCCACAGCGTCATGAAGACGTCGAACGTCTTCTGGATGTAGGGCGTGTTCTCGATGTCGACGCGGACGAAGACGCCGAGCGGCTGGGCCGTGCTGATGATGCGCCGCAGGTTGTCCGTGCAGAGGGTCTGGTCGATATCGAGGCCGAGCTGCGTCAGCTTGACCGACACGTTCCGGTCGACGCCGGCCGCGACCACCTTCTCGACGAGCGCGACGATGCCGTCGGTGGCCGCGGTGGCTTCCGCGGCGTTGGTGACGCTTTCGCCGAGCTGGTCGAGCGTCAGCAGCAGCCCCTGGTCCTGGAGGGCCCGGGCGGCCACCATGGCTTCGTCCATCGTTTCGCCGGCTATGAAACGGCGCCCGAAGGCCCTGGGGCTGGCCATGCCGTAGCGCGTGGCCATGTGCTTGACGGACTGGCTGCGGGCGAGCATGTGAAAGAACGATTTTGACACGGCATCCAGCATGATTACGTCCTGTGCGGGGCAGTAGGAAGCAGGTGTTGTATCGAACGGGAATAGTACTTGAGCAGGCCCCGATCGCGCACGCGGGTCCGGCCGTGCGCCACGTGCAGGATCCCGCGCCCGTCGAGGGCGCGCACGCCTTCGTCAACGGCGTGCTTGGCGTCGCGCACGAGGACGTTCGCCCCGGCGTGCACGAGCTGCTCGACGAGCGTCGCGACGCGGGCTTCCAGGTCCGCCTTCGAGAGTGACGGCCGCATCGCCGCCGCCACGAGCGCGGTGGGCAGGACCTTGAACAGCTTGCCGATCGCGGTGCGGGTCCGGTGCGCGAGGTCGAGCACGTCCTTCCGCGACTCGTGGTGGTAGCCATCGAGCGGGATCGGGTCGCCGAACACGACATACGCGCGGGACTTGTAGCCGACGGCCAGCATCATCATCTCCGCCAGTTCGCGCGCGAACGGCCGCTGCCGGCGCTTGACGCCCTGTCTCGCGAGCGACCGATCCTCCAGCACCAGGTCGTACGACACGGCCATCGGCATGATCACCACGCCCGGCAGTTCCGCCTGCATGGCCGCGTGGAGCAGGCCCGTCTTCGGCGCCTTCAGGTCGCCGCTGTACGATCGGCCGCCCTCGATGTAGAACAGGAGGTCCCGCCGGTGCAGCAGCTCCGCCACGTACGCCTTCAACGTGATCAGGTAGACGGGATCCTTCGTGTTGCGGCGGATCGGGATGGCGCCGGTGATATGCCGGTGCACCAGGCCCAGCGGCCCGCCGAACAGGTTGATGCCCGCGGCCGTCAGCGGCGGGCGGATCCCGTTGTCGTCGAGCACGAGCGGCTCCACCAGGTAGTCCGTGTGGCTGCGGTGGTTCGACGCGTAGATGACGCGCGAGGACTGGACGGCGGCCTTCGCGCGCTCGACATGCTCGACGTTCCGCGTGATCTTGCGCAGGATTGGATACAGCGGATGCTGGATGGCGCGATAGAGAAGATACCGCTGCGTGGTGTACAGCTCGTCGACGTAGGCGTGAACGCGCTCCCGCGCCTCGGCGGCGTTGACTCCGTGGGCGCCCCCCAGGAGGCGCACCACCTCGTCCCGGGCCAGCACGGCCTGCGTAATCTCGTCGAGCAAACTCACCTTCGGCATCGCCCCTCTGCCTGGCCGTCAGGCCGTCTGTTCGGGCTCGAATACGGGGGCCAGCTGCCGCTTATGCTCGCTCGTACGTGACAGGCGGCCGATCTTCTCGGCCACCACCGGGTCGACCGACGCGGGCCCGTCGTGCAGGTACCGCTCGAGGTCGCCGTACGAGAAGCCCATTTCGCCTTCATCCGTCTGCCCGGACCACAGCCCCGCGCTCGGCGCCTTGTCAATGATGCCTTTCGGCACTCCGAGATCGCGCGCCAGCGTCCACACGTCGCTCTTCACGAGCGCACCGAGCGGCAAGACGTCGACCCCGCCGTCGCCGTACTTCGTGAAGTACCCGATCGCCAGCTCGCTGCGATTGCCCGTGCCGGCAACGATGTAGTTGTACCGGTTCGCGATGGCGTAGAGCGTGGCCATGCGCAGCCGCGGCTTGATATTGGCTTGAGCGAGCCGCGGCACCGGCGCGGCGCTGCCGCCGTTGCCGGCCCGGTTCTCGAGCGCCTGGTCCACCGTGCTCACCAGCGTGTCGTACGTGGCGGACAGGTCCACCGCCACAACCGGCAGCTTGAACCGTTCGGCCGCGAGACGCGCGTCCTGCTCGTCCTGGGGATCGCTGTGCGCCGGCATGATGACCGCGAGAACGGCGTCTCCCATGGCCATCTGGGCCACCCGGGCCACGACGGCGGAATCCACGCCCCCGCTCAGCCCGACCACGACGCCCTTGGCTCCAGCTTCCTCGACCTGGGCGCGCATCCAAGCCGCCATTTGCTGCGCAAGAATCGACATCTGATGACTATAGCCTAACCAGGGCGCTTCTCCACCGCACCGGACACCGCGCTGATCGTGGCTGCATTCGTAATGGCCTCGGCGGCCGCCGACTCCGGCCACACCGGCACGGGCGGTGCGGTGTGCGCATGATGCGCCAGCGACCGATCGAACAACGCGACTTGCGACGCCCAGAACACGAGTTTCACTGCGAGCCTCAGCAGCACGTACACCTGGCCCACCGCGAATCCCAACCACATCGTCCAGCCCGGCCGCCCCGCCCCGGGTGCCACCAGGGCGTAGAGGCCAACCACCACAAGGAAACCCAGGGCGTTGACGACGTACAGCCCCGCCGCGTCCGCCGGGTGGGTGACGACGAACCGCCATGCGGCCACGAGCGCGCCAATCATGCTGCGGCGATCCTCGATCACCGCACGGATCTTGGCGTAGTCGAGCACGACGTTCCACGTGATCAACGCCAGGCCGAACACCGCGTAGAGCGCCAGGTTCACCAGGAACGCGTTGCGCTCCACGGTCATGTCGCGTGTCAGTGCGTCCCAGACCGTGCCGAAGAGCCACGGATGCAGGACGCCGATGACGACCGCGTAGCCTGCCAGGCCGAGCAATCCCAGACGGAGGAAGCGCGGGAAGTACGTACCGCAGGCGCCGAAGAATGCGGCCGCACGCAACGGCCGGTTGCGGGCGAGGCGGTCGAGGATGCCGCCCGCGAGAAACAGCCAGCCGACCATCGAGGCCGCCACGAGCACCGCCGCGGCCGCCGGCAGCGCATGACCGTCGAGGATCCGGCTCACGTTGTCCAGAACGGCGCCAAACCCGATGATCGTCGGCGAGAACGTCCGCCCGAGCCCCGTGGCGGTTTCGCCGAACTGGTCCCACCATTCCAGGCTGACGCCGTTCGCCATCACCGCCGCGTCGCGGCCGCTGCCGATGGCGGATTCGAGCGTGTCGCGCAGCGCGAGGCCGGGCAGCGCGGTGAAGACCAGCGCGAGCGCGTAGATGCCGAAGAGGATGGCCGGCGCACGTCGCACGCGCGCCAGGCCATCGGAATACGCCGAGAAAATCGTGTTCATCGTGATGGTCTCCCGGCGCCTAGATGAAGAAGCCGTAGGTGGCCAGCGCGTCCTGCAGCCAGACCATCCAGTGGAGCATCCACTTGTCCGCCGCGGCGGCCTTCGGGGCGTTGGCGTCCCAACTGTTGTTGCCGCGGTTTACGTCGAGCAGCAGGATGCGATCGGGATCGACGACGACCGCGGTGACCGTGGCGCCGGTGCGCTCGTACGTGAAGGCCTTCCACCGGTCCCGGCCATCCCACCGTTCGCGCACCTGCTCGCCGTCGCCAAACGTCACCAGCACGTCAACCGGGAAGATCGCCTCGCCGAGGCGGCGCACGATGACCGTCGAGCGCTGGAGCGGCCCGGTTCCGCCCGTGGTGTCCAGTTCCACCTTGCCGTTGCGATCGACGAAGCCCCGCCCGTGCGCTGGCTCGCTGCGCACGCTCTGCACGCCGTAATCGAACACGTTCGAGCTGCGGTACACCTCGTCGAAGAACCACGTCATGTCGCGGCCGCTCACCTCGTTGACCACGGCAAAGAAGTCCTGCGGCTTCGGATGGCGGAACTTCCACCGCTCGAAGAACGTCGACATCACCCGCTGCATGGTCGGCCAGCCGAGATGCCGTTCGAGCGTGTGCAGCCAGAGCGCCGTCTTGCTGTACGAGAGGCCGCCGCCGGTGGCCGGGAAGTACTTGTACGACGGCGTGGACTGGAGATCCGACTTGGCGGACGCGCGATAGCCGGCCAGGCCGTTGCCCGATACCTCGCGCGACAGGCGGACGTCCTGGAAGACGTAGGGGACGAAGCCGCCGAAATACCGCCGCGAGTAGTAGTTCACCCGCAGCGCCGGGTTGGCCTCGATGGCCCGGGCCGTCGAGAACGTGTTGAAGCCTTCGTCGAGCCACGCGTCTTCGAATTCGTTATTGCCGACGATGCCGTACCAGAACTGGTGGCCGGCTTCGTGCACCGTGACGCCCTCGGGCTGCGTCACCTGGGCGGGCACCAGCCAGCGAGACCCGGCGGTGAAGAGCGTCGGGTACTCCATGCCACCGGTGCCGCTCTGCCAGGCCGGATCGACGATCGTGATGTTCCGGTACGGGTAGGCACCGAACCACTCGCCATAGAACCGGAGTGCCGTGCGTGTGGCGTCGAAGTGGCGCTCCGCCTGGTTCGCGTGCTCCGGCTGCAGCAGCAGCCGCATTTCGACCGGCGGCAGCGTCGGGTGTTCGAAGCGCGCCTTGTGTTCGATGAAGTCCGGGCTGGCGGTCCACGCGAAGTCGTGGACGTCATCGGCATGGAACGCGTACGTCGTCGTGGCCTCCTGGTTGTCGACGCGCTTCTGCTCCAGTCCGCTCGCGCCCACGACCCACTTCGCCGGCACCGTCATCCGCACGTCGTAGATGCCATAGTCCGCGAAGAACTCGGTGCCGGAATGGAACTGGTGGCAGTTCCAGCCTGCGTCTTCGAGCACGCCAAGCTTCGGGAACCATTGGGCGAGGAAGTAGTAGTTGCCGATCGTGCCCGTGCGCGAGAACGTGCGGGGTACGCGGGCAGACCAGGTGACCTCGACATTGATCGTCTCGCCGGGCGCGACCGGCGCCGGCAGCGGCACCACCATCACGGTCTGGTCGCTGGCGTTGCCGTCGTCGGGCGCCGCGTACCGGCGGCGAGACGAGAGGTCGACGGGCGTGGAGTCGCCGGTCAGCAGCCGCACGGCGCCCACCTCCGTCCAGCCCCAGTCTTCATCGCGGCCGTCGACGGGGGAGCGGCCGGACAGCGCGCGTTCGCGCAACCACGTCGAGGACGTGTTCTTCCAGGCGTTGTAGTAGAGATGAAACCGCAGTTCGGACGTGCTGACGTTCGCGATGTTGCGCCAGGTGATCACTTCCCGGCCCGTCAGCGTCCGCGCGGTATGATTCAGCGTGACGTCGATCGAGTAACTGGCGTTGCGAGGCGACAGCGCGCCGGGTGGCAGTGCGGAGACCGGCGGGGCTGGCGAGGGCGCGGACCGCGCGGCGGTGGCGACGGCCGGACGTTTCTGGCCGGTCGACCGTTCCGTGGCCGCGCCGATGAGCGTGGCGACCGAGAGCAGGGCGACGGCGACCGGCATCACGTGAGCACGCATGGGCAACCTCGCTGGCGGCGATGGACTTCGCCACGCGAATCGTAACCGGAGTCGGCCGGGTGAGTCGAATCCGCGCCATGGTCAGACACATCAGGGCGACTGCGCCAACACGCATGTGCGATTGCGGCGGCTGGACCGACACGTGGTTCGCCCGGACGGGCCGCGTGTGCCACCTGGCGATCGAGCCGGGTGCGGTCGTGGACCTCGTGATCCGGCCGCGGGAGCCAGGCGAGCCGGCGGCGACGATCGACGCCGGGAACTATGGCCCGCCGTACGCGTTTTCGCCGTCGGGGCGCCGATGGGGTGCGCATCCGTTGCTGGAGGCGGCGATCGAATCCGTCGGGCTGCCCGCTGACTGGCATGCCACGATCCGCGTGACGTCCGACATGCCCCCTGGCGCGGCGGTCGGCACGTCGGCGGCCGTGACCGTGGCGTTGCTGGGCGCCCTTCGCATGGCCGCGGGCGAGACACTGGAACCGGGGATTGTGGCCGCGGCCGCTCACGCCGTCGAAACGGAGTGGCTGGGCCACCAGAGCGGCGTGCAGGATCAAGTCGCCGCCGCGTTCGGCGGGGTCAATCTCGTCGATATTCCCGCGTATCCATCGGCGGTTGTGCGTCCGCTGTTGCCGTCGCCGGAGTTCCTGGAACGCCTCCAGCGCCGGTTTCTCCTGGTGGTGATGGGACACGGCCACCGCTCGACGGAGATCCACGATCAGGTGATCCGGGACGTGACGGGGATCGGGCCGGATCATCCCGCACTCGTGGCGCTGCGGCGGACGGCGACAATGGCGGCCGAAGCCATCGAGGCGGGGCGGCCCGACCAGTTGGGCCGCGCCATGACTGACGCTACTGAGGCGCAGCGGCTGCTGCACCCGGCCCTCGTCAGTGCCGACGCGCAAGGCGTCATCGCCACGGCGCGATCGCGCGGCGCGCTGGGCTGGAAGGTCAACGGTGCCGGCGGCGAGGGCGGATCCCTGACCATCCTCGGCGGGCCTGATCCGGTCGAATATCGGGCGCTCGTTCAGGCCATCCAAGAGGATCCGCGCTGCCGCGTCATCCCCATCGCGCTGGCGGCATCGGGTCTGTCCGTTTCCGCGCAGACGCAGGGCCTGCGCCCGTGAAACAAACCGAGGGGCCCGGTCGTAGTTGACGGGTACAGGTCCCCGCCGGGCTCCGCATGCTGGCGCGTCGCCGCACCGAGTAGACCGACCACCCCGACTCTTTCTGGACTGCCGTATGTTTGCGCCATCACCATCAGATGCTCAGTCTCTCCGAAAGGTCGGCCGGTTTTCGTGGGGCCTGGCGTTGGCGTGGGTGCTCGTCGCGGCAGCGTCGTACGCCTGGAGCTGGAACTGGATACACCGGGACGTTCAGGAACTCGCCAGGACGGAGGCGCGCGTCTCCGGCGAGAAGGACTTCGTCATCCGCGAATGGTCCATGCAGCGCGGTAGTGTCTACGTCCCCCCGTCGGCGTCGACCCCGCCCAACCCGTACCTGTCCGTGCCGAATCGGGACGTCACGACGACAACGGGCCTGCGGCTGACACTCATGAATCCCGAGTACATCCTGCGGCAGGTTCACGAACTGGGCGGGCAGGCTCATGCGATCCCCGATCACCTCACCAGCCTCGATCCGTTGAGGCCCGAGAACGCACCGGATGAGTGGGAGCGCTCGGCCCTGAAGACCCTCGAGGCGGGTGCGCCCGAGGCCAGCGGCGTCGTTGTGCAGGACGGGCAGCGGGTCATGCGCATCATGCGTCCGCTTCTCGTGGAATCGCGATGCATCGGCTGTCATGGGAGCGAGCATTACAAAGTCGGCGACATTCGAGGCGGGCTCAGCCTGGCGGTGCCCCTCGCGCCGTTCGAGCAGGTGATGAACAGCCAGCTCCGCTGGATCGGAGCCACGCACGTGCTGCTCTGCGGGCTCGGTCTGCTGGGCATCCGGTACGGACGAAAACAGCTTCGGGCGCACCTGATGACCGAGGCGGCAACCAAGGCACGCCTGAGCGCCATCATCGAGATGGAACCGGAGTGTGTCAAGGTGCTCGGGCCGGACGGGATGCTCGTGCACATGAACCGGGCCGGCCTGAACATCATCGACGCCGAGTCGTTCGACCAAGTGGCGGGGAAGAGCATGGCCCTGCTCGTCGACGAACCCTATCGCCAGGCATTCCGGGACCTGTTCAAGACGGTCATGAACGGCGGGTCGGGCACGCTGCTGTTCAGCGTGACCGGCCTCAAAGGCCGCCACGTGTGGCTCGAGACGCACGCCGTGCCCTTCCGCGACGAGCGTGGAGCGATCACCGGGCTCCTGGGCGTGACGCGGGACGTGACCGAGCGGGCCCGCCTCGAGGAGCAGTTACGCCAGTCCCAGAAGATCGAAGCCATCGGTCAGCTGGCTGGCGGCATCGCGCACGACTTCAACAACATCCTCTCGGCCATGACGATGCGCCTGGAGTTGCTGGAGGACCGCGCCGACATCGACGAGGATACCCGGGAGACCGCGTTCGATCTCAAGGGCGACGTTGCGCGCGCCGCCAACCTCACGCGCCAGTTGCTGATGTTCGGCCGCCGGTCGCTGCTGCAGGTTCGTCCCCTCAACCTCAACGACGTGGTCGCCAACTTCCTCAAACTGCTCGGCCGGCTGATTGGCGAACACATCCACATCCACTTCCACGGGCCCAGCATGCTCCCGGCCGTGGACGCCGATGCGGGCATGCTCGAACAGGTCCTGATGAACCTGTCGCTGAATGCGCGGGACGCGATGCCGGGCGGCGGCAACCTGACCCTCTCCACGGATGTCGTCGATGTGGCCGACCAGGACGTCCCGGCGGCGCCGGCCCGCCGCTCCGGGCGGTTTGTGACCCTGTCTGTGTCGGACAGCGGCACGGGGATGACCGACGACACGAAGGCGCGCCTCTTTGAACCGTTCTTCACCACCAAGCAGGCGGGGCGCGGCACGGGTCTAGGCCTGGCCACCACCTACGGCATTGTCCGGCAGCACGGAGGCTGGATCGAAGTGGAAAGCCGGGTTGGTGAAGGCAGCCGCTTCACCGTCTTCCTGCCTGCAAGCCGCGCCAGGTCGGCCGATTCGACGACGGCCGCAGCGCCGAACGGCAGGCCAGCCCCCAACCGCGGATCGGGCGAGACCATCCTCGTGGTGGAAGACGAGCCCGAGGTGCGGCACATGCTGACCGAATTTCTCTCCCGGCAGGGGTACCGGGTGCTCGACGCGTCCAACGGCCCGCAGGCGCTGGAAATCTGGGCCACCGAAGGCGCCGGCATTGCCCTCGTGCTCACGGACATGGTGATGCCCGGGGGCGTCACCGGCCTCGAACTCGTCGGCCGCCTCCGTGCCGACAGGCCGGACATCAAGATCATCATCACGAGCGGCTACACCCAGGAATTGGTGCCCGCGGCTCAGCTCTCCGAACAGGGGCTGGAGTTTCTACAGAAGCCCTGGAAGCCGTCGGCACTGGCGGCCACGATCCGCGAGATGTTGTCAGGCACGCAAGCGGGTTAGCGCGTTTCGGACACGCGCACCAGCCCGACGTCGATCGCCTGCCCGCCTTTTGTCTGGTGGCAGGTGACGGCGACGAGATTCCTGCCGGCCTTCAGCGCCGCTGCCGCGGCCTGGTTGACGGGCACCATCACGTACCCCGTCGTGTACCCCGTGACGCGCGCGGCCTCCACCCCGTTCAGATAGACCACGGCATCCTCATCGTGGGCGAGCACAAGATAGAGCCCGTCGGCCGGGCCAGCCTGCCAGTCGAACACCTGACGCAGCCAGATATCGCTGGTCGTCCAGGGCGTGCGCTGCGGCACGCCCTCCGTGTCGCCGGCCGCGAACGGTCCGGGGGCGCTCGGCCACGCCTCGTCATCGAAGTCCGCGTTCATCCAGGTCACAAGCGGCGGGGCCGTGGAGAACTTCCACGTCCGGCCCGTCATTTCCGAGGTCGGCACGATCGTCTGCACGCTCGGCAGGCTGGTGAAGAGCGTGCTGTGGAAGGCCGTCAGCTTCTCGAGCGGGATCTTGCCGATCTCGCGGTCGTAGGTCATCAGGCCATTGACCTCGATCTCGACGTCCGTCGTCTGCGTGTAGACGGCCGCGCTCAAACCGCGCGCGACCAGCAGGCGCAACTCGGCGATGCGATCGCCGTACGCCTTTTCGAGTTCGCCAGGGTTCCTGAAGCTGACGTAGCCCCAGTTCTTCTCGTCCTGCCAGGTGTGGCCCCGCACGGGCAGGCCGAGGCCGCCGAACTCGCCGAGGACGGCCGCCCGCGCGGTACCGAGCGCCGGCATGGACGGCCCGGGATACCGGTGGATGTCGCTGACGTGTCCTGCCCCGGCATCCGTCCAGCCGGAGGCGTTGTTCACGAGGCGCGTCGGGTCGTAGCGGGCCGTCCAGTTCGCCAGGTCGCGCGTGCCGGCCTGGTCCGGCTGGCCCCAGCCCTCGTTGATCGGCACCCACATCACGATCGACGGATGGTTGTAGCGGGCGTCGATGATGCGCTGCCATTCGCGCGCGAAGTTCGCGCGCGCCTCCGGCGTGTCGTTCTTGCCGCTCGGCATGTCCTGCCACACGAGCAGGCCCAGCTTGTCGGCCCAGTAGTACCAGCGCTCGGGCTCGATCTTGATGTGCTTGCGAGCGAGGTTCATCCCGAATCCGAGCGTGGACGCGATGTCGAACCGGATAGCCTCGTCGGTCGGCGCGGAGTGCAGCCCGTCCGGCCAGAACCCCTGGTCGAGGAAGCCGAACTGGAACAGCGGCTCGTTGTTGAGCAGCAGGCGGGCCGCACCATCGGCACCGGGGCCCACGGAGATCTTGCGAAGTCCCGCATAGCTCGATACCTGGTCGACGGGTGCGCCGCGCTGCAGCAGCGTGATCTTCAGGTTGTAGAGGAACGGCTGCCGGGGCGACCAGAGGCGCTTGCGCGGAATCGCGACCGTCAGGGGCTTGTCGACGGCGCCCTCTCCGGTGGCGACTGACGCAATCTCGTCGGAAACCGAGACGTTCAGCAGGTACCCGGCCGCAGGCGCCGTGGTCGACGCTTCCACCGTGAGCGTGCCCTTGTCGGCATCGGGCACGATCTTGATCCGATCGATCGCGACCTTCGGCAGCGGTTCGAGCCACGCGGTCTGCCAGATGCCCGTGGAGGGCGTGTACCAGATGCTCCGGGGCTTCAGCACCTGCTTGCCGCGCGGCTGCGACCCGCCATCGCTCGGATCCCACACGGCGACCACCACGTCCTGCTCGACGCCGGGCTTGAGCGCCCCGGTGACGTCGAAGCCGAAGGGATCGTATCCGCCGGTGTGACGACCAATCTCCGTGCCGTTGACCCACACGGTGGCGTCCCAGTCGACGGCGTCGAACCGCAGCCACACGCGCTGGTCCTTCCACTCGGCGGGCACGCGGAACGATCGTCGGTACCAGAGCCGCTGGTCGGGTCCGACGCTCTTGGCGACGCCCGACAACGACGACTCGACCGGGAACGGCACGAGGATGTCGCCGTCGAACGACGCCGGTGCAGCGGCCGCCTCCTTCGGGCGAATCGCGTACTGCCAGAGGCCGTTCAAGTTGAGCCAGGCCTTGCGCACCATCTGCGGGCGCGGATACTCGGGCCGCGCGTTGGCCGGCGACACGTCGGCGGTGAACCTCGACTTCAGCCGGCCCTCGACCGGCTTCCATGCCGGCGCCTGGGCGTACAGGAATCCCGCCAGCAGGACGACGCCCGCGGCAGATGCAATCACTCGTGCCTGACTCATGACACCTCCATCACGCATCAGCGGCTGCGTCGCGCCCGGGCGGCCACAGCTTGGCCGTGGCGACGCCACCGAGGGCGGACAGCAAGGGAAACAGCTCGACCGTATACCGAGGCTCGGGGTTCTCCATCGAACCGATGAACGCGAGGCGGGGAACCGTGACCAGCAGGACGAGCAGCAGGCCCGCCCGGGCCGACGGATCGGCGAGGAGCCCGGCTCCGCCGACCAGGCCGAACACGCTCCACACCATCACCAGCCCCGCGAACAGCGGCAGCCAGATGTGCTGGTACGTTCGCGTGTCGAGATCCTTGAGCGGGAATAGATCACCGTCGAACGGGTAGTACTGCGCGTGCGGGCCCACCCAGATCCTGAAGAGCCGTTGAGCCGGCAACAGCAGGTAGTAGCGGACCGGGTGGCGCCGGATGCGCTCGTCCGCGAGCCGCCCGAAGCGCTGATCCAGGGCCTGCTTCAAGCCGGCGGGAGGGGCGTGTGGCGCCGGCGCCGCCGTCCCCGGCGTGGGCGAGCCATCGTTGTAGAGGGCGAATAATTCGGCGACGAGTTGACGTTCCTGCGGCGAGTCCACGGCCCGCGCCGGCAGCTGATCGACGGGCATTCGCGACCGATCCACCTCGAAGTAGAAAGGGCCGATGTACTTCGGGTCGTCGAGCCACGTCTTGAGCCACCGGTTGTAGCCAGTGAATTCGTAGTCGCCCGGCATCGAGAGCGACCGCGGGTTGAGCGGCTGGAAGTCCCCGAACACGAGGGCGTTCCGCACGATCCACGCACCGTCGAAGACCAGGAACCCCAGGCATAACATCGCGCCGGCACGAAGGACGACGCTGACGGCGCCCCGCCAGGCTTGTCGTGCGGCCACGGATCGCCACAGAGAGACGATGACGAGCGCAACACCGGCGCCCGCCGTCAAGACACCGCCTTCGGGACGGACCATCGTCAGCGCGCCTCCGGCCAGTCCCGCGGCGAGCCACCACCAGCCGGTTCGGCGTGGTACGCCGGACGACCGGTCCGGACCCTCCGCCATCCCGGCCAGACCCCGCGCGGCGAACCAGGCCAGGGCGGTTCCCAGGGCGAGGGCCAGGGCCTCAGTCAGGATCGGCATCACGTACGCGGCGGAGAACGGGCAGGCCGCCGCGAGCGCCAGGGCCGCCAGTTGCGCGCGCCGTCGCCGTTGCGGCAGCCACGTGCGTGGCGTCAGCGCCAGCGCCAGGCACGCGACGAACCAGCACGTCGCGGTATCCACCGCAGCCTGGGCGATCCGGACTGCCGTGTCGTTGTCGACGCCGGCGATCCCGTATACGGCGGCGATGAACAGTGAGTAGCCGGGCACCCGGACGTAGGTCGGGACCCATGGCGGCTCCGTCTCGCCCGAGTAGACGCCGTGCAGCACCACGTTGCGGGCAGCCAGTTTGTAGAACGCCGAGTCGTCGGCCTCGTCGCTGGGGTACCAGACGGCCAGGCACAGCCGGAACACGAGTGCGGCGGCCAGGAGGACGCCAACGGCCACCGCCCGGTTGCGGGGACGCATCAGGCCCAACCCGTGGTCGTTGTATGATGGTGACGGCCCATAGAATACGTGCTTCCCAGCCCATGACAGAGCAGCGACCCGTCTTCTTCGACCCGTCGCAGAAGCGTTGGCCGCGTCTGCGCCGCGCCCTCGCCGCTGTCGCGGTCGTGCTCACCGCCGTGTTCAGCCTCCTCATTCTAAGCATCCTCGTCAACCCTGTCTTGCCGAAGCTGAACCTGCCGGCCGCGACGTCGTTGCCCGGTTCGTCCCATCTGTCGCCGCCGCTCCGGCCGGCCGTCGTGCCGCTCCATCGCCGCGACGAGCGCAACGTCCGCCAGCGGATCGAGCGCGAACTGAAGAAACGGCAAGACGAGTGGAAGAAGCTCGCGGCGGTTCCGCGGCCCAAGGACGACCCGATGATCTTCGGGTTCTTCGTCAACTGGGACGAAGCCAGCTTCGCGTCGTTGCGCCGGAACATCGACCACTTCGACGTGGTGGTGGCGGAGTGGCTGCACCTGAGGAAGGCCGATGGCACGGTCATCGAGAACGATCCCGACCGGCGAAAGGAAGCCCTGGAGTTCATCCGGTTGAGGCGTCCCAGCCTCAAGGTGATGCCGATTATCAACAACGCCCGGGACGGCGTGTTCCAGCGAGAGCCGCTCGTGGGCATGCTGGCGAACCCGAAGATCCGGACGAAGGTGATCCGCCAGGCCTTCGACTATGTGAAGACGGTTGGCGGGGCGGGCATCAGCATCGACTTCGAGAACCTGCCCGAGTCGAGCCAGAGGCACCTGCAGGCGTTCATGACGGAGACGTGGAACACGTTCCACAACGCGGGGCTGCTGGTGTCGATGAACGTGCCGGATCACGACGAGACCTTCGACTACAAGCAGTACGCGTCGAAAGTGGACTACCTGATCGTGATGGCGTACGACGAGCACTGGGCGACCGGCGCGCCCGGTCCGGTTTCGAGCATGCAGTTCTTCCTGAACACGCTGAACGCCCGGATGGCGGACACGCCGCCCGAGAAGCTCGTGATGGCGATCGGCAACTACGCCTACGACTGGCCGACGCGCGGGGGGCGGACGTTCGAAGAGGCGATGCTGACCGCCAAGGAGTCCGAGGCGACGATTACCTTCGACCCCGAGTCGCTGAACCCGACCTACCGGTATCGCGCCGAGGACGGCACCGAGCACGAGGTCTGGTTCCTGGACGCCGTCACCGCGTTTAACCAGGCGTCCGTGACGCGGGCGATGAACCCCAAGGCCGGCCTGGCGCTGTGGCGGCTGGGCGGAGAAGACCCGAGCATCTGGACGTTCTTCGGTGATGCGAAGGCCCTGGACAAGTCGCAAATCGGCGAGCTCGGCCGCGTGACCTACGGGTACGGTGTCGATTTCGAAGGCGAAGGGGAGCTGCTCAACATCACCGACACGCCCAAGGAAGGGTCTCGAACGGTCACGTACGACGATACCCGCCAGCTCCTGGTCGACGAGAAGTACCTCGCCTATCCGTCGCCCTACGTGGTCACGCGCTACGGGCAGCAGAAGCGCGAGGTCGCCCTGACGTTCGACGACGGGCCCGACGGCGCGTACACGGAGAAGATCCTCGATATCCTGCGTGACCTGAAGGCGCCCGCCACGTTCTTCGTCACCGGGCTCGCGGCGCAGGAGTATCCCGACCTGATCCGGCGGATGGCCCGCGAGGGGCACCAGCTCGGGAACCACACGTTCACGCATCCGAACATCTCGAACATCTCGCGGGCGCAGTTGCGAATCGAGCTGACGGCGACGCAACGCCTGTTCGAGGGCCTGATCGGCCGCCAGACGCTGCTGTTCCGGCCGCCGTACTCCGAGGACACGGAGCCGGAAACGCCGGTACAGGTCCGCCCCATCGAAACAGCCACGGCCCTGGGCTACCTGACCGTCGGGATGCAGCTCGATCCCAAGGACTACCTCAAGCCTGGCGCGAAGGCCATCATCGACCGGACGGTGACGAGCGCGGTCGAAGGACGCGGCAATGTCGTCCTGCTCCACGACGGCGGCGGCGATCGCTCGGAGACGGTCCAGGCGCTGCCCGAGCTGATCACACAGCTGCGGCAGAAGGGATTCAAGCTCGTGCTGGTCGGCGACCTGATTGGACGGACGCGCGACCAGATGATGCCGCTGGTGGCGGGCAAGGGGTACTGGCAGTCGTTCGTGGACGCCGTCGCGTTCAACTCGATCAACGTCGTCGAGTCGGTGGTGAGCACCCTGTTCCTCATCGCGATCGTGCTCGGCCTCGGCCGGCTGGTCTTCATCGGGAGCGCCGCGATCGGCGAGCGCATCTGGCGGCGGGAGCGGCCGACGCAGCCATTCCCCGAGCCCGTGGCCGTGATCGTTCCCGCCTACAACGAGGAGAAGGTCATCGTCCAGACGGTGCGCTCGCTGCTCCGGTCGGTGAACGTGCCCGGACTGCAGATTCTCGTCGTTGACGACGGTTCGACGGATTCGACTGCCGACCGCATCAGGGAGGAGTTCGGGAACGAGCCGCGCGTGACACTGTACGAACGGTCCAACGGAGGCAAGGCTGCGGCGCTAAACTTCGGTCTCACCCAGGCCACGGCCGGCATTATCGTGGCCCTCGACGCCGACACGGTGTTCACGTCGACGACCATCGCCTCGCTCGTCCGCCATTTCGTCGATCCGACGGTGGGTGCCGTGGCGGGCAACGCCAAGGTCGGCAACCGCGTCAACCTGCTCACCAAGTGGCAGGCGCTCGAGTACATCACGAGCCAGAATCTCGATCGCCGCGCGTTCGACCTGCTGGGCTGCATCACGGTGGTGCCGGGGTCGGTCGGGGCCTGGCGGCGGCAGTTGGTGATTGACGCGGGCGGTTTCTCGGGCGCGACGCTGGCCGAAGACGCCGACCTGACGATGACGCTGCTGCGCACCGGCTATCACGTGATCTACGACGATGAGGCGATTGCCTACACGGAGGCGCCGGAGACGATTCGCGCGTTCGTGCGCCAGCGTCACCGCTGGATGTTCGGGACGTTCCAGGCCGCGTGGAAACACCGGGACGCGCTGTTCAGGTGGCGCTACCGGGGACTCGGGTTCGTCGCGCTCCCCAACATCTTTCTGTTCCAGGTGCTGTTTCCGCTGATTTCGCCGGTGATCGACGCCATGATGCTCGGCTCGATCATCTCGGCGATCGTCAACTACGCGATGCGGCCGGCCGAGTTCGTTCCGGACGACGTGCAGAACGTGGCGTTCTACTACGCCCTGTTCCTGGCCGCCGACGTGCTGGCCGCCGTGCTGGCCTTCATCCTGGAGCGCCGCGAGCCGCCGCGCCTCCTGTGGCTGCTGCTCTGGCAGCGGTTCGTGTACAGGCAGGTGATGTACTACATCGCGATCCGGTCGGTGGTCGACTCACTGAGGGGTGGCCCGGTGGGGTGGAACAAGCTCGAACGGCGGGCGTCGGTCAGCAGCGCCTGAAACGCGCAGCACGGAGCCCTTGGAGCGCGTTGCCGGCGGCCTGGGAGCACGTTGCCGGTGACCTGGGAGCGCGTAACCGGCGGCCTGGGAGCGCGTTGCCGGCGGCCTGGGAGCGCGTTGCCGGCGGCCTGGGAGCGCCAGGCTCCAGCCTGGCCGACACCTGATGAAGCGGGACGGCAGCTCCCCCGATCAGCTCGTCCGCAGGTTCGCCGCCAGTTCATCGGCAAGCACCGTCACGCGCCTCACGGCCTGGTCGCACGGCACCCGGCGCTCCACGGCACGGTCGTTGAGCAGCACGACCACCGTGTGCCGGGACCCATCCTCCAGTTCCACGGATACCGGAACCGGCACATCGAACCGGGTGGCGCCCTGCTCGGCGCGAATAACGACGGCGTGGCCCCCGCGGCCCGACTCGATACTGGTCGTGACGGCGAGTGAGGGCAGTTGCTCGCCATAGACCCAGCCTTCGAAGAAGCGGTCGAGCGGCCGCCCCGCCTCGGCCTCGAAAACGCGCCGGACATCGTCGCTGCCGGCCTTGCGGTACTCGAACGACGCATAGAAGCGCCGAATGGCGCGGAAGAACGCGTCATCTCCAAGCGTGAGCCGGAGCATGTGCAGGACGAGCGCGCCCTTGTTGTAGACGATGGACCGGTAGATGCGGCTGTCGCCGCGCAGGTGGCCAAGTCGGGACCCGAGGTACAAGGGCCCTTCGGCGCTGGCGTCCATCGCCGACCGTCGGAGCTGGCGGACGATGGATCGGTACGCGTCCGCACCCCGGACCCGCTCGGCGTAGAGCGCGGCGAAATACTGCGCGAAGCCCTCGCTGATCCACTGCTCGTGGTAATTCTTGGGGCCGACGGCCTGGCCCCACCATTGGTGAGCCAGCTCGTGAGCCAGGACGTAATCGGGGAATCCCTCGAACGCCACCGGGTCGGACGACCACGTGAGCGGCTTGCGGCCGGCACGCCGCACCTGGTGCAGGACGGCGAGGTACGCCGGGCTGTGGCCGCCCGGCAGATCGTCTTCGACCAATGCCAGCGCCACACTGGGATACGGCCGGGATCCGGTCAGCGATTCGTAGAACGCCGCGATCTTCGCCGCTTGCGACATGACGTCCGCCGCGTCGCCCTTGAAGCGTGGCGTCACCTGGCTCGACAGCCGCAATCGATCGGCCGACGCGGGAGGCGCTGGAGCGGTAGCGGCATCCGGGACCAGTGCCGGGTCCGCCACGAACTCAAATCGGCCCGCGACGAAGGCGAGGTACTTGATGGGCTTTGCCGCCTCGAACCGGAACGCGCGGCGCGGCGCCGAACTGCCCGTGCCACCCACCACGCCGCTCACTTGCGGCATGCCGTCCGCCAGTTCACCGCTGGCGGCGCAGCCGAACTCCGGCGGCAGGCGCAGCGTGATGCTGGCCGTGGCATACGAGTCGTCCGCCGGATGCGGGTACCAGTCGCTGCGATTGCTGTAGAGATACGTGGGCTCGAGCGGCATCGGCGGGCTGTCGTCCATCTCACCGGGCACCGTGCCCACCACGATCCGCCCGCGTTCGAGTTGCTGAGGGGCGAGCCGGCCGCGATACTCCACCGTGACGTCGAACTCCGTGCCGCGGGCCACCGCCTTCGGCAGGCTGGCGATGATCGTGTTCCGGTTGCGGATGCGCATGGCGAGCACGCGGCCATGCGGCGCCGTCGACACCGACGTGACGCCGAGGGAATCCGCCAGTTGCAGGGACAGGCGCGCCACGCCGTCGTTGAGCGTCCTGACGTGGAGCCGGGCGCGGCCCTGCAACCAGCTCCGATCGGGAAGGACCACGATGTCGACGTCGTAGTGCAGCACCTGGAAATCCCGGCCGTCGCTTTCGTCGTAGAAGCGGCCGCGTGTGGCGAGCTTCTGCGGCGATGCATACGTGGCGATGTGGCGCCGGTGGGTTCGATCGAAGAGCGTCACGTCCTCGTGATCGGCAAACGAGCGGGTGTAGCTCAGGTCGCCGTGTTTGCGCGTGCGCACCTCCGCCACGAAGTCGCCCGGCGGAGGCTGGACCCACCAGCGGTCGGGGCTGAGATCGCCCAGGTTGACGGCGTACGACCTGTCCGCCTCGGAGGTGAATATTTCCGAGGCGCGCTCGAGCAGCTTCGCTTCTGCTGGCTCGCTGACGAGCGCCGACGTGGTGAGCACCCGGTCCGCCTCGGCAGGCGAGAACCGCAGGTAGGCCGCATCGAAGCGGGACCGCAGCGTGTCTGATCCCGAAAAGATCTTCACCTGGCCGCGATCGACCGGCGAGGACGGGCTGAAGACCATCTCGCCATCGCCGAGCAGCACCGCAGCGGTCACGCCCCCGGCGGAGCGCGCGACAAAGACCCGGCCGGATGACAAGTGAAACTCGATGTCCTCGGCGCGGACGACGAGGTTGGTGGCCCGATACTGCAACGCCCCGTCCAGCGTGAGCCGCTCCAGCCCCGGCACGACCGACAGGACTTCCGCCGAGAGAAGCTGCCACGTGGGCGCTGGCGCATCCGGGGCGTCGGCGCTGCGGATCTCGACCGCGTCGAGTTGGCAGGTGAACACACTCGCCACGGAACCCTGCTCCACGAGGATGTCCATCGTGAGGCGCGCGCCCGCGCGGCCGCTCCGGCTGGTGGCCGGCACGCGATCGCGCGGCTCGATGGCAACCCGGGTCGCTGGTCCGCGGCCCGCGAGTGCCTCGGCAAACGCCCCGACGGTCTGCCGATTGCCGTCGGTCGCAACGAGCCGGAGCACGGCCTCGACGTCGCCGGCCTGGACGGACGCCTGGAGAGAGGCGACCAGCCGGCTGACGCCATCCACGGGCTGCTGAACGTCCTGGTTCTGACCGGCGAGCGGGGCCGAGAGCGCGAGAACGGCCGCCGCGCACCACAGTTGCCATCGGCTGGGCATGCGCATACCCTTTCAACCGACCATGTCTGTGGAGACGCAGAATATCCGCCTGCGGTTCCCACCTGCAAGGTTAGACACCGCTTTTCGCCTTCGGGCGGCGTTGTTCGTTGGGAGACTTCCATGATTCGACTGCCCGTCGGGAGCGCGCTGACCGTGCTGGCCGCCAGCGTCGTGCTGTCTGCGCAGTGGCCGGCCTCCGTGTTCGACTACGACAGAGCGCGGCCGTTCAACGAGCAGGTCATCGCAACCGACCAGCGAGACGGGGCGGTGGTGACGGACATGACCTACGACCGGCTGACGACCGGTCGCCGAGGCGCCTACCTGGTGACGCCGGCGTCCCGGCCCGGCACGCGGGGTCCCGGAATCCTGTTCGTGCACTGGTACGAGCCACCGAAGCCCACGTCGAATCGGACGGAATTCCTGCCGGATGCGATCGAGTTGGCGAAGGGCGGGGCCGTCTCGCTGCTGGTGGACACGATGTGGTCGGACCCGGACTGGTTTCAACACCGGGATCCTTCGTCTGACGTCGGGCATTCGATTGAGCAGGTGAAGGAACTGCGGCGCGCCCTCGATCTGCTGGCCTCGAGGCCCGGCGTGGATCGGACCCGGCTTTACTACGTCGGCCACGACTTTGGCGCGATGTACGGGGCCATCGTCGCGGGCCTGGACGCCCGGCGGCTGAAAGGGTTCGTCTTCATGGCCGGCACGAAGTCGTTCAGCGATTGGTTCCTGTTCTGGCCCAAGCGGAACGAGGAAGGGGAGAAGGCGCTTATCATCGAGCAGTTGGCGCCGCTCGACCCGGTGCGCTACCTGGCGATGCCGGATACGCTGCCGATGCTGCTGCAGTTTGCCACCCGCGACAAGTTCGTGTCGAAGGCCGCCGCTGACGCGATTGTCGCGAGCGTCCGATCGCCAAAGGACGTGCAGGTCTACGACGCCGAGCACGAACTGAACGCCGACGCCACGCGCGACCGGCTGACGTGGCTCAGGCGTCACCTTCAGCGGCCGTAGCCGTGATTCTGGTGTCTAACGTCATGTGGTCATGTCGGGCTTCCATCGTCTCCTGATCGCCGCAGTCGCCGCAGTTGTCGCGAGCACGCTGGCGGGCGCCTGCGCCAAGGTTCCGCCGCGTCTCGACCCGACGCCAGGCATCGCGCTGACGGCCGACCTGGCCAGGGCTGACGAGCTCGTTCGGGCCGGGTGTTACAGCTGTCTAACGGAAGCCTTCGCGATCTACGAGCGGCTGGCGGCCGCCGAATCGGGCGCGGGTGTGGCGCACATCCGCGCCATCGACACGGCGCTGCTGATGGCGATCCGTGAGCGGGAACTCGGGCTCGGGCAGGGCCAGGCGCGCCGCCGCGCACAGGACCTGGCCGAAAGTCTGCCGGTGGTCTTCGACTATTCCACGTACCTCGACATCGTTGATGCTGTGGGCTGGAAAGCCAGCGGCGTTTCCGCCGAGCGGCAGGACTCGATCGTGGGCGGCTTCCGCACGGTGAATCAACGGTTCAACGGCTGGCGAACGACCCTGTTGGCGCGCGCGCCCGGCGACCTGCTCAGCGCCTACGCCCTGACCACGCTGGACTGTCTCTATGCGTACCGCCTGAGCGAGGCGAAACAGCAGCCGTGGCCGCTTCCCGACGCTGCGCCGCCGATCCTGCGGTTCCGCAGGGCCATTTGCACGGGCGCCAACGCCGCCGACCTCGACGCGCTCGTCAAGGACGAACCGCGGCTGAAGGACGCGTACTTGTTTTTCGGGGAGCGGTCCCTCGCACAAGGCCGGTTGCGGACCGGCGAGCGGCAGTTGACGACGGCGCTCGAGGCGATCCCGGACCTGATGGCCGCCAAGCTGCTGCTCGGGTTCGTCGCGTTCCAGATGGAGGACTTCGAACCCGCGCGCTCGCAGTATCACGCGGTAGCGGCCGCGGTGCCCGGCCAGCGCGACGCGCTGCTCGGTGAGGCGAAGTCGCTCAGCTACCTGGGTCGTCCGGAAGAAGCGATCGCCGTGCTCGACGAAATCGTGCGGCGGGGCACGTGGCTCCAGGGAGACGCGCACTATTGGCTCGCGTGGAACAGGCACCGGCTGAAGCAGGACGACCAGGCCATGGACGAGGTGGAAGCCGCGCGGAAGTTGATGCCGATGGATCCCAACGTCGACAAGCTCACGGGCCTGGTGGCGCTTGCGCGAAACGAGGTCGAGCGCGCGGAGCGGGAGTTCCGGGCCGCGCTCCAGCATTTCGAAGGCCGGCAGGCGCGAGATTGCGATACCGGCTACTACCTGGCCAGCGCGCTAGTGACGCAGAAGAAGTGGACGGAAGGCGCGGAACGGTTCACGGCGTCGGTGCCGTGCTACGTCCAGGACGAAGCAGAGGCGCGGAAGCGGATCAACGAGATCATGAGTGCGGACTTGCCCGACGATCGCAAGGTTCGGTTGACCGCCGCCAAGGAGAAGCAGATTGGCGTCTTGCAGTCGCAGCAGGCGCGATCGGCGTACAACGGCGCCGTGGCGTACGCGAACCTGGGAGACAAGAACAGGGCGCGCCCGCTGGCGGAGCGGGCCGCACAGCATCCCGAACTGGCCGACCTGGCGCAGAAGCTGCTGATCCGTCTCCAGTAGTACCGGAAACCTAACGCGCGTTCGGTGAATCGTCGCGGCCGCGGCGCCGTTTCCCGCATAGAATCAAAGCCCGATGATCCACTCCGTCCTGATTGGTAGCGGCTCGAATCTCCCCTCCCGGTGCATCACCAACGACATGCTCGCGACGGTCATGGAGACCAGTGACGAGTGGATCCGCGAGCGCACGGGAGTCGAAACCCGTTACTTCGTCGATCCGGGCGTGTCGACGCTCGATCTGTCGGTGCCGGCGGCCGAGCGGGCAATCGAGGCCGCGGGCGTAACCGCTGCGGACATCGACATGGTGGTGTACGCGACGATGACGCCGGACCACTACATGCCCGGCAACGGCGGGCTGCTGCAGGCGCGGCTCGGCCTGCGAACCGTGCCGTGCTTCGACATCCGTCAGCAGTGCTCCGGCTTCATCTATGCGCTGCAGCTGGCGGACATGCAGATTCGCGCCGGCGCGGCTCGCACCGTGCTGGTGGTGGGCGCGGAAGTGCACAGCATCTTCATGCCGTTCAGCCACGCCAGTTGGGCCCGCCTCGACGGACGGGTGGACGAGCCGATCCCCGAGGCCGAATGGAGCGCCACCACGAGGAACCGCCACCTGGCGGTCCTCTTTGGCGACGGCGCCGCCGCGGTGGTGGTGCAGGCGAGCGAGCAGGGTGACCGTGGCGTGATCGACCACATCCTGTGTGCGGCCGGCCATGACTGGGAGCGCCTGTGCGTGCCCGGACTCGGATCCGCCCATCGTCCGTACGTGGACCAGGCCATGCTGGCTCGCGAGGCGCACTTCCCGTCGATGGACGGCCGCTTCATCTTCAAGATGGCCACCCTCCGGATGGCCGAGGTGTCGCAGGAGATCCTGAAGCGGAACGGTGTGGTGCCGGCGGACCTGTCGATGGTGCTGATGCACCAGGCGAACCGTCGCATCAATGAGTACGTCCAGAAGCTGCTGGGCCTGCCCGACGGCAAGGTCATCCACAACATCCAGAAGTACGGCAATACGACTGCCGCGACGATCCCGCTGCTGTGGGACGAAGCCGTCCGCACCGGCTGCATCAAGGCGGGCGATCTGGTGATGTGTGTGGGCTTCGGCGCCGGCATGACCTGGGGCGCCAACCTCATCCGCGCGTAGTGGGGTCAGGTCCAAACGGGAAGATCTTCTCCAAATTTCCGGATCTCGATTGAAGGATTCGCTCGGCCGAATCGCGAGATCCAAGATTCTGCAGAAGATCTCCCCGTTTGGACCTGACCCCAAAACAGCGGCGACCTTATTGGTCTGATATGTCCAGCCGGCGGGTGTCCTGCCCGTTGACGGGTCGGATCAGCCATTCGGCCGGATCCTCGTTGGCAATCATCGTTTTCCGGCCAAGAATCCTCCTGCCCGTCATTCTTCTTTGTGAAATCCGGGGGGTCACGGTGGCTGGTGCCGCCGCCGGATGTCAGGGTCCTGGAGGGTTTGCATGCACGCGCCATTCAAGTACGTCGAGAAGGGTCTGAGCCTGGCTGCCAACGGCCTGTGGTATGCCATGCAGCCGTTCTACCGGATTGCCCAGAACGAGTCGTTCCAGCCGAAGTGGGCGAACCGGCCGCTCCTGAAGTCGAAGGAGAAGTTTGCGCCGCCGCTTGGCGTGCCGCGCGAGACGACGTCGCTGTGCCCGGTGTGCGTGCGCGAGGCGCGGCAGCGCGTCGTGGACGGCAAGGCCGGGGCCGACATCTTCGTCAAGGATCATGCGGGCGAGATTCCCGCCCAGATCATCGAGCGTGACGGCAAGATCCTGATGGTCAAGGACTGCACGATCCACGGTCACTACGAGGACGTGCTCTCGACGGATCCCGCGTTCTACAAGCGGATGAACGAGATGTTCCACGGTACGGACCTGCCCATCAACACTGAAGACGGGATTCACAACCACGGACTCAGCAGCCTGCGCTACGGCCGCGGCACGGTCCTGACGGTCGACCTGACCAACCGCTGCAACATGATGTGCGACCCGTGTTTTACGGACGCCAACCAGGTGGGTTTCGTGCACGAGCCGGAGTGGGAGGACATCAAGGCCATCCTCGACCGCGCCGCCGCGGTGAAGCCGAAGCGGCAGATGTCCGTGCAGTTCTCCGGCGGCGAGCCGACGATCTCCCCGTACTTCATCAAGGCGGTTGCGTACTGCAAGGAACTCGGGTTCAATAGCACGCAGGCCGCAACCAACGGCATCGAGTTCGCCAAGGACCCGGAGCTGTGCCGCAAGGCGGGTGAAGCGGGTCTCCGGTTCGTCTACCTGCAGTTCGACGGCGTGGGCAACGCGGCGAACCAGCATCGGCGCGTGGGCAACCTGTTCGACGTGAAGATGCGCGCCATCGAGAACCTGCACGACGCGGGCGTCGACATCGTGCTCGTCAGCACGATCATCAACGGCGTCAACAACGAACAGGTCGGCCGCATCGTGGAGTTCGCGCTCGACAATCCCAAGAAGATCTCGTTCATCTCGTTCCAGCCGGTGTCGTTCACGGGCCGCGACGAGGAAATCAGCGACGAGCGCCGCGCCGCCCAGCGCTACACGACGGCGGACCTGGCGCACGACCTGAAGAACCAGATCGGCGTCGGCGAACCGTTGCGCGACTGGTTCCCGATCTCGATGATGACGACGTTCGGCGACTGGGCGGACCTGGTCCACGGGCCCGAGGTCGGGTTCGGTCACTTGAACTGCGGATGCCACCCGGATTGCGGCGCCGGCATGGCCGTGATGATCGACAAGCAGACCAAGGAGCGCGTGCCGGTGTCGAAGTTCCTCAACGGCCACCAGCTGGTGAAGGACTTGGCGATCGTCAACGACGCGGCGCGCAGCAAGAAGATGTCGATCTTCGGCATGGCGGTGTCGCTGCTCCGCAACTACGATCCGTTCACCGCGCCCAAGCGGCTCCGGATCGGCGACATGCTGAAGAAGTTCGACAAGGCGTTCGGCGCCACGAAGCGCGACTACGGCTACGTGGGCAAGGGCCGGACGATCGAGGACGTCAAGCGCCGCCGGTCGGACGACTGGTTGTTCCTGTTCGTCGCGGGCATGTGGTTCCAGGATCTCTGGACGTACGACTTCCGCCGCACGCACCAGTGCATCATCCCCTACGGCACGCAGGAAGGGGAGATCTCGTTCTGCGCCTACAACACGGGTGTGGGCTGGCGGCAGATCGTCGAGAAGAAGCACCAGACGGCGACGCTGGCCAAGTGGTATGACGAGAAGGGCCGCCACCAGATCTACACCGGCGGGCACCTGGTGCCGCTCGCCACGACCGAGCACTCGCTGTCACTGAATCCCGAGGCGCTGGCCGCCGGGCTGCAGCACGACCTCGAGATGGCGGGCATTGCCAAGACCTCGCGCGAGGAAAAGCTGAAGGCCAACAAGTCGAAGCACATGGAGCCGGCCAAGTAAACGCCCGGGAGCGCCACCCTTCGGCGTGGCTCAGGGTGCCCTGAGCGAGGTCGAACGGGCAGGCTCCAGCCTGGCCTGAAGAGAAGACGGCCCGATCACCACAAGGTGACCGGGCCGTTCGTCCGTACGGCGTGAAGACACCGTGTCGGCCTATTCCGGCGTCCCGGCGAGGGCCGCCAGCGCGCGATTCCGGTCGTACTGCGACTTGATGCCGGCGGCCGCCGTCACGTATGCCGTGCGCGTGGCCGCGTCGAGGACCGCTCCGTGCGCAGCCGCCACGAGCACGTTGGCGCGCTCGTAATCGCCCTTCAGGGTCGCCACCGACTGGATGACGCGAGACCGCACTTCCGGTGCGGGCGACGGCATGGCAAGCGCCGCCAGCAGGACGCGCGATCGCTCGTACCCGGTTGTCAGGGTGTCCGCCGCCTTGAAGTACGAGTCGAGTGACGGCCCGGCCAGGCGTTGGCCCTTGATGAGTTCGATCAGCAGGGTCGACAGTTCGTACCCCGACTTCATCCGCGCAGAGCTGTCCAGGAGGCGCACCAGCGTCTTCTCATCGAGCGTGCGTTCCTTCAGCAACGCCGAGAGCGCCCGGTGCCGTTCGTAGTCCGACCTGATGCCATCGGCCAACGTCAGGGCGACGTCCGCCGATGCCGTGGTCAGTACGTCGAGCCGGGCAATCTGGACGAGGAGCCCGGCCAGCTCGTAGTCGGATTTCATGGTGCGGGCCGATTCAATCATCACCGTTGACACTTGCGGCGTGATCGGGCCCGCTTCGACGAGTGCGGTCAGTACGCGGTGCTTGTCGTAGTCGCCCTTCATCGTTCGCGCGGCCTCGGCAACCGCCATCCGGCACGCTTCATCCGGCAGACCGGGCTTGGCGGCCGCGACGAGGACGGAAGCCCGTTCGTAGTCGCCGCTGATCTCGGTGCCAGCCTGGCGGATGGCCCGAGCCAGCGTGGCCGGATCCAGCTTCGCCTTCGCGAAGAGCTTCTCGAAGTACACGCGCTTGACGTACGCCGATTTCAGCAGGGTGATCTCGTCCAGCACGCCGGCTGCGCCCTTCTGCCCCAGGATCTTCGTGACCCGGGCTTCCGCGTTGAACCCCGTCTGGCGCATGAACTCGGGCAACACCTTCGCACGCCACACGCGGGCATCGTCGCCGGCGGGTTTATCATTGAAGGTCCTCGTCAGCGACCCGTCGGACTTGGCACGCACCTCGTACGTGTTCGTCCCGTTGTCGTGCTCGGTCAGCCTGAAGTAGCCGCCGGCCGAGATGCTCTTGACGTCGGTCTCATCGTCGAGGAATGCGACGGTGCCGCTGGACTCGAGCTGGAGACCCTTGCCGTTCTCGCTCCAGCGGATGGTGGTGTGGGAATCGTCAGTGTGCCACGAGAAGTGACTGCCGGCGTCCTGAGGCCAGCCGGAAAACAACTCGCCGCCATTGAACCACTCGCCAAGTTTCCCGAAGAAGCCGCCGGGTGGCGGGGCGGGGGGCGCGGGCGGCGCCGGTGGAACCGGTGGTGCTGGGGGTGCTGATGGCACCGGCGGTGCAGGCGTAGCCGGCGGCTCGGGTGGCGCCGGTGGCGCTGGCGCCGACGGCGGCTCGGGTGGTGCCGGGGGCGCAGGCGGCACGGCTTCTGCCTGTACTCCAGTCGTCGCGATTCGCGGCACAGGCGCGGACTGCGTGGTGCCCTCTCGTCCGAACACCACGCCACTCACGACGAGGACGGTAATCAACAGCACCCCTGCCACGGCAATGCTCCACTGCGGACCCTTGCCGCGGTACGCGTCTGCGGTCCCGAGCAGCCGTCGGACGCGCGTCAGCAGCGACCCGCCAGACGCTGCGAGGGCCAGCGACGGGCTCGCGTGCCGCAGGTGCTCGAGTTGTGCCAGCGCCCGGGCGTACCCGATGGTATCGCCGCACACGGCCACGGCCTCATCATCGCAACAGTACTCGCGCTCGACCCGCACGCGGTGCGAAACCCACCAGACGGCCGGATGGTAGAAGAGCAGCGTCTCCACGACCGTCTGCAGGATGTTGACGAGGAAGTCGTGGCGGCGGACGTGCGCGAGTTCGTGCGCGAGGATTGCTTCGAGTTGCTGCGGGGCGAGTCCGGCCAGCGCGCTGATCGGGAGGAGAATGACCGGCTTGAGCCATCCTGCGGAGCACGGCACGTCCGTGCCGGCTGACGCGAGCAACCGCACGGCGCGCGGGATGCCCATGCGGAGCGACAAGCGCGCCATCCGTTCCTGCCACTCCCGGGGCGCGGCGTGCTGCTCGCGGCGCAGGCGTCGATCCAGCAGCATCCAGCTTGTGGCAAGTCTCACCGACAGGACGAACACGCCGGCCAGCCACGCCAGGAGGATCGCGGGGGTCCACGCGGAAACGGCTTCTGCCGAGATGGCGGGCGATGAGTCGCTTCGCGTCGGTCGCGTCCGCACGGACGCCGGGCCTGCGGCGGACGAACCCGACGGCGCGATCGCGGGTCCCGCAATCGGGGCCTCCGCACTTGCCGCCGATGGCGACGGGGCCGCGAACGGCCGCAGAACCGCAAGCGTCGTGACAACCGGTGCGAGGGCCATGAGACCGAGAGCCGTGCAGGCCGCCAGGTACCGCACCGTTCCGCTCGCGCGACGAAGCAGCGCGAACACCGCCGCGGCAAGGACGCCGATCAGGGCGCCCTGCCAGACGAATTGCACCAGCGCCCATCCCAGCGCCTGGGCCACCGGTTGGTCGAGCACTGCGGCCATGACGTAGGCGTTCATCGTTCGCTCCTTGCCTGCTCGTCGAGCAGCCGGCGGATTTCGTCCAGTTCCTCGGGCGTCGCCTTGCGGGTGGCGAGCGCCTGCATCACCAACTGCGCCGCGGACCCGTCGAACGCGCGTTTCAGCAGGTCCCCGACGAGCTGGCGCTGGGTCTGCTGCTCCGAGCGCCGGGTCCAGTAGACGTGCGTGCGTTCGGAGGCGTCGCGATCGACCAGGCCCTTGTCGGTCATGATCTGCAGCAGCTTCAGGGCCGTGGTATAGCCCGTGGGCCGTTCGCGCGAAAGCGCCTCGTACACCTGACGCACGGTGCTCGGACCAAGTTCCCACAGGACGCGGAGGATGGCGAGTTCGGCGTCAGTCGGTTTGGGTGGTGCGGGTGTCATGGGCCGAGGATATACGAAGACGTTCGTATATGTCAACGAAGAGCTTCGTAGCCAACACTCCCGGGCACGGTGCGCGCGGTTCGGGCGCGGCGAATGGCGGACGCGCCTGGGAGTTGAGCCCGATCATGACGCTGATTCTCGGGGACCACGGCGTTTTCGAATGCTGCCGATCCTCGGATTTCCGTCCTTTGCTGTGTGAATCCGCACGTTGGCCTCACGACACGTCCCTTCGACGGCCACTTGGTCACGGGGCGTGAATCCGCGGACCCCCTCCGCGTCGTCCTGTCTGAAGCGGCATATTCCGCTGTCGAGGGTGGAGAGGAGTGAGGTCGGAGCGCTGCCCGGAGGCTCCCGGGGGGAACTATACTGACGCCAGACCGGAGGACCGTGCGCGTGCGACCTCTTCTCGCCCTGGCGTTCGTCGCAGCCGCTGCAGCCCATGCCCAGCCCATGGTGACGCCCCATGGCTCCGCCACTCTCGTGACCGCCCGCCCCGAGAGCCGCCGGATTCCATGAGCCGGATCTCGATCGTCGTCTCCATTGTCATCGCGCTGTCGGCGTTCGCGCTGCTGCACGCCGTCGTGTACGCGCGCATCGCGGGTGGGCCTCCAGCTCTCCGGGTGAAGTACGCACTTAAGATTGGGCCCTTTCGCCTCAGCCACCGATAAGTGGGTGGACGGCAGGAGGGTCGCATTATGAGCCAGGTAGTTCCGTCGCGGTATCGGCTACGCGTGAAGCAGCGTCAGGCCATCGTGGAATACGCCCTCGAGCACGGCATGAGGCCAACGGGCAGGCGCTTTGGGTTGGACCGGAAGACGGTGCGGGACTGGGTGAATCGGTATCGCGCCGAGGGCGAGTGTGGACTGATTCCACAGTACCCGAAGCGCCGAAAGCGCCGGATTGCGGATACGACCGTGGAACTGATTCGACAAGCCCGCCAGCTACTGAGTCAGTTCACAGGCGTCCTCGTCCCCGCCGCGGCGTGACCACGGGGGGACCGCTGCGAACTCGACGCCCGTTGGTGGCGTGCTTCATCCCAGCATGACCGCCTCGAAGACGGCCCGCCCGAGCGTGGCCCGGTCCAGCGGCTTGTGGAGAACCGCACGCAGCCCCAGGGTGCGTGCCTTCTCCGGCGTCAAGTTACCGCTAAACCCGGTGACCATGATAATGGCTTGGCCTGGTCGGCGTGCGAGCACGCGCGCGGCCAACTCGCGACCATTGAGTCCCGGCATCGCGAGATCTGTGATGACCAGGTCGTAGTAGTCGTCCGGTTGGCTGCTGAAGCGTTCGAGCGCGTGCTCCGGATTCACCTCCGCGTCGACTTGATACCCGAGTTCCGTCAACACGCGTAGGGTGACGGACGCGATTGCCCGTTCGTCATCGACCAGCAGGATTCGCTGGCCGGCACCCCGGGGAACGGCCGTGCTGGCGTTGACGGCTTCTGTGGCGCAGGCCTCCGCCGCTGGGAAATAGAGATCGAAGCATGTGCCCTGGCCAGGGTCGCTTCGCACGCGGATCGCCCCGCCATGGGTGTTGACGATGCCATGCACGACGGCCAGTCCCAGGCCCGTCCCTTCGCCCTGCGGTTTCGTGGTGAAGAAGGGCTCGAACAGGCGCTCCCGCGTAGCCGCGTCGATGCCGTGTCCCGTATCGCTGACGCTCAGACGGATGAAAGGCCCCTCCCGCAGTTCCGTGAACTGGCTGGCCAGGATGGCATCCATGGTCAACGGCCGGACCGCCACCGTCAACGTCCCGTGCTGGTCCCGCATCGCATGGGCGGCATTGGCGGCGAGATTCATCACGATTTGGTACATCTGCGTGGGATCGGCCAACACCAGTGCGGGTTCGTTTTCGATGTCGGCCCGAATCGCAATGGTCGCCGGCAGCGTCGCGCGCACAAGCCGCAAGGCCTCGGCGGCAATTGAACCGAGGTCGACGGTGCGTCGCTCCGACTCGCGCCGCCGGCTGAACGTCAGGATCTGGCTGACCAGATCCGTCGCGCGCCGGGTGGCGTTGACGATTTCCTGCACGGACTCGTGCGACGGATGCTCGGGCTCGAGTTCACTGAGAATGATCTCGGCGTTGCCGAGAATCGCCGCGAGCACGTTGTTGAAGTCGTGGGCGATGCCTCCGGCCAAGGTGCCGATCGCTTCCATCTTCTGGGCCTGGCGGAGCTGTGTTTCCAGCTGTCGGCTCTCGGTGATGTCGCGCGAATTGATGACGACCCCGTGGATGCCCGGCGTATCGAGGCGATTCCGGCCGATGGACTCAAGCGTCCGCCAGGATCCATTGCGATGGTGATACCGGCAGATCGTAGTCGCCGTCCCGCCTTCGGTGAGCGCCGTCTGCTGAAACAATGACGTAATACGTTGGTGGTCGTCCGGGTGGACGAATTCGAGGGCGTTCTTGCCGATCCGTTCTGAGGGGTCATATCCCAGCACGCGCGCCACCGCGGGACTCTCGTATCCGATCGTGCCATCCGCGTTCAGCACGGAGACGATGTCCATCGCGTTCTCGACCAGCGTCCGGAAGTAGGTCTCCTTCTCTCGGATGACGGCCTCGGCTTGCCGCCGGTCGGACAGATCGCGGAACGTCACCACCGCTCCGACGAGGTGGCCCTGTTCCATGATCGGTGTACTCGTGTATTCCACGGCGAGCGGCGCCCCGTCGCGGCGCCAGAACACGTCGTCACCGGACTGGTGAATTGCGCCGTCCTTGTACGCGGCATAGATCGGGCACGACTCCGCCGCGTACGGGTGGCCGTCTTTCGTGGTGTGGTGCCACATCGTGTGACTGGTCTTGCCGATCAGCTCTACTGCATCGTAGCCCAACATCCTGGCAGCCGCCGGATTGACAAACGTGTGTCGACCCTCTGTATCGAGTCCAAGGATGCCGTCCATCACGGAGTCCAGGATCAGGGTGTTCTGCCGGTGCAACCGACTGACATCTTCCTCGGCGAGGCGGAGACTCTGCTCGAGAAAGTGCTTCTCCTGCCAATGCCTCGCGTCGTCCTCGGCGTGGCGGCGCTCCCGGGAATTCCCGTAGAGCGTCCACGCCAGCAGGCTGCCGCCGGCGGCGAGCAACCCCACCACCAGCAACATCTTCTGCAGATCCCGCCGCAGCGCGTTGACCACTTCTTCTTCCGAGGTATTGACCACGACGACCCAGCCGGCGTTGGCAAACGCCACGGGCGCGAAGGCCGCGAGCTGTGGGGGACGACCGGCGAGTCGGTACTCCGCGGTGCCCTGTCTCGCGACGAGCATCTTGTTCACGTAGTCGAAGGATCCGTGGCACTGCAAGCACGCCGCATCAGCGTCCCGGATGTTGAGATGCACCATCTCGGGATGGTCCGACTGGAGCAGGACTGTGCCGTCCTGATCCATGATCCAGAATCGCAGGGGTTCGTCCGGCGCCGATGACAGACTGGGTCGCTCGGCCAGGAGCGCCGCGACGTCCAGGGTCACCACCATCACGCCGCGCCACTGCTCCTGGCCCGATGACGCCGGCTCCTGCCAGAACGGCGTGGCCACGAAGAGCTGGTTGGCGCGCCGCGCCGCGCCCGCCGGGTCCGTCCGGTTCCAGGACGAGATAACGACATGCCCCCGGTTCTCCGGCTTTTGGGCCCACTGGAGGACCGCCGACGTGGCGAACGCCACGCCCTGGGCACTCTGGTTGGTGGCGTAGAGAATGCCCCCACGCTCGTCGACCGCGGTAATCGACGTGCGGGGCCGCCCCGGTGTCGGTGCGGAGAACGTATTGACGTTTGCTTCGAGGCGCGCGCGGTCGAGTCCCGGCTCACCGGCGACTCGCGCCAGGTGGAGCAAGGTGTGGGCGGTCGCTTCGAGATACGTTTCGACCGCGTGCGCCACCTGCTGGGCTTGAAATTGCTGGTGCTGGCCGAACCGCGTGACGACTTGTTCGCGACCCGCGCGCTGCATGTCGACGATCAGGTAGACGGCGATCGCCATCACAGCGACGGCAATCGACAGGGTGAGACGGTATCGGGAGAGGGCCACGGTATTACCTCAACGGTCACACGGCGACCGGCAGGCGGGGCACAGACTCCGGCCTTCGGGGGCACATGCGCGGCAGAACACCAACAGGATTGGGAAGTGGGGGCTGACAGGCCGACAATCGAGAAACGCCGCGAGGCTTCCAACGAACCGGCCGATCGACGGCTCGCAGCATAGCCGGACGCGGGTCGAAGATCAAATCATCTTCTTATTCGGTAGTGGGTCAGTCAGCTCGAGACGTCAAAGCCCGAGTGTCGATGACCGCTCGAACCCTGTGGACGCCTTCCGTCCCATCCACCGTCCCATCCGATTGTGGCCAACAGGGGCGAAACGTGACAACTTCAGGCCACGTTCCCACACATTCTGGATCGCGTCGATCTAGCCGGAACGTGGCTGTTGTTGAGGGTTTCCTCAATTAATCCGGGTCTGATGTTGGCGGAAGCGCCTGGGAGTCGAACCCAGCCCCCCCGCGAGTAGCGGGGAGCGACCGATTTTGAAGACCGGGAGGGCCACCGGGCCCCGTTCGCTTCCTCGGTTCCGACAAATGGGGTCGGACCTATTCTCCCAGCCAGATCTCGACATGAGAACGGGACCGAAGTGGAAAACAGGTCCGACCCCATTTCCGACTGAGCCCATTGTCGCATGGGTCCGCCGGAAACTGGAGCCGCAGAACGGCGTGCGGAATGTTGTGAGGGGGTGGGTGCGGGGCGGGGAAACGAGGTAGGCCCCGGCATGTGACTGCCGGAGCCGTCCGGACGCGACTCCGTTATCCCTCGATCAGTCGGACGTCCCCTGCTCGGGGGCCCTTCTGGGATTCTTCGATCACGAATTCGACCCGCTGGCCTTCGCGCAGCAGCTCGAACACAGCGCCCCTGACGGCGCTGCGATGAAAGAAGTGCTCCACGCCCTGCTCGTCGCGGATGAATCCAAATCCCTTGTCGATGAGCAGGCGTGCAATCGTTCCGTTCGGCATGTCCTCTTCCTCCTCCTCCTCCGGACGTGGTTACCGGGACAGTCCCGGTGACCCTGCGAAAGATGGACGCCACCGCTTCATCGTGGTTCGCCAGATGGGCGGCAGGGACCCCTTCACGCCTAGAATTGGGGGAAGTTTAGGAGGGAAGGTGTTCGGAAGTCAAGCCTAGTCCTACAGTTACAGCCAAACAGCAGGATCGTTCAGTCACGGGAAGTTCGAGGATAGACCACTATTGGCCATGTTTGGAACACGTTACGGGGAATTACGACAGTCCGGCCCAGGATGTTTCACGTGATTCCCTGACCTCCACTGGACTACGATAACGGCCAGAAATCGCATGATTATCGGGATCGTCCTGGCCGCCGGCGCGTCTACGCGCATGGGAAGTCCGAAGGCGCTGCTTCGAATCGGTGCGGAGACCTTCGTGGAACGGATCTGCCGTTCGGTAAGCGCGGCAGGTATTGCCGATCTCGTGGTGGTGACCGCGCCTGGCGTACCGCCGCTCGCCACTGCGCTCGCCTCGGCCGGTGTGTCCGCGCGAGTCGTGGAGAACCCCTCGCCAGCGGATGGCCAACTTTCCTCGCTGCGCGTTGGACTGTCCGTCGCGGACCGGCCCGGCGTGGACGCCGTGCTCGTGAGTCTGGTGGACGTGCCGCTGGTGAGTGTGGGAACGATGCGCGCCATTGTCGACGCATTCGGACGAACACATGCGCCGATCGTGCGGCCGGTGGCTCACGACGGGCGGCACGGCCATCCCGTGCTCTTCGCCCGAGCGGTGTTCGACGAGTTGAGACACGCGAACCTGGCAGAGGGCGCGAAGCCCGTGCTTCGCGCCCACGCCTCCGAGATCGTAGACGTGCTCGTCGCAGACGAGGGCGCCTTCGCCGACATCGACACGCCCGCCGACTACGCGCGTCTTAGGCGCTGGAAGTGAACAAAGTCACAAGCGCTCGCGATGGGCCCGCCATAAGCGACCGTAAGCAAACAACGCGTTGGTACGGTTGTTTGCTAACAGGCTCTTATCGGCTCTGCTTCAGGTACTTGAAAAACTCTCCCTCGGTCGACAGGATCAGCGTCGTGTCCGATGCCAGCGTCTTCCGGTACGTTTCCATCGTCTTCAAGAACTGATAGAGCTCCGGATCCCGGTTGTAGGCCTCGGCGTAGATTCGCGTGGCCTCGCCGTCGGCCTTCCCCATGATCTCCTGCGCCTTCCGGTAGGCCTCCGACTGGATGCCCTTCAGGTCGCGTTCCTTCTGGCCCCGAATCTCTGCCGCCTTGCCCTGGCCCTCGGAGCGTGATCGCTCGGCGATGCGCTTGCGCTCCGAGATCATGCGGTCGAAGACCTTCTGCTGCACGTCTCCGCCGTAGTTCACGCGCTTGATTTGCACGTCCACCAGCTCGATCCCGTAGCCCGCCACGATCGGGCTGGCCTTGGCGAGCACCGCCTGGACGATCTTGTTGCGCCCGCTCGTGATGGGGCCGGTCGCCTCCGCCTCACCCATGTTGGTGTTGTCTTCGGCAACCGTGAACGTGCGGTTCGTCGTCCGGACGATCTCGATCAGGTCGTTACTGGCGATGACGTTGCGCGTTTCGCCTTCCACGATATCGTCGAGGCGCGACTGCGCGGATCGCTCGTCCCGGAGGTTCTGGAAGAACAGCAGCGGGTCCTTGATGCGCCAGCGGGTGTAGGTCTCCAACAGCAGGAGCTTCTTGTCCTTGGTGACGATCGAGCTCGCGTCGCCGCTCCACTCGAGCCAGCGCTTGTCGAACGTGTTGACCGTCTGGATGAACGGGATCTTGAGGTGCAGCCCGGCCTCGGTGACCGCCTGGCCTACCGGCTTGCCGAACTGCGTGATGATGACCTGCTCGGTCTCGTTGATCGTGTAGAGCGAGCCGGAGAGCAGGATCAGGCCGACGAAGATGCCGATGGCGATGAGGATGCGCTTCATCACTTGGCCTCCTGCTTGATGGTGTCGAGGTTCAGGAGCGGCAGCAGGCCCTTCATGCTCGAGTCGACGATGAGCTTGCGCCCCGTCTTGGGGAGGACCTCGCTGAGCGTCTCCAGGTAGAGCCGCCGGCGCGTCACCTCGGGAGCCTTGCGATACTCGTCGTAGATGTTGACGAAGCGCGTCACGTCACCCTTGGCGTTGTTGACGCGTTCGAGGGCGTACCCTTCGGCCGCGCGAACGGCGCGTTCGGCTTCACCGCGGGCGTTGGGCACGGTCTGGTTGTAGTCGGCCCACGCCTCGTTGATGAGGCGCTCGCGTTCCTGGATGGCCTGGTTGACCTCGTTGAACGCCGGCTTCACCTTCTCGGGCGGGGTGACATCCTGCAGCACGATCTGCGACACCTCGATGCCGGTCTCGTAGTGATCGCACAGCTTCTGGAGCAGCGCCTTGGCCTCCACCTGCACCAGTTCGCGCCCCACCGTGAGCGCCTCGTTGACGCTGTGATCCCCGATGACCGCGCGCATCACGGCCTCGTTCATGTCGCGGAACGTTGTTTCGACCCGGCGGGTACCCGCGTCGAGGCTCCGCACCTTGAAGAGGTACTGATAGGGGTCCTTCACCTTGTACTGGACAATCCACTCGACGACAGCCACGTTCAGATCGCCGGTGAGCATCTGCGACTCGCCGCGCGTTTCCTCGCTATCCGCCTCGTACGACGACCGGACGGCGGCCGTTGCGGTGCGGAACCCGAACTCGGCCTTGAGCTGGCGCCTGACCGGCACCTTCGTCGCCGTTTCGATGAACGGCAGCTTGAAATGCGGTCCGGGCTCGGTGGTGTACATGTAACGGCCGAACCGCTGGACGACCCCGACCTCGTCGGGCTCGATCTGGTAGTAGCTCGAGAACAACGCGATCAGCACCACGAAGCCGATCGCTATCCTGCCAAGCGTGCCGCCCTGGCCGGTAAACGAGAACCTGGGCAAGTTGCCGACGTCGATGACCTTCCCCGCGCGTTTCTGCCAGTCTGAGACATCCATAGAAATTGTTCCTTCGGGGCACATGGTACCCCACATCCGGCATTACGGGCCTGCCAGGGCTCCGGGTTGCGCGCTTGGTGCGTCCGCGACCCGACGGGTGTAGCCGCGGGCCTTCAGACCTGCGGCTCGACGGATCAGGAGCTATACTGGCCCACCGTGAGTCAGGTTCCCCCAACGGGCCGTCTGCTGGCGCTTGCGAGCGCGTGCGGTTGCGCGCTAGCCCTGTCGGTCGTTGGCGCTCAGCAGCCTCAGCCCCCGACGTTCCGCACGGGCGTCGAGGCCGTTGTGCTGGACGTGTCCGTGCTGGACAAGGACCGCCGGCCCGTGCGCGGCCTGACGGCGGACGACTTCACCATCGTCGAGGAGGGCAAGCCGCAATCGCTTGACACGTTCAAAGCCATCGACGTGGACGATGTGGTCGATGTCCAGACCGCGCCGTGGGTCCGCCAGGTGCCCCCGGACATCCGGCGGAACGACGACCTGAAGGACCGCCGCGTCGTCGTGATCGTCATGGACAGTTCGACGCCGATGCTGGCCCCGGAAGTGCCGCTCGCCAAGCGCTTGGGTCGTGCGGCTGTCGAGGGGCTCGCGCCCGACGACCTCGCCGCCGTCGTGTACACGTTCGGCAAGAGCTACGGCCAGAACTTTACGCAGGACAAGACGAAGCTGCTGGCCGCCGTCGACCGGTTCAACGGTGGCATCGACCGCGGCGCGCCACCCGGCCTCGAGAAGAAGTTCAACGAGTTCGACGCGACCGCGGCATCCCTGTATTTCGCCACCGTCAGCACGCTTCGGGGAATCGCCGAGGCGATGGCTGCCCTGCCCGAACGCCGGAAGGCGCTGGTCTTTGTGAGTGTTGGCGTGCCCCTCGACATCACCAAGCTCTCCGAACTGGTGATCGGGGGAGGGATCGATGATGTCGGAACCAGCGCCGCGCTGATCCGGGAGATGACGGAGACGTTTGCGGCGGCGCAGCGCGCCAACGTCAGCATTTACGGCGCCGATCCGGGTGGACTTCGCGGCGAGCGCGCTAACCTGAACCAGGACTTCCTGAAGACGATGTCGGCCAACACCGGGGGCTTCGTCATCACCGACACCAACGATCCCGCGCCGGGCATCACGCAGATCTACCGCGAGAACGGCTCCTATTACATTCTTGGCTACCAGCCGTCGAACGATCGCGCCAACGGAAAGTTCAGGAACGTCGAGGTGAAGGTCAATCGGCCGGACGTGACCGTCCGGGCGCGAAACGGCTACTACGAGGCCAATGCCAAGCAGGCCGCAAAGGAGGCCGCGCGGATGGCGAAGGAGCGCACACAGCCCTCTGCGGTAGCCAGCGCGATCGGCGGCGTCCTGCCGAAGGCCGATCTCTCGCTGCGGATGCATGCCGTGCCCTTCGCGAAAGAGGGGAGTCGCGACGCGGAAATTGCGATCATTCTCCAGGGGCAACATGCGCGTCCAGAAGGCTCCCCGGCAACGGGCGATGAAGTAAACGTGCTGGTGCACGCCTACGACCTCGACGCGAAGCTGCAGGCAACGGACAACGTCAAGGCACACCTGGGTCTTCGCAAGGACGCTACCGATGACCTGCGCTATGGCGTCCTGTCGCGCCTCACGCTGAAGCCCGGGCGCTATCAACTGCGCCTGGCAGCGAGCAGTTCGCTCGTCGGAAAGAGCGGGAGTGTCTACTGTGACCTGGACGTGCCGGATTTTTCGAAGTCCGCGCTTCAGCTCTCGGGCGTGATGCTGGAGGTGACGCCGTCACCGCTTGCCGCGCCGAAGGGCAAGCTGGCGGCGCTGGTGCCGATCGTCCCCAGCGCCCAGCGGGAGTTCGTCAGCGAGGACGCCGTGACGGCATTCGCGCGCGTCTACCAGGGAGGCAAGGATCCCCTCCAGCACGTCGACACGACCACGCGCATCGTGGATCGAACGGGCGCCGAGGTATTCAGCAAGGTGGAGAGCCTCGGGCTTGACCGATTCGCCACCGGCCGTTCAGCCGACCTCAAGCTGTCGCTGCCGATCGGTGCCCTGCCGCCAGGGGCCTACCTGCTGAGCATCTTCGCCACGCGCGGCAAAGTGACCGCACGCCAGGACGTGCGCTTTACGATGCGGTAGCGGCGGGAGCGCGCTGCGCCGCTGCAGAGCACGGACCGCCTTCGCCAACGTCCTAGGCCACTGCGTTCTTCATTGCCATTCGCCGCGGCCCCGAGCGCGTCGAAAAATCGCAACGGCGTACCCACGTCTCCCGCAAACTGGTACGCTGCGCCGCACAAGTCTTCGAGTTGCTCGACTCGCGCGCAGTGCGATCACATCCATCGGTCGATTCATCGTCGATCCTCCAGCCCAGCCTGCGCAAAACTGCGCTTGTAGGCGCCTGCCTTCAGGGTCTGGGACGGCTGTCCCTGGACAGTGACCGTGCTGCGCTTCGTGGCGTGCTGAAGCTGCCGGTGGCTGCCGCGTCGGCGAACGATGACCCAGCCATCCGCGGCCAACCGCTTCAGCATGTCCCGCACCTTGACCACGCTGAAGATAAGAGCGAAACGCTCGCGTTTGTCCAGGTGTTCCGAGGCGCATGCGTCGTCCGGAGATGCGCTATAGTGGCGCCACCGCGATGCGGACACACGCTGGCTACGCGCTCGGTTGCGGCCTTGTTGGTGCTGTTCTCGCCCTGTCCTGCGTCGGCGCCCGTCAACCTCCTCCTCCGACATTTCGAACCGCCGTCGAAGCCGTCGTCCTCGATGTCTCGGTGCTCGACAAGGACCGCCGCCCAGTGCGCGGCCTGACGGCGGCAGACTTCACGATCCTGGAAGACGGCAAGCCCCAGCGGGTCAAAACGTTCAAGGCGATCGACCTGGACGACGGAGTCGATGTGAAGCTGGCGCCTTGGACGCGCCAAGTGGCGCCGGACATCCGAAGGAATGACGACCTGAAGGACCGGCGCGTCGTCGTGATCGTGATGGATAGTGCGACCATCCCGGCGCGGGGAGTTCCTCATGCCATTCAATTTGGACGCAGCGTGGTGGAGGGACTGGCGCCGGAAGACCTTGCCGCGGTTGTCTACACGCTCGGCAAGGCGAACGGCCAGACATTCACGCAGGACAGAACCAGGCTGCTCGCGGCTGTCGAGCGATTCAAAGGAGGGTTTGGGGAGTCCTTCTACTTCAACCTGATGACGTTGAATACGCTGCGCGAGCTCGCGGAGCAACTGGCGTCTCTGCCGGAACGCCGGAAGGCGATCTTCTTCGTGAGCGCGGGGGTAGGGCTGGACTTCAGCCAGATCATGTTGAGCGGGATCCCGGGACAGGCCGACGTGGCCGGGCAGATTGGTCAACTGAAGGAGGAGATGAAGGCAGCGTTCACCGCCGCGCAACGCGCCAACGTCAGCATTTACGCCGTCGACCCAGAAGGCCTGAAGGCGGACCACCTGAAAGGGGACTTCCTGAAAACGATCTCGGAATCGACGGGCGGGTTTGCCATCACCGACATCAACGATCCCGCTCCCGGGATTGCCCAGGCCAACCGAGAGAACGGGTCCTACTATCTGCTTGGCTATCAGCCGTCGAACGAACAGGCCAAAGGGCGATACAGGAAGATCGAGGTGAAGGCGAATCGTCCCGATGTGACGGTTCGGACGCGCACTGGGTACTTCGAACCCGACGCTAGGCGGGCCGCCACGGAGGCAACTCGCGGTGCGTCGCCGTCCCCGGTGGTCAGCGCGATCGGCGGCGTGTTGCCGAAAGCCGACTTGTCGTTGCGGATGCACGCGGTGCCGTTCGCCAGGCCGGGCAGTAATCAATCTGACGTGGCCATTGTGCTCCAGGGGCGTCACGCCATCCCCGAGGGTTCAACGGCGCCGGCCGACGATGTCGAGGTGCTGGTGCGTGCGTACGACCTGCAGGCGAAGTTGCACGCGTCGGAGAGCGCGAAGGCCCGCATTGCGATTCGCCCGGGCGCCACCAACGACCTGCACTACGCCGTGCTTTCTCAACTCACGCTCAAGTCCGGGCGGTATCAGCTTCGACTGAGCGCCAGCAGCACGCTGGTGGGGAAGAGCGGCAGCGTCTACTGTGAACTCGACGTGCCGGATTTCTCGAAGCCGACTCTCTCGCTGTCGGGCGTGATGCTCGAGGTGGTGCCGTCGCCAATCGCGGCACCCAAGGGCAAGCTCGCGTCGATCGTCCCCATCGTTCCGTCAGCCGAGCGGGACTTTGTGACCGGCGATACGGTGACGGCGTTCGCGCGGATCTACCAGGGCGGCAAGGACGCGCTGCGGCCGATCGAGGTGACCACGCGAATCCTGGATGGCGCCGGGCGCGAGGTATTCAGCGCCGTCGAGACTGTTGGCGTCGCGCGGTTCGCCGGCGAGCGAGCGGCAGACCTGCGCTTCGCCGTGCCTGTCGCCACGTTGGCGCCGGGGCAACATCTGCTCAGCGTGACCGCCACGCGCGGAAAGGTGACCACCCGTCAGGACGTCCGGTTCACGATGCGATAGCGACGGGCGCAGCGTGCTGCGCCCCTACAACTCACGGCGACCTGGACCGACCCGCCCTTCTACTGCTTCGCCGTCGATTCCGCCAGCGCTTTCAGCTGCGCCAGGCCCTTCTCGAATTCGGGGCCGATCAGCTTGTCCATCCCGCCCATTCCCAAGCACATGGCTTTCGACAGGAAGTCGTCGGCGCCTTTCATGATCCGCAACCAGAGTCTTCGTGAGCAACGAACCTCCGCTTGCTCTCCAGGATGGCTGAAGATCGAGGCAAAACCCCGGAGGATCTTGAGATACAGCTCTCCGACGCTGGCCAGGCTGGAGCCTGCCCGTTCGACTTCGCTCAGGGCACCCTGAGCCACGCCGACGGGTGGCGGTCCCGGGCAAAGGCGCTCCCAGGGCACAGCAGACCGAGACAGCTCTGACGCCTGATGCCTAATCCCTGACGCCTGATTGTGATGGGGAAGTGTGGTGGACCTCCTGCATACAAGTTGGAACCAAGTTGCGGAGGGCCTGAAACGCATCAGCTTGCTCAGAAACATACCGGCAATGGAGGGATTGAAGCCCATTTCTGGCGGCTGAACCGAATGAAGACTAATCCCAGATAGTGTTGGAACACTCAAAGCAGCTACCCGATCAGGCTCAGTCGCGAAACGAAGCGTGCTCAGAGCGCCGACATTCCTGCGCCCACCTGGCCTCATCCCCGCACAACGAACCGAAACGCCAAACGAGTCGGTCGGTGCAGTCCCGACCAGAAGACAAACAAGATGCCGAAGCGCGGCACTCCACCATCTGACCGCGACCAGACCCAGCCGTGTCCAGTCGGATTTTGCACACTGTGCAAATCAGAACCAGTCGCGAGATTTTGCACAACCGTGCAATCGAAGTCATGCGGCGACAGCCGGACGGTGCGTGCGGCGCTGAGCCGAAGCTCCGGCAGGTAGTTCGCGATATTCAGACGCTCCCGCTGTGAACTATGGGAGACAGCGAACAACGCAAACCGTTATCAGGTAGGGGGATTCACGAGTTACTGGCCTGCGAGTCTCCGTCGCCTGCGGACCTTTGCGTATTCAGTGAAGAACCAACCGCAGAGGGCCATCAGGGAGCGCTGCGAGGTCATTTCAGGCCCTCCCTAGGCAATCGAGAGCAAAGGGTCAACGTCCAATCACAGAGCCGCCATGATGTCAGGAGCAACCCATCTGAAGAGGAAAGTAAACCGCGTGCTGACCTGACTGCCTGAGCTAGAATCGACGGCGACTCATGACAAACCGTCTCGGCCATGCTCGTGCCTCCAGCCTCTCAGAGGCTAGTCATCTAGCTAGACCCAGCGCTACCCCCCCCGCAAGCTCCGTGCCAAGCTCGGGTCATCGACAAGCCTAGCGGCGGTTGCCGTCTTCGTCGCGGTCTTCTGCGTGTTCAACGCCAACGGTCGCGAGCTTAGTAGCTACGACTCTCAGCCTCCGAAATATACCGCTCTCGAAATCGCCAGATACCGCACGCTCATCCTCGACACCGACGTATTCCGATTACCGGACCTCGCAAACCGCCCCGGATTCGCAGTTGACCGATTCGGACACTGGCGGAGCGCGTATCCGCCGCTCCCTGGCGTAATCGCAGGAGGCGTCGGCACAGCGCTCAACTTGCTCGGGATTCTCGACCTTACCGCCCCCCAATCCGCGCCACTGATTGCCAAGCTCACTGCCTCACTGCTCACCGCACTCTCGGTCAGCTTCGCATTTCTCATTGCACGACGCAGGCTGAACACCGGGGCTGCGGTCCTTGTCGCTCTCGGCTTTGGACTCGGCACCAACCTCTGGGCGCAGACCAGCCAGACATTGTGGCAGAGCGAGACGGCCATTGCCGCCCTTTGCGCGGCGGTCTATTGCATCGCCGTGCCGTCTTCGGAGTTGACAACTCGCCGACTGTGGCTTGCCGCCGCCTGCCTTGGGCTGGCAGGCGCAGCCCGCGCACAACTTGCACCAGCAATCGTCGTGTTCGCAGGTGCGATTGTGCTGCGTCGTGGAAGGCGTCACGACTCCTTCGCGCTGGTCCCGCTAGTCATCATTGCTTGCCTCACGGCAGCGCTCAACCTCCACTGGTTCGGACATCTGCTCGGTGGTCGCCCCCAGCTAGAAGCCGCCGCTACGATGGCACACGCCGTGGCGGGGCCGGTTGGGAATCCCATTACTGGCGCGATTGGACTCCTCATCTCGCCAAGTCGAGGGCTTCTGGTCTTCAGCCCGATTGTCTTGGTGGTGTTCGCCGCGCTTCCAGCCGCACGAACTCAGACCCTCCGAGACGACTTGCCATGGTGCGCGAGCGCTGCGCTGCTCCAATTTGGATGCTACGCCGCATACAGCGCGTGGTGGGGCGGACACAGCTATGGCCCGAGGCTATGTCTTGACTTGCTTCCATTCCTCCTGCCACTTGCTGCCACTGGGATGGAATGGGTTGTCACGAGTCCATGGCGACGGTGGGGGACAACCGTCCTGCTGGCTTGGTCGATGCTCTTGGCTGGGACAGGGGCCTTCGTATATCCGCACGACGGGTGGAACATCCTTCCCGTTGACGTGGACCTTTACCACGAACGCCTCTGGGACTGGCGAGATGCCCAGTTCGTGCGTGCTTGGAAGGAAGGCATCAGTCCCCAGAACTTCCAGCTATTTTCGGCTGAATCATACCGGCGAACGACCCGATAACGGTCGCTCGCACTCGCACAGACTTCGGGATGGCCCGACAGCATTCCGAGCGTCGAACAAAGGAAAGAGCGAATGCAGAAAAGACTCTCGGTCCCCAAATGTCGGAAGCTCCTGAAGCCTCCATTGCGCCAAGCGAGCGAGGAAGAAATCCTGAAGTTGAGAGACAGGATTTATGACGTAGTAACTGGCCTTCTCGCGCTGTATGAAGCTTACAAGGAGCCGCCAAAACCCATGCGAGGTGCCTTCAGCTTCCAAAAGGCGTGCGAATACATCTTTACTGACGGCTACATTGCGGACCTCGCGATGGAGCGGGCTGCCATCATGGAAATGGACGGAAGGGTTCCGCGAGCCTTCGCGGAGAGCGAGGCAATCAGGCTCTGTGAGCCATTTGATGCGGAGATTGAGCATTGCGAAGAACAAGAACTCGCGGCCGAGGAACACGAATACAGCCTAATAAGGGAACGAGCGCTGCGGTTATCTACTGTAGAGTTTCCACCACAGAACAAGTCAAAAACCTGAGCCTCGGCAGCCAAGAAGCCGCCTGCCAAGCCTACTGCGCGAACCGCGACATTCCGGTTCTCGCGACATTTGTCGAGACCGGGGAATCTGCCAAGACAGCCGATAGAACTCAGTTGCAGGAGATGCTGAAGTTCTGTGCCAAGCATAAAGGCAAGATGGACACGGTAGTTGTCTATGACGTGAGCCGCTTCTCACGCAACGTCCAAGACTTCGGCAACCTCTGCACTAAATTGACGGAATCCAACATCCACCTGCGATGCGTGTCACAGACAATAGACGATACGCCCGGAGGGCGATTGACCGCCTGGATACTGGCGGCATTCAGCCAGATGGACAACGAGGTCAGAACCGAAAAGACAGTCGTAGGGATGAAGGCGAGAATCGAGAAACAGGGCTGGCCCTTCCTGGCTCCTATCGGCTATCTGAACACGACCGCACCCGATGGCACACCGACTGTCGCAATCGACCCAGAGCGCGGTCCCCTAATGCGACAGGCGTTTGAGATGGTAGCTGGCGGGGAGATGAGCCTTACGCAGGTGCTCGCTCGGTTGACAGCATTGGGACTCAAGACGCTCAGGAGTGGAAACAAGGTATCCGCACAGACCTTGCGGGATGCGCTGTCTAATCCACTCTTCGCCGGGTGGTTGTCGGTGGATTCGTGGGGACTGAACGAGCGGGGCAAGTTCGACAGTATCGTCTCGGAGGAGTTGTTCCAGCGTGTCCAGAAGAGACTGAACGGATTCAAGGGTAAGTGGGCAAGCGTCTCGTCGAGCGTGGCGAACGAAGAGAAGTTTCCACTTCGCCGATTCGCAAAATGTGGCTGTGGTCGTCCGCTCACTGGCAGTTCATCGACCGGGCGGAACAAATCGTATCCCTACTATCACTGCACCAAATGCAACAACGTCCGCTTGCGCCCGGAAGTTCTTGAGAACCAGTTCGCCGAGATTTTGGCCCAAACCAGACCGCGCAAGGAGTATTGGCCCCTTTTTAGGGCCATCGTGGAGGAGCATTGGAACCAACGCCAGCGTGACTCATTCACCCAAGCTTCTGCCATCAGGAAGCGCCGGGCAGAATTGGCGACGAAACGGGACAAGACATTCGACCTTTACGTGGCAGGCAAGATTCACGAAAGCGTCTATGAGCTGCAAACGGCGAAAATCAACGCTGAGATGGCGTCGATTGATGAGGAACTGGCTGGCTTGGTGTTGGAACCGCTGAACGTGGGGGAGGCCCTGGATTTCTGCCAATACGTGGTCGGCCGCGCCGATATCGCTTGGTTGCAAGGGTCCGCTGCGGACAAACGGCAGATTCAGAATGCGTTTCTGCCTGAAGGTGTCGTATTGACAGACGGCAAGCTTGGAACCGCTGCAACAGACATATTCTTCAACGCTTTAGCGGAGCAAAAACCCGAGGAAGGAAGAGTGGTGGACCTGACCGGGATCGAACCGGTGACCTCCTGAATGCCATTCAGGCGCGCTCCCAGCTGCGCTACAGGCCCACGCTGGACGAACGTTAATTGTAGCGCAGATAAGGGGAACCCTGCACTCAGTATTCCATGAACATCCGCTGGATCTCGGCCGGGTCGCTGGTCGTCGCGAGCGCCAGCATCAGCAGGATCCGCGCCTTCACCGGCTGCAGATCCTCCGCGCCAATCGAGATCCGCCGGCGCAGCATCGGCGCCGGCGAAGCGGCCTGGACCCCTTGCGGGGACTGTCCACCCGCAGCCTGAACGGGTGCCGATCCACCGGCCGCGGCCCTGCCGCCGGCCGCAGCGGCAGCGGCGCCCGCCGGCGCCACCCCGCGGCCGCCGCCTCGCGCCCCGGAAATCCGCCCGCTGCCGGTGCGAGTCGTGACGGCAATCACCACGCCCTTCTCGGACGCGTAGCTCAGGCCCTCGCCCTGCGATCCGCTCGTCGCACCCGCACCCGCGCTCGCGACGACGATGCCCTTGGCGCCAAAGTCCGCCGCCGCCTTGATCAGGTCACCGGGCGCGCCCTGGTAGACCATCACCACGTCCACGCGCGGGAGTGCCGTGATCATCGACACGTCGAACTCGCTTTTCGCCGTGTGGCGCTTGACCGTGCTGCGATAGAACACCACGCGATCCGAATCGACGACGCCGAGGACGCCCACGGTGCGGCTCTGGAAGGTCTGCAGCCGCAGCGCGTCGGTCTTCGTCACTTCGCGCGCCGAATTGATCTCGTCGTTCAGCACCACCATCACGCCCTTGCCGCGGGCGTCCGGGGCCGCCGCCACGCGGAAGCCCTCGAGGAGGTTGGCGGCGCCTTCATACCCCAGCGTCGACGGGTTGCGCATCGATCCGACCACCACCACCGGGCGCTCGTCGCGGACGGTCAGGTGGAGAAAGTACGCCAGTTCCTCGAGCGTGTCGGTGCCCGACGTGACGACGATGCCGCCGAGGTCGGGCTGGGTTTTGAAGAGTTCGTTGAGCCGGCGCGACAGGGCGAGCCACTGGTCGAGCGTGATCTCGGAGCTCGAGACATTCGAGAACTGCTCGAACTCGGGCCGGGCGTAGCGCTGCACGTCGGGGATGAGCGCCACCAGCTCGGCGGCCGTGAGGCGCCCGCCCATCCGGTTTGAGATCGTTCCGCCCGTCGCCACCAGGAGCACGCGGGGGAGTTCAGCGGCGCTCGCCAGCGAGACGCATGACGCGAGCAGACCAAGCGCGACAACGATGAACCGCAGGCGACGAGTCAGCATGGGTACCCTACTTGGCTGGATCCAGCGGCGCGTGATGCGCGAGCGCCAGCCACTTGAACAGGCGCGAGGCGGCATCGTCAGGCGTGGAGCCGTAGAACGGCATCAGGGCCGACGACATGCCTGGCTTGCGAGCGATCTGCGCTCGCCACCGATCGGTATGAACGGGAGATGCTTCGATGACGTAGAGCTGTCCGCCTATTTCCCGCTCAAATCGATGATTTGGTGTTGCCATGAATGCTGCCCGCCGCCGTCCGCGATGAATCTTATCCGGAGTGAGCATTCTATGCGTTCCACGCAGTCGATCAAGCGAAGAGGCACACGAAGGTTCCATCCACAGGTCCGCCACGGCTGCGGACGCTGCAAACATGACGTATTTCCGGTGTCTGTGTCGGTGCATGCACAGGTCATCCGCCGATCCATGCACAGGATATCCACAGGCGTTAGGCGCTCGGCGTTGGGCGATAGGGAAGATAGCGTGATCCGGCATTTCGCCCTCACGCCTATCGCCCCATCCCTGGCGCCTTCCATGCGCCCTGTTCTTGACGCTCCCGAACCCGCGCACTACGCTTGCGATCAAATGCCCGTCTGCCGCGATCACCGCCGGCTCTCGATGGCCTTGTGCACGCTGCTGCCAGCCGCTCTGGCCGCCGGCATGCTGCTGGTGTGCGCCGGCCTCGCCGCGGCCCAGACCACGATCGCGCCCACGCTGTATCGCCTCTTTCTCAAGACGGGCCCGGCGCTGGTCAGCTGGGGCGAGTTCAGCCGGATCGGCGATCGCGTGGTATTCACGCTGCCGCTGGGCGATCCGTACATGCCCGACAAGCTGCAACTGGTGAGCCTGCCGGCCGGCGTGATCGACTGGGACCGCACCGATCGCTACGCGGACAGCGTGCGGTACCACCGGTACGCCGAGGTGCGCGGCGAAGCCGACTACAAGACGCTGACCGAGGAAATGGCGCGCGCGCTGACGGCAATTGCGTTCTCGCGAGACTCGGTGGCCCGCCTGGCAGCGGCCGAGGAGGCGCGGCGGCGGCTGGTGGAATGGCCGATGCAGCACTTTGGGTATCGCGCGTCCGCGGTCCGGGATCTCGCCGCCACGGTGGAGGAGACGATCGCGGGCATTCGAGCCGACGCCGGCGGGACGCACTTCGAGATCAACCTGGTGGCGACGATCGAGCCGCCGGATACGCCGCTGATGGAGCCGCCAACGGTGCGCGGCACGATTGAACTGGCGGCCGAGGTGGCGCGCACGAGCGATCTGAAATCGGATCGCCAGTCGCTGCAGGCGGCCATCCTCGACGTCCTGGCGGCCGGCCGGCCGGCGGCATCCGCCGCGTGGGTGTCGTCAACGAAGAAGCTGGTGAAGGACGCGGTGCGCGCCGGGGATCGTGACGATCGCCGGTACGCGGCCCTGGCCGCGCGAGCAACAAGAGACGCGGCGGCAGCGGCGGGCCGGGCGGACGTCGCGGGAGTCGAGCGCGTCCTGGCGAACATCCAGAAGCAGGACGCGGCGTTCGGCCGGCTCCGGCCCGACGAGATGCGATCGCTGCTGGCAGCCGTCGATAATCGTCTCGCTGCCGCCCGGCAGTATCGGCTCGAGCTGGATCGCTGGAAGTTCCGGGACGAGACCTACCGTGCGTACCGCGCCGCAATGGACAACGCGCTCGGGAAATTCCCGGCTGTCGTGAAGACGCTCGAGGCCATTCGCGGCATGTCCGGGCCGGACTTCCGCGATCTGAATCGTGCGGAGCGCAAGCTGGCGGAGATCGGCGTTCTGTTGCTGCCGATCATGCCGCCCGAAGAGCTGAGCCCGGCCAACGAGGCGATGACCAGCGCGGTCCGGCTGATGCAGGCGGCCGTGAAGGGCCGGCAAACGGCCATGATGTCGGCCGACCTCGAGGCGGCGCGCAACGCGTCGGCCGCGGCGGCTGGCGGCCTACTTCTGATCTCGAGCGTCCGCGACGACATCCGGGCGTTCTTCGCGGCTCCCACAGTCCGGTGATCACCGCGAGGACCACGCGGCTGATTCGCGTGCGCGATCTGGCGGCGTTTCGCGCGGCGCTGAGGGACCTCGCGATCGGCGGTGGCGTGGGCGCGTCACGGGCTCGGGCCGTGGTCGTCCCGACGCGGACGGCGGCCGAACAACTGCGCCGGACACTCGAAGAACGCGCGCTTGCGTCCAGGCCCGCCGCGATCGTGATGCCGCACCTGGTCACGCGTGACCAGTGGCGGGCACGGCTCACGGAGCGCCTGGGCAGCCGTCTGCGCGTGCTGTCCGCGCACGAGCGCGAGGCGCTGCTCGGGGCCGCGGCCCGGCAGGCGGCGGAGGACGCGCCACCACCGTTCAGCGTGAGGCCGGCGTTGCTGGCCGACATGCTCCGGTTCTACGACGGCTTCCGGCGGCAGTTGACCACCGTCGAGGCGTTCGAGCGGCTGGCGGCACAGCGGTACGAACCCGACCTCGAGACGGATGGCGGCGCGCGGCGCCTGATGGGCCAGACGCGGTTCATGGCCGCGGCGTATCGCGGCTACGAGGCGCGGATCGTGGAACTCGGCGCGTGCGACGAGCACCTGATTCGACAACACCTGATCGACGAGGGGCCAGCCACGTTCACGCACGTCATCGTCGCCGTGGGAGACCGCGCCGGGGACGGTCACGGGTTGTGGAAGGCCGATTTCGATCTCCTGGCCCGGATGCCGGGCCTCGAACGGGTGGACGTGCTGGCCACCAGCGCGATGCTCGCCTCCGGGTTCGACGAGCGCGTGCAGCAGCATCTGCCCGGGATCGAGGACGTGACGTTCACCGCGAACGTTGCGTCGCCGAGGCTCGCGCTGCCGCCCGGGGAGGGGCCGCGGCACTTCGTGTTCCGCGATCGCGAGGAAGAACTCCGCGGTGTGGCGCGCCGGGTCAAGCGTGCCGGCCGCGAGCCTGGCGCTGCACCCCTGTACCGGACCGCCATCGTGTTCCGGCAGCCGCTCCCTTACGTGTACCTGGCGGGCCAGGTGTTGCCGGCGGCCGGCATTCCCTACCAGGCGTTCGACGCGCTGCCGCTCGGGTCCGAGGCGTACGCCGCGGCAGTCGCACGAATCTTCGAATGCGTCGACACGGCCTTCGCGCGCGGGCCGCTGGTGTCACTGCTTCGGTCGCCTGCGTTCCTGTTCGAGGTCGCTGGCCAGCGGCTGTCGCCGGCCGACGTCAGCGCGCTCGACCGCGAGTTGAGTGACGCGCGGTATCTCGGAGACCTCCCCGAACTGCGGCGGCTGGCGGCGGCCTGGGCCGAACCGCCGGAACCGTCTCCGTCCGTGCGGCGCGCCCGATCGCAGGCGGCCGCCGCTGTTGCGGCGCGCGCGGCCACGGCCGTCGTGGAGGACCTCTGCGCGCTGCTCGCGGACGCGCCGCCGACGGCGCACCTCGACACCCTGCTCGCGTTCCTCCGGGCCCGAAATCGCGTTCCCACCGAAGACGACGACACCCGGGGACGGATGCTGCGCGCGCGGGCCGCGATTCTGGGATCGCTTGCCGGGTTGCGGGACGCGCACCGCCGTCACGACGATCAGCCGCGGCCGTTCCGGGAGACGGCGGCGGCCATCCGGCGCTGGATCGGTCAGCAGACGTTTGCGCCGCGTCGCGGACATGACGGCATCCAGTTGCTCGATGCCGACGCCGCCCGATTCGGCGAGTTCGACACCATCTACCTGGTTGGCCTGACGCAGGCGGACTGGCCGGGCTCCGAGCGCCGCAACATCTTCTACCGGGCCTCCGTGCTCGCGGACCTGGGATGGCCGGCGGAGGCGGATGCCCGTTCCGCCGATCGGGCCACGTTCGACGACCTGCTGCGCTCCGCGTCGCGTGAAACCGTCGTGTCGACGTTCACGCTCGAATACGACTCGCTCGTGGATCCCTCGCCGTTCCTCGAAGACCTGGCCCAGTCCGGCCTCGCCGAGCAGCGGGACCACCCGCATCCCCCCGGCCGGGTGTTCGTCGACGAGGCACTCGTGGAGGGATCGACGGACGGCGTGACGCTTCCGGCTCCGGCCGCGGCGTGGCTGGCGGCCCGCGCGGGCCGCACCATCGGCGCCGACGATCGTTTTCGCGGTCGCACCTTCAATCCAGGCCTCGATTCGTACAAGGTCAGTTCGCTCGACACGTACCTGGCCTGTCCGTTTGCGTATTTCTCCGCGAACGTCCTGAGACTCGAGGAGGATCCCGACGACGAAGAGTCGCTGGGGCCCAGGGCGCAAGGCAGCCTGGTCCACGACGTGCTGCAGCGGTTCTATGCGGCCTGGCAGGCGGCGGGGCATGGCGCCATCACCGCCGGTAATCTCGCCGACGCGCGGGCGCTGTTCAAGGAGATGACCGAGGCGGTGCTCGGCGCACTGCCCGAGGCCGACGCGGCGCTGTTGCGAACGCGGCTCCTCGGATCACCCGTGTCACCAGGCATCGGCGACACCGTCTTCCGGATCGAGGCGGAGCGCTCGGAGCCCGTGGTGCAGCGGCTGCTCGAGTTCAAGCTGGACGGCGACGCCGTGGTCCGGTCGGAGGCGGGCCCGCGCCACGTGAGTCTGCGGGCCGTCGCGGACCGAATCGACCTGCTGGCCGACGGCACGTTCCGGCTGATCGACTACAAACTTTCGCGGGCGCCATCGGCAACGGAAGCCGTACAGCTGCCCGCGTACGCCGCCAGCGCTGTGACCCGTTTGCGGGAGCGGGATGGGCAGACGTGGACCGCGTCCGACGCGGCGTACATCACGTTTGGCCGGAAGGCCTACGCGCCGCTTTCGGCCGAGCCGTCGGCGCTTGACGCCAGGCTGCGCGAGGGTGAACTCCGGCTGGTTGGCGTCGTCGACGCCATCGAGCGCGGCGAGTTCCCGGCGCGGCCGAAGAGCGACCATCGCTGTTCGTACTGCCCGTTCTCCTCCGTCTGCAGGAAGGACATTGCCGATGGCGATTGATCCTCGCCTGCACGACGCACCGGACGGTGGCGGCGAGGTGTTTCCCGACACCCCGGCCCGCGACGCGGCGGTCGATCCGGAACACAACGTCGTTCTCGAGGCCTCGGCGGGCACCGGCAAGACCCGGGTCCTGGTGACCCGGTACGTGAACCTGATCCGTCGCGGCGTCGATCCCAGGAACATTCTCGCCATCACGTTCACACGGGCGGCGGCGGCAGAGATGCGCGACCGGATCCTCTCGGACCTGCGGACGAACGCCGGCCGTTCCGAGCAGGACGCCACGCGGTGGCGCGATCTGCGGGATCGGCTCGGCGAGATCGCGGTCTGCACGATCGACGCATTCTGCCTGCTGCTGTTGCGCGAGTTCCCGCTCGAGGCCGACCTCGATCCCGACTTCCAGGTGGCGGATGAAACCGCCGTGGCCACGCTCGTCGAGGAGTCACTGGATTCGACGCTGCGCATCGCGCGAAGCCAGGCGCGGACCGCGCCTGAGCTGGCGCTGCTGTTTGCGCAGTTGGGCGAGCCGCGGCTGCGGGCCGGCCTGTCCGCGCTGCTGGAACGGCGCCTGGTGGCGGACCGCGTGCTCGGGCGGGTGCTGCGCCACGGCCCGCTCAGCCTCACCGTGGAGTCGGTCTGCGCGCGCGGTGCCGAGCGGATCGTCGGCGCGCTCGGCGACGTGCCCGGCGGCCTCGAGGCGTTCCTGGGCGGGGGGCCGGCCGACCTGCCCCGCTTCGCGATGCTGGCCGCCTCGGCTCGATCCCATGCCGGTGGCGCCAGCACGGATACGGCGACGGTCCGGATGCTGGTGGACCAGATCAGCGCACACGTGCTGACGCAGGCAGGCACACCGCGGAACCGGCTGCCGAGCGACTGCAAGGAGGAGTGGTTTGCCGGCGGCAAGAAGGGCCGAGCCGCCCACCTGGCCGCCGTGAAGCGCGTCGGCCCCGTTGTCCTCGACGCCATCAACGGGTTCCGGCGCGACATCAACCTGATCCTGTCGCACGCGCTGGCGCGGGTGTTTGCGATCGCGAGGGCCCGTCACGAACACACGCTCGATCTGCACGGCGTCCTCGACTTTGGCGCGCTGTTGACCCGTGCGACGGCGTTGCTCGGCCAGATGGACGAGTTCGCCCGGAGCCGGTTCCTGCTGGAGGCCCGGTACCATCACGTGCTCGTCGACGAATTCCAGGACACGTCCCGCGCCCAGTGGGGTCTCGTGTCCCAACTGGTGCGCACGTGGGGCCAGGGCGTTGGCCTCGCCCACGAGGGGCCGCTCGCGCCGTCCATCTTTATCGTGGGCGATCGCAAGCAATCCATCTATGGCTTCCGCGACGCCGAGGTGAAGGTGCTGGCCGAGGCCGCGGCCGTGATTTCTGAACTCCGGACGGCCGAAGATCCGCGCCACAGCATTTCGTACAGCTTCCGCTCGGTCGCGCCACTGCTGGCGTTTGCAAACGACCTGTTCGAATCGGTGACCAAGCAGCCCGAACGCCCGGACGCCTTCGTGTACGACTCGCAGGACGCCTTTCCGAACAGCGGCGCGGGCGAGCCCCGCACGTCGCCGGTGCTGGGACTCGTCGCGAGCGCCGAAGTCGGGCCGTGCGCGGCGGCCGTCGCGCAGGAAGTCGCGCGCCTGCTGAGAGCGCACACCGTGATTCGCGACCGCCAGACGCGCGAACACCGCGCCGTGCGCCCGGGCGATATCGCCATCCTCTTCCGGTCGCGCGCCAGTCATCGCGAGTACGAGCAGGCGCTCGAGGACCTCGCCGTGCCGTCGTACGTCTACAAGGGACTGGGGTTCTTCTCATCCGACGAGATCCGGGACGTGATGGCGCTCATTCGCTACCTGGCGGACCCGGTCTCTGATCTTCGAGCTGCCGCGCTGCTGCGATCCAGGCTGGTCCGGCTGTCGGATCCCGCCCTGCAGATGCTGTCACCAGGCGTGGCTCGTGCCATCTCCGGCCGGCGCGAGCCGGAAGCGGCCGCGATGCTGCGGGCGGATGATCGCGCCACGCTCGAACTGGTCCGCGCAAACGTCGGGACGTGGTTGGCGCTGACAGATCGCCTTCCGCCCGCCGAGGTGCTCGATCGCATCCTGGCGGACACCGCCTACCTGTACGAGATCCGTGGCGCGCGATCGGCGCAGGCGCGCGAGAACGTCAAGAAGATCCGCGGCCTCGTGCGCCGCATCCAGAACCGCGGCTACCTGACGCTGGCCGCACTCGCGGCCGAGCTCGACCGGATCGGGACGGGCGACGAGTCGAATGCCACGGTGGATGCGCTCGACGCCGTGAACCTGATGACCGTGCACGCGGCCAAGGGCCTCGAGTTCCCCGTCGTCTTCGTCGTCAACCTCGGGCGCGGCACGAGGGGAGGGCGGGACCCGATCCGCATCGCGCCGGATGCGCCGCCGGAGGACGCCGTGTCGATCGGCGATTTCACCAGCGAGAACGACGACGACGCCGGCGAGCGCGACACCGAGGAAACCAAGCGCCTGCTCTACGTGGCGATCACGCGCGCACGCGATCGCCTGTACCTGTCGTCGCTCGTCAAGGATGGCAAGGTCCCCGTCGGACGGCGCAGCCTCGCCACCGTGATCCCTGGTTCGCTGCTCGACGCCGTGGCCAAGAGCGCCGAGGATGGGGGAGCCAGCCACGAGGTCGCGTGGCAGGGCCCATCCGGCGTGCGTCATCGATTCCACTGCTGTCACGCGCTGCCGCGGGGCCTGGTTGAACCGCTGGGGGACGGCTTCCGGCCCGACCAGGGGGAACGTCCGGCAGCGGACTTCGCACCGATCGCCGATGAAGAGGCGCCCGTTCGCGTGCGAGTGACCGATCTCGTCAGGCCCGGCGACCCCGCCGAACCCCGGCCGCTCACGGGCGGCGACCCCGCAGCGCTCATCGCGGGCAGTCTCGTTCACCGGTTGTTCCAGTTCGAGGTCGATCCGTCGGACGCGGCCGAGGCCCGTGCACGCGCCCTCGCACTGCTCGACGATGAGGAGCGCGACGAACTCGGCGATCCCGATGTCGTGGTGGACCGGGCCGTCGCGGTCTATTCCGGAATGCGGAACAGGCCAGAGGTACGAGCGTTGCTCGACTCAGCCCGCTGCTACTACGAGGTGCCGGTGTCGTTCGGCCTGGTCGAGGCTCCCGGGCAAATCGCCCGCGGTGTTATCGACTGCGTGGCGTACCAGCCGGACGGAAGCGTGGTCGTGATCGACTTCAAGACCGGGGTACCGCGCGAATCGGACGCGCGCCAGCTCGATCTCTATGTCGATGCGGTCAGGCAGATGTGCGCGGGGCAGGAGGTTCGGGCGGCGTTGCTGTACCCGGCTTAACCGACTTTCCCCGCGGCCCAGTCCCGGGCGCGCTGCTCGGCCTCTCCCTGCGTCCGGCCCACCAGCAGGATCGACTGATCGGGCTTGCCGTCCGGTGTTCTCACCACCCAGGCTACCCAGTGGCCGCCGCGCTGCTCCGACTTGATCTCGTACGATGCCGTGCTCATATCAGTGGTCTCCAGGCAGTATTTATACCTCATGCAGGAGGCGGTAAGATCTTGATTGCCTACCGTACCCGCCATTCCATACAATCAGGGGGCGTGGCAGGCTGTTTCTGCCGACGCGTGTCCCGAAGGAGCTGATGATGCCTGTAGCGTGCCCCAATTGCGGCAACGCGAAGAGCTTCCTGGTCAAGACCCTGCAGATGCACGTGGTGCAACTGGAAGGGTCCGACGTCAATGTCGCCGAAGAGAATCTTCCCGCGGTATTCGAAGTGCTGTGTGACGAGTGTGAAGGCCCGCTCGAGTTCGACCAGTTCGACGACGAGACCCGCCGGGAAATCCTCGTGAGGCTTGGCGCCCGCTAAGCACGCGCGCTTGGCGGACGTCCGCTAGTCGTCGTCTTCCACTTCTTCTTCGTACGAGCAGTCCGGGCAGACCCATTCGCGGACCTGGTGCTTGACCACCTGCGACGAGCCCGGGATCCGTTCGATTCGTTCGACCGCGCGCAGACGCATCGTCTCGGCGCACAGCGGACACTCCTTCAGACGGCGCTGCGGGTCCGTGTCGGGCATCTCGGGCCTACCTCTTGAGCAGCTGCACCGGGATCCGGGCCGGGCTGTTCGGAACCCCTTCCATCGAAATCGTCACCGTGGCGACGTACGATCCGGCTGGCAGGTCCTTGACCAGCAGTTCCAGCTGGAGGAACCCGGGTGATATGCCGTCCGCTGGGACGAGCCGGAGCCAGTCGGCATCCGTGGTGGCGTGCCACTCGAGCGGCTGACCTCCGCTCTGGATACTCAACCGGGCTGACTGCGGCCGCTGGTTCCCGTACGCCGTCATCGAGAAGCTCGGGGGCATCACGATGAGCGCCGTGTTCTGCAGGACCGGGATCACGCGCATCAGCAACTGCGCCGTCATCGACTTCGGCGGCCGCGACGAATCGGAAATGCCCAGCGTGAATCCGTAGTTGCCCGGCTGCATCGAAATGCCGGCAATCCCGCCGTTGGCCAGCATCATGCCTTGAGGCAGTCGGCCCTGGAGGATCCGCATCGCGTACGGCGGCGTACCGCCCTTGACGGCGATCGCCTGGTTGTACGGCAGATTGCGCGAGGCGGGCGGCAACGTCGGCGACACCAGCATCAGGCCCGCACCCGGATCGTCGGGGTTACCGGGCTGGCCGAATCCAGGCGGGGCATCCGGAGAGACCGGGGCGGAGTTTGACGGCGGCTGTGCCTGGGTTCCGGGCTTCGCCGGCGGCTGCGGTGACCCCGGGCTGCCTTGCTGGCCAGCGGCCTGGTTCGGATTCGCAGGCTGGGCGGGGGCGGACGGGTCCCCCTGGGATTTCGAAGGAGCGACCAGGTTGAGCGTCACCTCCACGGATGCCGGCGAATCGTCGGCATCGCCGACGGCCGTCACCGTCACGCGACCATGGTAGTCGCCGACCGCCATCCCCGTGGTGTCGACCGTGACCGACAACGTGGCAGGCGCGTTGCCATCGTACGGGTTGACCTTGGCCCACGGGACGTTGGCCGCCGCGCGCCAGACGAGCGACCCGCTCCCGATGTTCCGGATGCGCACCTGCTGTGACTGCGGGAACTGGCCGGATCCGGACGTAATAAACGTCAGCCGGGTCGGCGAGACGCTGAGCACGGGGATCTGGGCGTTGGCGAGGCCCGGCAACAGCACCAGAAAAGTCAGCAGTGCGGATCGCATGGGTGATGGCAGAATACTAGC
>Ga0334722_10000316_pt1 | contig 74113 bp, 61 predicted proteins | sample C3_bottom_MG_FD_207210 | JGI IMG/M metagenome (GOLD analysis project Ga0334722, IMG submission 207210) | Sediment microbial communities from Yellowstone Lake, YNP, Wyoming, USA - C3_bottom | ecosystem: Environmental > Aquatic > Freshwater > Lake > Sediment | place: USA: Wyoming | collected...
GAGTGATCAGAGAAATGCTGTTTGAAAGAAAGGCCCTCATTGATATTATGACTCTGAATCTTGATAGACTTAAATTACGAGGAGAAGAGCCCCTTCAGGGCGCTCTGTTTTAACCGGCCAGCAATGTTCTGATATCTTAAGCCCTTTTTTCTATTATAATAATACTCATGCTTGTAGGTTATAACACCAACGTCCCCTACAAGGGGATCCTGTACCATGTCCAGACAGAGGACAACGGCCTGAAAAACCCGGTTATCATTACACTGCTTTACGATAAGGGCGTAATTCTCGCGTCCAAAAAAACCGGCTATGCAGAGTTGGCGACCCGCCCCGACTATAAGGAAAAGGTGCGCGAACTGATGAAAGACCAGCATAAAAACATGATCAAAGGGCTGATTCACGGCGATTTTGCGGAAGCTATCGCTAAACAGCAGCCCGTGGCCGCGCCTGCGGCTGCAGCAGAAAAGCCGGCTGCAGTAAAGAAGCAGGAGATAAGGCCGGAAGTCCGGCCTGCCGCAGAAAAAGAGCGCCCGGTTGTTGCGCCGGCAAAAGCCGGAACTTCTGAAGTTAACCCTCCTGCGCCAAAAGACCAAATGTTGAAAGACCAAATGTTGAAAGACCAAAGGCTTGATGAGCCGGGCAAAGAAGACCAGGGCAAGGAAGAGCAGGCCCCCAAAAAACAGATATCCGGGAGCCTTGACGATATTCTTCTGGATTTTATCCTGAAGGGGGGGAAATAGTCTGGAATCTTCGGTAATGATCAGTTTCCTCAATGTGACCAAGGATTACGACAACCAGACCGCATTGAGAGATATTTCGTTTACAATTGAAAAAGGGGAAATGGTGTTCATCACCGGGCCCAGCGGTTCCGGCAAGACTACACTTCTTAACCTTATCTATTACGCCGAAAAACCGGACCAGGGGTCGATTTCAGTGGCAGGCTGGGACACGGCTATGATCAAGGAATCCTCTATCCCCTACCTCCGGCGCAATATAGGAGTTGTTTTCCAGGACTTCAGACTGCTCTGGAACAGAACTGTGTTTGAAAATGTTGCGCTGGCGCTGAGGATTCGGGGGATGGACGAAAAAGAAATCAGGACAAAGGTATATGAACTGCTGAAGGCGGTAGGGCTGAGACATAAGTCGGACAGCTACCCCCGAAAACTCTCGGGCGGAGAACAGCAGAGGGTCGTAATTGCGAGGTCCATAATTGCCGAGCCCACCGTGCTGCTCGCCGACGAACCGACAGGCAACCTAGACCCGGCAACCGCCGATGGGGTCATGAAGATCTTTAAGGATATCAACGCTAAAGGGACGACCATATTGATCGCAACCCATAACAGGGAACTATACACCAACAGCGGCAAGAGGGTCTTTAAAATAGACACAGGGTCCCTGGCAGGCGAGGAAATAGGATAATGTCCGTGCCCTACGCGTTGAGACTCGCGGTTCAAAGCCTCCTGAAGGAGAAATGGATCAATATACTGTCTGTGCTCACAATCGGGTCCGGACTCCTCATAAACAGTATGGCCTTTTTCGCGGTTTATAATATCGACGCTGCTGCAGGCAGGCTCCCGGACAAATTCTCTGTTATCATCTACCTTGAAGATAACCTTCAGCCCGAAAAACGTGATGTCGTCGTGGGTGCGCTCAGGAAAAACAGTTCCGTGCTTTCGATCAGGTACATCCCGAAGGACGAAGCTCTTAAGGAACTCAAAAATGTTATGAAAAATGCCGGCTCAATATTTGAAGGTCTGGGCGAAAACCCCCTCCCGGACAGCCTTGAACTGAAACTGAGGAAAGAAGCGATGGGGCCGGAAGCGGTAAAAAAACTGGCGGCCGACACTCTGAAAATAAAGGGCGTAAAAGAGGTCGACTACGGCGAGAAATTCGTCTCTGTTCTGAATACGCTGAAAGTCGGCATGGATACAATAGGGGTAGTCCTTATAGCGGCCCTTTCAACAGGCATCGTGTTCGTCTGTTACAGCACTGTAAAGATCCTCTTTTACAGGAGAAAAGAAGAGATCGAGACCTTCAAGCTGCTCGGCGCTACAAAGGGGTTTATCAGAGCCCCTTTTATAATCGAAGGCGCTGTGATAGGGACCGCCGGCGGAGCTGCCGGCCTTCTGGGCATGCTGGCCTTCTATTATCTGGTCCTGGTGAGGTTGAGCCTTGCGGTACCGGTCTTTAAGGCGGTGCTTTTCCCTCTGGATTTTTTTGTGTTTCTCCCCCTTGTCGGCATGGTCCTCGGCATTGCCGGCGCATTTATCGCCATCGGCAGGCTAAGATACTGATGCTGCTTGCAGTTCCGCTTGTCCTTGTCCTGCTCTTTCCCAATTTATCGCACAGCGCAACGCCCGAGGAAGAATACAAAAAGATACAGGACAGGATGGCTGAACACACAAAGAAACTGAAAGAGACCCAGGAACGCGAGACATCAGTGCTGACCGAAATAGATACGGTCAACACCAGGCTTGAGAGGACCGAGACGGAGCTGGTGAAATCCAGACGGTCTCTCAGGCAGACTGAGGCCGAGATTGCCGAGGTCGGCGCAGAAATCGAAAAGACGAAGGCCGCGCTCGAAAGACAGAAAGAATTGATCGGCAGAAAGCTCAGGGGTATGCAGAGACTGGGCCGGGCCGGCGACGAAATATTGCTTCTGCTGAACTCGACCGATATTTCCCAGATGATGAGGACCTGGAAATATCTCGAGAGCGTTATGGGCTATGAGCAGAGACTGGTGGACGGCTATCGCAAAAATATTGCATTGCTGGACGAGAAATCCGCAAGGCTCAGGTCACTTGAGGAGACCTTCAGAGGCAACACGAGGGCCATGAAAACCAAGGAGCAGGAACTCGCAAAGATAAAACAATCGAAGGAAGTCCTTCTGACCTCTGTCAGAAAAGAAAAAGCGGCCCACGAAAAGATGCTTTCAGAGCTGAAAGCGGCCTCCAGGCGCATGCTCGACATAATCAGGGAATCCTCAAAAAAGGATACTTATTCCGGTTCCGGCCGGGGTTTTTCCCAACTCAAGGGTAAGCTCCCCTGGCCTGCCGAAGGCAAAATAGCCATCCCCTACGGCAGCCAGAAAGACCCTCAGTTCTCGACTCCCATATTCAGAAACGGGATACATATACAGACCTTGCCGGAGGCCGATGCGAAGGCCGTGTCGACGGGCAAGGTGATTTTTGCCGAGGTTTTCAAAGGGTTCGGCAAGCTTGTGATCATAAATCACGGCGGCGGATATCATACTCTTTACGGGAATCTATCGGAGATTTTTTCGCGTGTTGGAGATATAATAAAAGACAACCAGGTCATCGGCAGAGTGGGGACATCCGGCATGCTAAACGATCATGCCCTTTATTTCGAGGTAAGATATAAAGGCAAACCGCTGGACCCGAAACAATGGTTGAAAAGCAGAAGAAGATGATTCAGGAGGTTATTCAGTAATGACAGGCAAAAGGACAGCGTTGATTCTGTTGCTGATAATAACGACCGCGGTCGCGGGTATTTCAGTGGGCAGACTGTCGGCGTCGGGCATAGGCGTCTCAGGGGAAGGATACGAGGAGTTGAAGACATTCACAGAGGTCCTTTCAATAGTCAAAAAAAATTATGTGGAGGATGTGAAGCCGAAAGACCTTATATACGGCGCGATAAAAGGCATGCTGAACTCACTCGACCCGCATTCCGCTTTTATGCCTCCGGACGCTTACAAGGAAATGCAGGTGGAGACCAAGGGCGAGTTCGGAGGACTGGGCATTCAGATAGGACTCAAGGAAGGCTTTCTTACGGTTATTGCTCCTATTGAAGATACCCCGGCTTATAAGGCGGGCATAAAGGCCGGCGACAAGATAACAAAGATCAACAAGGAAAGCACCAGGGACATGTCCATACAGGACGCGGTCACAAAAATGAGAGGCGCGCCGAAGACCAGCGTTACCATAGGCATATTAAGAGAGGGCTGGTCCGACGCAAAGGACTTTACCATCGTGCGCGACGTTATCAAGATCAAAAGCGTAAAGGTCAAGGTAATGGAAGACGGGATCGGATATATAAAGCTGAGCCAGTTTCAGGAGCAGACTTCGTCCGACCTTACCGATGCCCTGAACAGCCTGAAAGATCAAAAGCTGAATTCAATTATCCTCGATCTGAGGAACAACCCCGGCGGACTCCTGAACAGCGCCATAGATGTCTCAAGCCATTTCCTGCCAAAGGGAAAGCTGGTTGTATACACCAAGACGAGGTCCGGCGAAAAATCCGAGTTCTTCACTGAGGGCGAAAAGGGGCTGACCCAGCCCATGATTGTGCTCGTCAACCAGGGCAGCGCAAGCGCGTCGGAGATCGTCGCAGGGGCGCTCAAGGACTGGAACAGGGCTGTAATTCTCGGCACTCAGACCTTTGGCAAAGGTTCCGTCCAAACGGTAATCCCCCTGACCGACGGCTCGGGTCTCAGGCTGACGACGGCCAAGTATTACACACCGAAGGGCAAGTCCATACAAAATACAGGCATAACTCCGGACATTGTCCTGAAAGCTGAGGCAAAGAACGGCTCGAAGGAACATCCTGTGCTCAGGGAAAAAGATCTTGAACGGCATTTGAGAAACGAACAGGCAGATCAAAAACCGGAAGAGGCTGAAACCGCGCCCATCGAAATTGATGAAAAAGACGACGTCCAGCTGCAGCGGGCCATTGATATACTCAAGACCTGGAACGTGTTCAAGGACATTCCGAAGGCGTCGTAAAAACCGTGAACTGTGAATCGTGAAACGTGAAAAATAAATTCAGAAAAACCGGTCCTTTTTCCCTGATTGTGCGCTATTCACTATTCACGACTCACTATTCACGTCTGACGTTTCACGCTTCACGACTCACGGTCGTTTAGATGTCCAGAATAATCTTCGATATAGAAACTGCGGGAAGGGATTTTTCTTCGTTCGAAAAGCCTGTTCAGGAATACCTCATGAAATGGGCGGAGTCTGAGGAGGAAAAGAAGGAAGTCGAACAGAGTCTGTCCTTTTATCCTCTCACAGGTGAAATCATAACCATCGGCATGTTGAACCCGGATACAAATAAAGGCGCGGTATTTTTCAGGAACAACGGTGACCCGATTCAGCCGTTTGAAGATGAGGGCATCAGGTATGAGACAGGCTCGGAAGAAGAAATAATAGGCAGGTTCTGGGAAACGATCAGGAGTTACGACAGGTTTGTGACATTCAACGGGAGGGGTTTTGACTGCCCTTTTCTAATGGTCCGCTCGGCTGTTCACAAGATCAAACCGAAGAGGGACCTGATGCCGAACAGATACGGCGATGCACACCTGGACCTTTTTGACCAGCTGACATTTTTCGGCGCGGCGCGCAGGAAGTTCAGCCTTGATATGTGGTGCAGGACGTTCGGAATAAAGAGCCCCAAGGAAGACGGAATAACCGGGTATGATGTAAAAGGCCTGTATGACTCAGGCAGGCATCTGGAGATCGCAAAATACTGCGCGGGCGACCTGAGGGCCACGGCCGAACTGCTGTCTGTCTGGGAAAACTACATGAGATTTTCAGGCGGGAAGTAGCGCAAGATCCTTCCCGCAAGCGCAGCAAACACCGGCTCCGTTACTTTCCTTTGTACAACTCCATTACTTCTTCCCGCGTGATGACCGCCTCCACAGGATGACCTATCGCCTCGATGTTCTCCCTGCCGCCTTCCTGTCTGTCTATCAGCGCCACTACTTTTACGATATCAAGGCCGGCCTCTTTGGCCCTGTTTATAGCCTCGATTGTGGACTTGCCGGTTGTAATGACATCGTCGACGATCACGACCCTGTCGCCTGTCGTCACATTGCCTTCTATCCATTGCATGGTGCCGTGGGCTTTGGCGGTCTTCCTCACCACAAAGGCCTCAACAGGGTTGCCGCGAAGGAATGAGGTGTATGCCACTGCGTCCGCTATCGGATCGGCCCCGAGGGTAAGTCCGCCGATACCTTTTGCGCCGGCACCTTTTATGACGTCATAGATGATGTTGCCGATGAGGTGCATCCCCTCCGGATGCAGGGTCACGGCCTTGCAGTTGAAATAATAGTTGCTCATCCTTCCGGAGACCAGCTTGAATACGGGTTCAGCGCTGTATTTGAAGGCCTTTTCAAAAACCAGCTCAATAAGTCTTTTTTTCATTATATGTTCCCTGTCTTTAAAATATTGAGTAAAATATTCAGCCTACTTCGGCACGATCTTCAGAAACTTCCTCTTGCCCGCCTTGAAAAGATATTCGCCTTTCGGGAGCCTTGCTTCATGATCTGTCACCTTGTTGTCGTTTATATGCAGGCCGCCTTGTTTGATAAGTCTGAGCGCCTCGCCCGTGCTCGACGCCATGCCGGCAAGTTTCATTATCTTCGGGACCCATATCGCATCTTCATCCCACTCAAGGCTGAATACCTGTACATCATCCGGTGTGCCTTTGTCTCTGAACAGGCTGTCGAATTCCTGCTGGGCCTGAGAGGCCGCATCCTTGCCCCAGTATCTTTCAACCAGCTCCGACGCAAGCTGCTCCTTCGTCTTTTTGGGGTGTATTGTCCCGTTGCTTATCCCGTGCTTAAGGGCTTCAAATTCCTCTGTCGGTATATGACTCAGCAGTTCGTAATACCTGATCATCAGTTCGTCGGTAATGGACATCACCTTCCCGAACATCTCACGCGGCTGTTCGTTTACCCCGATATAGTTGCCCAGGCTCTTTGACATCTTGTTTACCCCGTCAAGCCCTTCGAGCAGCGGCATCATGATTACGACCTGTTCTTCCATACCCTTTGCCTTCTGGATCGACCTGCCCATCAGGAGGTTGAATTTCTGGTCCGTGCCCCCGAGTTCGACATCGGCGCTGAGCGCGACCGAATCATATGCCTGGAAGAGCGGATAGTAGAATTCGAGGATGCTTATGGGCTGATTGCCTTTAAACCTCTTTTTGAAGTCTTCCCTTTCAAGCATTCTTGCGACTGTTTCAAAGGCCCCCAGCTGGGCGACCTCCATCGCGCTCATCTTTTCAAGCCATTCGCTGTTGAAACTGATCCGTGTCTTCTCCGGGTCAAGGATTTTGAAAACCTGCGTCTTGTAGGTCTCCGCATTATTTGTGACATCTTCTTTGGACAGGGTCTTTCTGGTCTCGCTCTTTCCGGTCGGGTCGCCGATCATGCCGGTGAAATCGCCGATCAGGAATGTGACCTCGTGTCCGAGTTCCTGAAACTGGCGCATTTTTTCCAGAAGGACGGTATGGCCGAGATGGATGTCCGGCGCGGTTGGATCAAAGCCCGCCTTTATTCTCAGGGGCCTGTTTTCCTTAAAAGACCTTTCGAGTTTGATGAGGAGCTCTTTCTCGCTTATTATCTCTACAGCGCCTCTTCTGATGGTGTCAAGCTGTTTTTCAGGTGAAAGCATAGAGGTTATGATAATACCTGGCTGTTGCTCCAGTCAATTTGACGGACGCAGGTCCGGGCCGTCGGAGACAAAATAACCTGGTGGTTTATGTTAGAATAACCTATCCGCAGTTAGGTGGTTCGTTATGAAACTTTGTGCAGATAAAGGAAAGGAATGAAATTACCGCTCAGCAAGTCGTGTCTCCGTAAGTGCTCCCCCCGGTTGTTATCGGAAAAAAATAATATCTTATCAGACAAAATGCATGAGGAATGCGGAGTGTTCGGCGTATTCAACCACCCCGAGGCCTCTAACCTTACATATCTCGGGCTGTATGCTCTGCAGCACAGGGGTCAGGAGGGCGCAGGCATATGCTCCTCAGACGGCAAACAGATGTTCCTCGAAAAATCGATGGGGCTCGTTGCTGATATATTCAGTGAAAAAAGACTCAAAAAACTTCCCGGCTATTTAGCCATAGGCCATAACCGTTATTCCACCGCAGGCAGCAGCGTCCTGAAGAACGTCCAGCCGATTGTCGCAAATTTCGCGCTCGGCACGCTCGCGCTTGCGCACAACGGAAATCTGGTAAATGCCGGCGAACTCAGGAAGTCTCTTGAAGAAGACGGCGCCATATTCCAGTCTACATCCGACAGCGAAGTGGTCGTGCACCTCATAGCGCATTCCAAGGGGGACAACTTCCCAGACAGGGTAATCCAGGCTCTGAAAAAGGTCAGCGGCGCATTCAGTCTCCTGATCCTGCGGGAAAAAGAGCTCATAGCCGTCAGGGACCCTTACGGCGTAAGACCTCTTTGCATCGGCCAGGTGGACGGGGCATATGTGGTCGCGTCCGAGACCTGCGCGTTTGACCTGATAAGCGCAAAGTATATCAGGGATGTCGAGCCCGGCGAAATGGTCGTTATAAATGAACATGGAATCACCTCATATAAGGCATTGACCAGCCCCAGAAAGGCCTTCTGCGTCTTTGAGTTCATATATTTTTCCAGACCCGACAGCTATATCTTCGGCGGCCAAAACGTAAATGAGATACGCAAGGAGTTCGGACGCCAGCTTGCGCGGGAGTCGATGACCGAGGCGGACCTTGTAATCCCGGTGCCTGATTCAGGCGTGCCGGCGGCGCTCGGGTTTTCCGAAGAGAGCAAGATACCGTTTGATTTCGGTCTTATCAGGAACCATTACATCGGCCGGACCTTCATAGAGCCCAAGCAGAGCATCAGGCATTTCGGCGTCAAGATCAAGCTCAACCCTGTGAGGAAGCTGATCGAAGGCAAACGCATAATTGTCATTGACGACTCTATCGTAAGAGGGACTACCAGCAAAAAGATCGTCAAGATGCTGAGGGAAAACGGCGGCGCCAAAGAAGTGCATCTGCGGATAAGCTCGCCGCCCACAATCATGCCGTGCTTTTACGGGATCGATACGCCGACAAGGCAGGAGCTTATAGCGGCTACGCATGACGTGGAGGAGACCCGGAAATACGTGACAGCCGACTCGCTCTCATACCTGGATATAGAGGGGCTTCTCAAGATAGTCCCGGATTCGCAAAATTACTGCAGCGCCTGCTTTGACAACATATACCCCATAAATTTCCCCGGCGAGCGACTGGAACAAATGGAGTTCTTTTTCAAATAAAGCAGCCGGAGGTCCGGATGACGGATTATATCTCAGTCCTGATAACCGCTTCAAAAGAAGATGAAGCCGCCGTTATTGCAAAGGCCCTCTTGGGCGACAGACTGGCGGCCTGCGTGAACATTATCAAAGGAATCCGGTCAATCTACAGATGGCAGGGCAAGGTGGAAGACGACGCCGAAGTCCTGATGATCGTAAAGACCCGGGCCGAGTTGTTTGACTCTCTGGCGGAAAAAGTAAAGGCCCTGCACAGCTATTCCGTGCCTGAAATCATAGCGCTCCCTGTAATCAGGGGATCGGCCGATTATCTGAACTGGCTTAAGGAAGAGACAGCGGGCGGACCGCAGCCGTAAATGCCGTGGAAGAACAGACTCTCAATAATTTATAATAAGCACGTATGCCAGGGACAACGCTTCGCTTTGCGACCATTTGCGCTCCCGGCTGTTAAAGAAAAGGAAGATACGCAATGATAAAAAAAGCCTTTATAACCGTTCTGCTTGTCGCAGCCGCAGGTCTTGTTGCCGTAAATATTGCTGCCGCTGATGTCCTGTCCGGCAAAGTTCTCGAAACAATGAACAGCGGGGGGTATACCTATGTTCAGGTGGACGGCAAGGATGGAAAGGTTTGGGTCGCTTTTCCTGAGACAAAGGAAAAAATCACTGTAGGCAAAACAATGAAATTCAAGCCCGGCATGACCATGACGAATTTCGAGTCCAAGTCAATGAAGCGCACATTTGATTCCATCGTATTCTCGGAAGGCATAGAGGACGGGAAGACCGCCCAGGCCAAGACCCCGCCCGCAGCTGCCGCAGGCCCGGTTCCTTCCGCTCCGTCGGGCAAGGTCATAGAGACTATGGACAGCGCGGGTTATACGTATATCAGGATTAACAGCAACGGCAAGAAACAATGGGTGGCGGTGCCGGCGCTCAGCAAACCGGTGGTCAAAGGCCAGGTGGTCCGTTTCGGGCCGGGCGCGGAGATGAAAGATTTTGAGAGCAAGACCCTAAAGAGGAAGTTCGACAGCATAATTTTTTCGGACGGCCTTATAGAAGGCGGCGCCAAGGCAGGCAAAAAGGCGTCCGCCAAGTCGGCGCCTGTTTCCGTTTCAGCAAGCCTCGGCACGTTTACAATAGCTGAACTCTTTGCCGACAAAAAGAAATTCAACCACAAGACGGTCACTGTCAAGGGCAAAGTTGTGAAGGTATCAAAAGAGATCATGGAACGCAACTGGTACCACCTTCAGGACGGCAGCCTGAATCCGGATAAAGAAAAAGGCGCTCTGGATCTGATGGTTACCTCCCAGGAGACCGCAGCCACAGGCGAAGAGGTTGTTGCAACAGGGATGTTCTTCGAAGAAAAGGACTTTGGGTCCGGTTATAAATTCGAGGGGATCATCGAGAACGCCACGTTTGGAAAGTCCGCCAAGGCGGCAGCAGCCTCGAAAGATGCGGATGCCGCGAAAACAAAGTCGTCCAGGTCCAAAGAGGCTAAACCTAAAGACGCCAAGTCTAAAGAATCCAAGCCCAAGGAAGCACAGCCGAAAGAAAAGAAAACCACCGAATAGATAGCTTTAATAAATAGAGCTGATTTAAAAAGGGCCGAACATTTCGGCCTTTTTTTTCGCTGTTAGAATGCCCAAAAAATCCAACTGCAAAATCCAACTGCAACTTGACATTTCTTCCCCGTTCTTTTATCTTCTAATCTAAATGCAAAGAGTCATGCGGACTTGTCCGCAGGCTCGAAAACTTATTTGACAATAACGGGACGGGGGAAAACGGGGATGAGACATTTAAGGATCGACAGCATTCTGCGAAATCAAATACCTGCGAACAAAGAGTCGGGGAGACCGCCAATATTCGGATGCGGACGTTACGCAAAAGAAGAAGAGCGTATATACAGCCACAAAGGAAAACCATTCATCACCTATGTTTTCTTGATAGCACTCATCATTGTCCATTCATTCTTAATTGCAGACGGCGCTCAGGCGATAACCATAAACGGTTCTGATACAATTGCGGGAAACACCAGCTCACAGTACACTGCCGCAAACTGTGCCGGGCCTGTTTCATGGAGTGTATCCGGCACGGGTGCTTCCGTAAATAGTAGCGGCTTATTATCTACCGCTGGGTCGTCTTGTGGGACAATTACTCTTACCGCAACATGTTTGCTTGACGGAGCAACTGCATCGAGAGAAGTTCGGGCTAATTCGGGTAGCTGGGTACTTGTCGGCAAGACAACTGATGCTAACGGGGCAAATTGCTATTTCTTGCATTATTGGGGGGAGTGACGGTTGGAGGTGTACAATATAGTCTCAACCAATCCACATGTTATGTCGGAGTCTCCCCTTGTCCTGCTGATAGGTGCAGTATGAGGGGCTATATAAACACGGGTGAAGGCGCTGTGGAAATGATGAATTATGTCCCATGTTACACGGGAGGTTACTGCTCTTATACCGCCCTTTCTCTTGTTTACAAATCAAAGTGGCAATGCACCCCTTGCACAAACGGACAAACCATTCCCTGCTATACAGGGCCGGGTGGAACAGCAGGCGTCGGCGAGTGTAAAACAGGGACACAGACCTGCACAAATGGGCAATGGGGGGCATGCATTAACCAGGTTTTGCCTGCCGCTGAGGTTTGCGGCGATTGTCTGGACAATAACTGTGACGGCAGGAAAGACGAGGGATGCTGCAGAATAGAAAGTTTCGGCGGGCTTGCAGACTACCTACATAACCCGCCTATTCTCGACCCTGTAGCCGGCGGCAATCTGACCTTCACAGGGTCGATTAGCGGAACCTGCAATTATCCGACAACCTGGAAAGTTACAGTTCCGGAAATGGAGTCGAAGACTTATAGCGGCGCCGGCACTTCAGTTTCGGCCACATGGGACGGGAAAAAGAATGATAATACTGTGGTGGAAGAAGGCAGCTACACAGCTTTGCTTGAGGCCTCGACCGCAGTCTGTCCGAATCTGAGCGCAAGCAAAAGATTTACCGTAAAGAAGTTCTGCGATATGTATGAGCCGACCAGTTGCTGTAAACTCATGGTGACCTTCGGCTCCTCTGCCAACGTCTTAAACGGCAATCTTTATCACTCCCAAACACTGTTTACAATACCGAACTCAAAGTTGCTTGGCGACTTCACGCTATCATATAACAGCCTTGACAGTTACAGCGGACCGCTCGGGAAAAGCTGGACCCACTCTTACAATATAAACCTGAGAGATGACGTAGAGACTATTACCGTGATGGAAGGAGACGGAAAGAAGGGCATGCTCTATTGGAACGGGTCCACATATACCCCCAAGAATTCATCATGGCCAACCCTGACAAAGAATACAGGCGGCACATATCTTCTCACTCATAAAGACGGCCTTAAATATAGCTTTAATCAGGCCGGTAAGATAAGCGCGATTACAGACAGGAATTCCAATACAACGATTTTAAGCTATAACGAGACAGACAATCTCGCATCCATAGCCGATTCTTCGAACCGGGTAATCAGCCTGACCTACGACACCTTAAACAGAATCAGTACAGTTACTGATCCTAACGGAAATATCCATAGTTTTGCATACACAAACGGACACCTGACTTCCGTTGCCACTACAACGCCGGATCAGTATTCACTCGGATGGGCGTATACCTATGACGCTAACGGATACATGCTCACAAAGACCGATTCGGCAGGCTATACAACGACATACACCTATGACTCAAACCACAGAGTCAAGACCTCCCTGGACCCGCAAGGCGGAATCAGGAGCATAACATACCCAACTGATATTACAGGTCCGACCGCAACGACAACGGTCATTGAGAAAGACGGCGGCTCCTGGCTGTATACCTTTGACACAGTTAATGGGCAATTGGTAGCGAAGACAGATCCCCTTGGCGGCGCTACGACATACACATATGACAATGAAGGCCATACCATAGCGACTACCGACCCGTCCGGCAGTACGACTACTTACACGTACGATTCAGCCGGCAATATGATATCGGCAACTGATGCCTCCGGCAGCACAACAACGTACACGTATAACGACCATGGGCAGGTGACGAGCATAACGGATGCGGACGGAAAGACGAGCTACTATACTTATGACAATAACGGCAATATGACAACTTTCACCGATGCTTCAGGCGAAACCACGATCTATGTATATGATGCTCACGGAAATGTATCGACCATTACCTCTCCCGATGGGCGCGCATCAATTTTTGTCTACGACGGACTGCATTTTCTGCAGTTTGTCACCGACGCCTCAGGTTCAACTACCGCATTTACTTACGACATCGCCGGAAACATGACAAGTCAGACCGACGCGGCCGGGAATACCACGACCTTCGAATACAATAGTCTGAATCAGCTTGTGACGGTGACTGATTCGCAAGGCAATCATCAGGGACTGATCTGATCAAGGCCTGCTTTAATGACCCGGCACAAAATGGAAGGGAGACCTGCACAGAGGCATCGAAACAATGGACAACCCCTGTATCCGGTGCATTAAGTACGATAGGCTCGAATTTCAACGGCACGGCTATAGCAGCAGGCAATTACATCTGGTTTAACAGCATAGTGAAGGTCAGCGGCCGGGGTTCCAATCCGGCGACAGTACGCTTTGCAGCTTCCCAGGTCACTTTTACGGCCAACGGTGTAAATTACAATCTGGCTATGCCGGGCGCTGAGATTATCTTTTCGGAATCGACGACAACAGCCACTACAAAATTTGAAGGCGGTAAGTGGGTAACAACAGTGCCTGCAAACTATACCGGCAATGTCTTCCTGTCAGGCACAGCCTTCCCTGTGCCGGCAGGCGGACTTCCGGTAGGCATTAATCCGGTTACCTGGTCCGGGTATTTCCTGAGTGATACGCCCGGCATTTCTGCCCAGTGGAAGTGGGCTGCGGCTGTGTATGAACTGTTTAGTTTGGGGAATGATGCCCTGGGTGTCAAGGCTATCGACGGCAGTGCGATGAATCCATACGCCAACTCCGATCACGCAGGCACGCCTGAGAACTTTAAGCCCTATGTGACCGGCGGAGCAAGAGGGGGCGGCGGGTCGAATTATACCGGCGGATACAGCGGGACAGCAAGTGCGACTGCATACCTTATTGCGGGCCTGAAAAATATAACTATTGCTCCTGCTGTAACGATTGAGGATTCTGTTTATAAGCTGCAATTGGGAGAAGGAGATAAGAATGCATCCATCAAATCTTACAGGCTGTTGTATGAGACGGACGCGAGGAAGATGGAGAAGCGCGATACTGTTGTTTGTCATTCCGGCTCGTCCGGAATCGGCTGTGCGACTGCTATTGAGGTTGCATCGACAGGTTCTCTGTCAGGTCTCATAAATCCGCCTTCAACTGATGCTCTCTATTTCTACCACACCGATCATCTCGGCACGCCGATTATGATGACGGATAAAGATCAGAATGTTGTTTGGGAAGGGGAGTTCTTACCATTTGGGGAACCGTTCTCGGTGACTGGTACAATCACCAACAATCTCCGGTTCCCGGGTCAGTATTATGATGTTGAAACGGGGTTGAACCAGAATTGGCATAGGGATTATAAAGCGGAGATTGGGAGATATGTAGAGAAGGATCCGATTGGGGTAAAGGGAGGTATTAACGGATATCAGTACGTTAGGAACAATCCCAATGTCTATCTTGATGTCACTGGGTTAAAAGTTACGATAACAATCTTACGTGATATAATAACCGACACATCTATCGGGGGCACCATTTCCGTTAATAGTTCAATAGTAAGCGATACTTTTAACGGTTATACACTGGAACCAATTCGAGCAAAAGGGCCGGTTCCAACTGGGTGGTACGATGCATTTTTGAGAACGGATCATGATCCGTGGCGTATAGAGTTAAGCAATGTGCTCGGAAATAACAATATACAAATACATAATGGCAACACTGCAGGGCAATCCACAGGCTGTTTTCTCGTTGGCACTTTTCGATTGAGGGACTTCGTCGGAGACAGCGTTCTCGCAATGAGGAAAATATTGTCAATAATCACCAAAGATTGTTCTGGTGATATTGGAGTAGATGTCGGTTGGCGTGGCGATATCCCGGGAGAAATTTACTGATGAAAAGTATAGCTTGTATATTGGTCGGTAATTTAGTATTTTGTTGTTTAATTATTTTTCGCCCGGCGTACGGCGAAAATTCGAATATTTGGGTTCATTTTATTGAACATCCTGATCATGATAGGTTCATTGAGTGCAAGCAACAGATAGAGGATTCGCTGACCGGAGATTATAAAGTTAATATTTATGGAGAAAGAATTGAAACACCCACGCAGACACAACTAATAAAGAATATGGAACTGTTTAATCAATTCCTGAGTCTCATAAGAAGAGGGAATATATATGCTCTGGAGCTTGGAATTCAAATCCGGCAATTGACAAATGGCGGAGCGAAAGAGGACCTGGATGTAAGTATCGGAAATAATATCACAAAAATCCCGACTATTTTCTTGGGATTGGCAAAAAGATATGCTATTTATAAACAAGATGATTTTTATTCTGTTCTAGTCAATTATGGCGATGAATTTGTCGATAAACTGGACAAACAGATTGTTCAAACTGATTTAAGGATAAAAGCTCTCAATCGTGTTAGGGATGCCGATGTCTTTGAAATCAAACAGAAATGTATTGCTATTTTACAAAAACAAAAAAGATTACTCTCCATAAAGGTTATAGAGATGCGGAAGCGAAATCAAAAGATAGAAAGAAAATAGGGGCACCCCTTTTGGCCCTTTTTTTTTGCGCTGTTCTCTCCCTTCGATATCTCTATGTCAGACATGGTTTCGCAGCATTAGTTCAACCGGATGCGGGTTAAGATAATACTGCCGCGCAAGATATTGTTCGCCGTATTTGCGGACATAATGCCTTAGAAGAACCAGCGGCACAAAGAGGGGGACGAGACCCCTGTAATATTCATCTATCACCTCAAGCATTTCCTTCTTTTCGCCGGGCTGCAGCCGCTTTTTCAAATAACCGGCCATGTGCTGCAAAACGTTTGTATTTTTTTTGACTGTCGCGAGGAGCTTCAGCCCCTCCATCAGTGTCGCAAAATATTCGTTCTGAAGACTTTCGATCCGATATTCTTTTGCATTCGCAACAAGCCTGCCGAGGAAAGAATAATGTTTAGGGCTGTGGGAAAGTATGAGGAGTTTGTGGTCTGAATGAAACTCCACCAGGTCATTTATACGACCTGATCTTTGTACGAGCTCTTTCCATCTTTTGAAAACAAATATCCGCTCGATAAAATTCTCGCGGAGCGCCGGGTCCTGAAGGCGCCCTTCATCCTCTACAGGCACGAGCGGGAAATGTTCCATATAGGCACGGGCAAAAAGGCCGACGCCGGAATGGAGAGGAACGCCTGAGCTGTTATAGACCTTTACCCCGCGCATGCCGGAACTCGGCGACCTGCTTTTGAAGATAAACCCGCAAAGCTCTTCTTTTTCGAGTTCCGCTGTCCGACTACGAGCCCATTCCAGCATGCGGTCTGTGTGATCAATTCCGGTCTCGATGGTTACAAGTCGCGGCGCATCCGGCGTCCCGGTAAGACGCATCGCTTTTCTTGGGACCGGGAGTCCGCACTCAACCTCCGGACATACGGGAGTCCAGTCCACAAACCGGCCGAGAGTTTCCTTAATGAGATGATCGAGTTTGTGGCCGCCGTCATAGCGGACTCTTTCGCCGAGAAGGCAGGAGCTTATGCCCAGCTTGATCTTTTGTTCCATTGTCTTTTCTGTTCTCCGCCGGCTTCAGAAGCGCCGGCAGAAAGCGGAGTTCATTGCAGAGTATTTGAGACCTGCGACTGCGGAGACGAGTTTACTATTTTATCTTTGCCCCGGCCTCTACGTCTTTCTCAGGCATGAGGATTACAGGAACTCCGTCGGACCCTGTTGCGGCAAGCAGCATGCCGTTTGATTCCACGCCCATAAGTTTTGCAGGCTGAAGGTTTGCAACTACAACGATTTTTTTCCCGATCAGGTCCTCCGGAGAATAGGTCTTGCCTATGCCTGCTACAATCTGCCTCAGCTCCCCGGTGTCCACCTGGAGCTTTATCAGCTTGTCCGATTTCTTGACCCTCTCTGCGCTGATTACCTTGCCTATCCTGAGATGGACCTTCATGAAATCCGTGATGGGAATCAGATCGACGCCGGCAGTGCACAGTTGTCCGGATTTCTTCTCCGTCTCAGTCTTTGTGTCCTCTGTTTTCTTTTCGGTTTTTTCCTTCTCGATCCGGGGAAATAACTGTTCACCTTTGGCAACCTTGACAGCATAGTCCGGCATCCAATCCCAGGAATACACGGCCGGACGACCTTCCTTTGATTGGCCGAAGCTTTCTTTTACCTCGTTGGTAAGGGACCGCAATCCCAGTTGTACCCAAATCTTCTCAGAGGTCACGGGCATGAAAGGCCAAAGCAGCAGAGAAGTCATTCTTAAGGCCTTCCACAGGCCGGCCATAATCTCAGGGACCGCCTCAGGATCGCTTTTCGCAAGCTTCCAGGGTTCAGTCTTTGCGATGTGGTTATTCGACGCCCTCACCATGTCCCAAAGGCGGTCGAGTATAATGTTAAAGCGCAGGTTGGACCAGTAGTCTTCGAACATCACATCAGCCGCAGCTGAAATGCATTCGCCGGCATGTTCCTGAGTCAGCTCCTTTATGGAACTCTCCGGCGCGGGGATCCCGATCGCTCCGCCGCAATATTTTTCGGCCATTGTCAGGAACCTGCTGAGCAGATTGCCGAGGTCGTTTGCAAGGTCGGTATTTATTCTGTGGATGAACGCCTCTTCCGAAAAATCGCCGTCAAGACCGAACGGCACTTCCCTGAACAGGAAATAACGGAATGCGTCAACCCCGTACTTTTCGATCATGGCGTTCGGATCCACAACATTGCCGACCGACTTCGACATCTTTTTCCCCTCGACCGTCCACCAGCCGTGCGCAAAGATATTCCCCGGCAGAGGCAGATCAAGCGCCATAAGCATGCACGACCAGTAGACCGCATGGGTTGTGAGTATGTCTTTTCCCACGAGGTGGTGAGACGCAGGCCACCAGAAATCTCCTGCGCCTGCCTTGTCCGCATTTGGGACAAGGTATCTGGTTGCTGAGAAATAGTTTACGAGCGCGTCAAACCAGACATAGGTAACAAAGGCCGGGTCGAACGGGATGGGGATACCCCATGAGAGCCTCTGTTTGGGCCTCGAAATGCAGAGGTCGCCGAGCGCGTTGTTCTTCAGAAATCCGAGCACTTCGTTCCGTCGCGTATCCGGAAGTATATATGAAGGATTATTTTCTATATAAGCAATCAGCCTGTCCTGGTATTTCGACATAAGGAAAAAATAGTTCTCTTCCTGTATCTGTTCAACCGGCCTGCCGCAGTCAGGGCAATTGCCGTCAACCAGGTCTTTCTCTGTCCAGAACCTTTCATCCGGTGTGCAATACCAGCCGGCGTACGATCTTTTTTCGATCTCTCCGCGGTCCGACAGCATCTGAAGCAGACCCTGGACAGTGCGAACATGTTCGGCGTCGGTTGTACGTATGAACGCGTCATTGGATATATTCAGCGCCTTCCAGAGCTCCGTGAAATTTCCAAACAGCAGGTCCGCATGCTCTTTTGGGGAGCGGCCTCTTTCTGCCGCGGCCTTTTCCACTTTCTGGCCGTGTTCATCAGTGCCGGTCAGGAAAAAAACCTGATCTTCGTTCAATCTATGGTATCGCGCAAGTATGTCTGCGGCGATTGTGGTATAGGCATGCCCTATGTGCGGGACGTCGTTTACGTAGTAAATGGGGGTTGTTACATAAAATCTTTTATTCATTTTTTGGCGGCCTCTTTCTGAATCTTCTTCTCCTGCGTTTTTTCCTGGCCCCCTCAGGGGACTGGTCAGCTTTATCCGTAGCCGCCGCAGCCTGAGTATGGTCAGCCGTTTCAATCGCCGCTTCAGGAGCGGCTTCTTCAAGGGGCTCAATTTCTTCCGCGGGCTCGTCCTCTTTTTCTGCGGCAGTTTCATGAGCAGGGGCGGGAGCTGCTTTCTCCCGGACCCTTGCCGCGGCCTCAGAGCGTTCATCGTTGTATTCGAATCCGAGACAGCACATCAGCCGTCCGCACGTGCCCGACAGTTTGCCGGCGTTAAGGGAAAGGTCCTGCTGTTTTGCCATTTTTATCGAAATGGGCTCAAACGAGGTAAGAAACAGCCTGCAGCATAATTCCTTTCCGCAGATCGACAGTCCGCCGACCAGTTTTGCCTTGTCGCGCACGCCGATCTGCCTCATCTCGATGCGTGTCTTGAACTTTGACGCCAGGTCCTTAACGAGCTCCCTGAAGTCTATCCTGCCGTCCGCGGTAAAATAAAAGACGATCCTCTTTTTGTCCAGCGTGGCCTCGGAACAGACTAGTTTCATCGGAAGCCCTCTTTCCGCGATCCTTTTATAACAAAAGTCCCGGGCCTCCTTTTCAAACGCTTCATTGTCTTTTTTCTTTTTCAGATCGTCGTTGCCGGCGACTCTCACGACCTTCTTGAGTTCCTTGGTGTAATTTTCAATATTTCGGTTAATCTCTACGATATTGCCGATGCTAAGCCCGAATTCGGACTCAACGATCACAGTGTCGCCTTTCCGCACATCCAGTCCGGAGATGTCAAAATCGTATATTTTCCCGCAGCTCTTAAATCTTATTCCGGCGATGTCGGCCATTATTTATGTCCAGTTCCTTTATTCATAACCAGTTCTTTTCTGAGCAAAGAAGAGGTGTAGTTCCAGGTGATCGACTTGTTCAGGTTGAACATCAGCAATCCCTTTAATAAAACCATCTCCTGATAAAGTGTTATTATAACCTTTAAGCCGGCTGATTTGCTTAAGCCCGAGAGGTATTCCTTCAGGTCCGCATTTATAAGCGCCGTCCCGCTGCCTGTTTCTGAATATACCGCGATGTCTCGGAAAAGGACGAGGGCATATTCAAACCATCGTTCCATATCTTCCCGCGAAGACCAACTGTCTTTGTCCGCCTTAAGCATGCCTTTGAAAAGCTCGAGGAACCATTCCCTTTCTTCCATGAAGTCGACGGACAATGCGACCCCCGGCCTTCCCATCGACAGCCTGACGGCTGCTTCAAGCGATGCGTCGGGCAGCTTTCCGTTCAATACCTTCCTGCAGGCTTCCGACGAAAGGGGGGAAAAGCAGATCCTCGAACACCTTGAACGGATTGTGGCCGGTAAAAGGTCCGGCCTGGACGAAACGAGTATGATAACGCTCTCATCCGGCGGCTCCTCAAGGGTCTTAAGAAAGGCGTTTGCAGCCGGGATATTCATGAGTTCCGCATCGTCGACGATTACCGCTTTCCTGGAGCCCTCGAACGGTCTGAATGAAAGGGCTTCGTCTATAGCGCGCACTTCTTCAATCCGGATCTGTCTTTCCGTGGGAGAAACGAGCAAAAAATCAGGATGGGAGCCGGACTCAATCTTTTGGCAGGATTCGCACTCGTCGCAGGCGTCTCCTGAAGCCTCGGACGAGAGATGCAGTCCGTCTGTTCCCGGCTTTGTGCAGTTGAGGGCCTTGATAAAATTTATCGCAGCGGTTTTTTTACCGATGCCCGGCTCGCCGCAAAAAAGGTAGGACGATGCGGCTCTCTTCCTGCGGACAACGCCCTGAAGCATATGTATCGCTTTGTCCTGCCCGATGATATTGGCCAGCGACATGCGCTCAGGGTTTTCGGGCCGCCAGTAAAGGCGCTATTATGTCGATGATTTTCCTGTGGACGGTATCAAGTGGGTCTGAGCAGTCTATGAGTTTTACCCTTCCGGGTTCTTTTTCAGCGATCTTGATGAACCCCTGTCTCACCTTCCTGTGGAAGGTAACATCTTCGAGTTCCAGTCTGTCGCATTTGTTGATCGCCCTGTTTCTGTGCAGGCCTGTTTCCACATCCAGATCCAGCAGTATGGTAAGGTCGGGGCGCAGCCTGTTTGTGGCTATTTTGTCGAGCGAATCCAGCAGCGTCAGGTTCAGTCCCCTGCCGTAGCCCTGATAGGCGACTGTCGAATCGCTGAACCTGTCCGATATTACAATGGCGCCCCTTGCGACGGCAGGTCCGATTACCTCTTTTATGTGCTGCACGCGTGCGGCGTTATACATGAGCAGCTCTGTTACAGGGTCCATGCCCCTGCTGTCAAGGGACAGGAGAAGTTCCCTGATCTTAAGACTGATTTCCGTGCCACCGGGTTCGGCTGTCTTTACCGCCTTAAACCCTCTGTTTGTCAGGTGCTCTGCAAGGAGCCCGACCTGCGTTGATTTGCCGGTGCCCTCAATGCCCTCAAAAGAGATAAATAAACCGTTCATGTCAGCGATTCCTTAAGCCTCATGAGGATCTGGAAGATTTTCAGTGTCTCGGCCATGGTCCTCGACCCTGTGCCGCACGAAGGCGTTAAGAGCAGGCCGGACAACAAGAGTTGTTCAGGCAGATCACGGGAAAGCTTCTTCAGCCCGGAGTCGAATCTTGTTTTTACGGACTCAGGGCTCTCAGTGATTATTGCGTCTGAAGTAGGAACAATCCCCCATGCCAGGCGGCCGCCCTTTTCCAGGAAGCCCCTCAGTTCATCGGGATAAAGGGCAATGGTATCGAGATAATCGAAGGCATCGAAGTTGATTATGTCCGCTCCGGTCGAAAGGACCATCTGCCAGTCCGCGTTCCCGCAGCAATGTATTCCGGAGATGCCTCCCGACGCTTTTACCGCTCCGGTTATTTCCGTAAGAAGCCTCCTGGCCTCATCTGTGCCGACCCCCAGATAGCTTGAGCTGCCGAGTGCGGAGAGGATCGGCTCGTCGATAAAAATTATTATTCCTTCAGCGACGGTTTTCAGCAACTCCACCTGCCACCTGATCTTGGCCTTCAGCAGCATTAATGAGATTTCGCGCAGCTCTTCGTCAAAAAAAACAGGTCTTCCGTCGCTGTCTTTCAGCCCCAGCGTAAAAGTCAAAGGACCTGTGGTATGCCCTTTTACAACATCAAAATGCCTTCCCTTCATCATTGATACGAAGGTGTGCAGTCCCTTTGCATAATCCAGAGATATGGCTATCTTGCCGGTCTCAGACCAGCCTTCATAAAACCTTTCGAGTTCATCTGACCGGTTTCTTTCGATCCATACCGCCTGTTTCTCAGGGTCTATCCTCAGAAAAGGCATGCCTTCGGAATACTGGGGGATCATAAACTCCCTGAATGAGGTATTCGACAATTGAGGCCAGAACGGAATATCGAAGGTGTTGAAAATAAGCTCGCATGCGTCAACCGCATTTCTGTGCGGCAGGCTGCCGATGCCGGTAGTGGAAAAAGGTCTTAACATATATGAATGATACCCTATAGGGGCTGATTGTTTCAAAAGTCTTTATGGCTGCAAAAAAAGAAGGCTTGAAAAACAACCCGTGTATTCATAATATACCGTATGGGCATAATCCCGGATAAATATCTTTCTGCGGAAATTACTCTGCCTTGGAAAACCGGCGCCGTGGCCGCTGTTTTGACGGGGCTTGTGACCTTTGTGGTTTTTCTGCCCGCGCTGGCTAGCGAGTTTGTGAACTGGGACGACTATGAGTATGTGTTTGAAAATCAGCATATTCAGGCCCCGCTGCGGAATGTCCCGGGATGGGCCTTCCTGAATTTCTATGCAGGCAACTGGCACCCCCTGGCGTGGTTGTCGCATGCCCTCGATTACACTGTATGGGGACTGGACCCGTTTGGACATCACCTGACCAATAACGTCCTCCATGCCGTTAATGCGATGCTGGTAGTGCTTGTGTGCATGAGGCTTCTTGAGTCAAACAGGAGCACGGGCACGGACGGCGGTCCATCAGTTCCTGCAATCGACGAAAGAGGGGTCCTGATAGCCGGGGCAACAGCGGGATTGCTGTTCGGTATCCACCCTGTTCATGTTGAATCCGTGGCATGGGTGTCCGAGAGGAAGGATGTCCTGAGCGCCCTGTTTTTTCTGCTCAGCATATTGTCCTATCTGTTTTATAGGTCCAATAAGTCATATAAGACCTATTTTTTGACTTTTATCTTTTTCATGCTTGCTTTAATGAGCAAACCGATGGCTGTGACCCTTCCGGCAGTCCTGGTCATATTGGACTGGTATCCGTTTCAAAAAATCCGTTCGCTGCGGACATTCCTGACAGCTGTCATGGAAAAAGCCCCTTTCTTTGCGCTGAGCATTGCTTCTGCCGTTATAACAATAAGGGCTGAAGACATCGGGGATCATATAGTGCCTTTTGAAGCCTCCTCATTTTCTGAAAGGCTGATCATCGGGTGTGATGCCGTATTTTCGTATCTCCATAAGATGCTCCTGCCGCTGAGACTAAACCCCTTTTACCCATATCCCACAAATGTATCGCTCTTTTCCCCGGAGTATTTTTTGGCGGTATTGGTTGTCAGCGGGATTACGCTGACATGCATCATGCTTATTTACAGAAAACAGAAGATCTGGGCGGCTGCTTGGGGATATTATCTTGTCACACTGTTGCCGGTGCTCGGATTGGTCCGCGTCGGCTATCAGTCGATGGCCGACAGATACACATATCTGCCAAGTCTGGGACCGTTTCTTGTTTTGGGTCTGGCAGCTGCACGAGGTTATGAAGCTCTTGGAGCGCTAAAAAAAAGAGGTCTCAGGCAGGATTACATCGGTGTTGTAATAGCCTCCATCCTTCTTGTCTCTTTATCTTTATTAACCGTCAGGCAGATTAAGATATGGAAGAACAGTATTGTGTTCTGGACCTATGTAATCGAAAACAATGATCAGAAGATACCATTAGCCCTTGCCTCCCGTGGGAGGGCATATAACACGGAAGGAGAATATGATCTCGCCATTCAGGACCTCAATGCGGCATTGGCGCTCAGACCTTCTTTTTTCACGGCTATCCGAAACCGCGGCGTCGCATATGAGAATAAGGGGATGCATGATAAGGCGATAGAGGATTTTGACAGGGCAATCAGACAAAAGCCGGACAATTTCGAGGTCTTCAATAACCGGGGGCTGGTATACGACCACAAGGGGATGCATGATAAGGCGATAGAGGATTTCACCCGGGCAATTCGGCTTAAGCCGGATAATTTCGAGGCCTTCAATAACCGTGGGGTTGCCTATGCCGGAAAGGAATTGATCGGGAATGCCAAAGAAGATTTTGGCCGTGCGCTGGCCCTGAAGCCGGATTATTTTGAAGCCCTCTGTAATCTGGGCATGGCTTTAAAACTGGACGGACAGTATGAAAGGGCCGCGGAGAGCTACACAAGAGCAATACGATTGGACGGGGGGAATGCTGCGGCCTATATTAACCGCGCAGACGTCCGCTTAAAATCGGGCGACGCCGTTTCCGCTGTTTCCGATTTCCGCAAAGCATGCGAATTGGGCAGTGAAGCCGGATGCAGGGAATATAAAAAGCTGACGGGAAGATGAGAAGGCTTTTGTCCCGGGCCATAATCAAAATAGCATTTTGCTTTACTCCGATTAATTTATGTCTATAAAAAAAGGAAAGTTGCTTGCCCTCGCCGCGATCATATTCTTCGTTGTATTTGTCCGTATAAGGCTCCTGAATGTGCCTCTCGAACGCGACGAAGGCGAATATGCATATATGGGGCAACTGCTGCTGGAAGGCATTCCTCCTTATGAGGCTGCGTATAACATGAAGTTCCCCGGCGTTTATATTATGTACGGACTTGTTATGTCCGTGTTCGGGCAGTCTGTTTGGGGGATACATCTGGGGTTCCTCATACTTAATTGCGTCTCAGTGCTGCTGGTATTTTATCTTTGCCGGAGAATAGCCGGCGACTTTGCAGCGGTCGTTGCAAGCGCGGCCTATGCTGTTATGTCTTTGAGCCGGGGTGTACTTGGTTTCGCGGCCCATGCAACCCACTTTGCGGTTCTGCCCGCTGTCGGCGGAGCGATTCTGTTATTTGACGGACTTGAAAAGAAAAAGACGCACCTGGTTTTTCTGTCGGGGGTTCTGTCAGGTCTCGCTTTTATGATGAAACAGCAGGCATTTTTTTTTGTTGGTTTCGGAGTCGGCTATATCATCCTCCATTATTATTCTTGCGGGCATCCCCGAATACGTAAAGAACTTTTCACCGGCCTGGTATTGTTCCTGGCAGGCGCTGCGCTGCCGCTGACCTGCACAGTTGTCTGGCTTTACTCGACCGGGGTCCTCGGTAACTTCTGGTTCTGGACCGTGCAGTATGCCGTTAAGTATGTTACCTTGGTGCCGGTATCGGAAATGCCCGGGAGGTTTGCGAACAGTTTCCCCGATGTGGTAGGCGGGTTTTGGCCTTTATGGGTCATGTCCGCAGGAGGACTGATCGTAGCGCTTTGCGGCCGCTACGTAAAGACAGGGAGATTCCTTGTTTTGTTTGTTTTCTTTTCTTTTCTAACCGTTTGTCCCGGATTTTATTTCAGCCGCCATTACTTTGTGACATTGCTGCCTGCAGTCGCGATTCTTACAGGATTGTTCATTGATTATGCCGGTTCAAAGGCTGCATCTTTATCCGGCCGCCCGCATGCTAAATACGCAATCATCTTTGTCTTTATAGCTTTCGTTTCAGCAGGAATATATCATGAAAGAGATTATCTTTTCAGTTTCGGACCCGAGAAGATTTCCAGGACGATTTTTGGTCTCAATCCTTTCCCTGAATCTGCGGAGATAGCAAAATTCATTGAAGACAGAAGCGCTAAATCAGACAGGATAGCGGTTTTCGGCTCTGAACCCCAGATCTACTTTTATAGCAAGAGGCGGTCGGCCACCGGATATATTTATACGTACGGCCTTATGGAACATCACGAATACGCGCTGAAAATGCAGAAACAGATGAGGGATGAAATAGTATCGTCAAACCCGAGGTTTATTGTTCATGTGCAGGTAAAGGCATCATGGCTGAAGCGGGATGACTCCGAGACATATATTTTTAACTGGTTTAATGATTATATTGCCGATCATTACCGTCTTGTCGGAGTGGCCGACATAACCTCCTCTGAAACGGTTTACAAGTGGTTCGGTGATGCGGAAAAAAACATCATACAGCCAAAACACCGATATGTGCTTGTCTATGAAAAAAGGTGACTTTGTTGTCGGCCATTCTTCATTATTGATTACTTTATAAAGAAGCAAAACGGATAGGCGCGTTTGAGCGCACAGGGGAAACATGTCTTCCGCTGCGACGGACCTTTTGGATGATTAAAAAGAAACCGGCTGACGAATCTCAGCCCCGAAAAAACAGGGCGCTGCGGCAGGTGATTTTTATTTATTCCTTCTTCTTTGATGTTTGGTCTTCTTGAGCAGCTTTTTGTGCTTGTGCTTGCTCATTTTCTTCTTTCTCCATTTTACAACGTTCCCCACACACTCACCTCCTTGATTATTTTATATTTCATAAATATATAAGCTCCGATATTTTGGCGGTATTATAATTTCCGCCAACAGAGTTCTCTTGCCTGGTCCATAAAGGCCTCAAGCTGTATTTCTGCGGTCGGAGATTCAGTGCCGTCAAAAGGAATGCTCAGGCATGGAATATTCCTGCCTCCGTCTGATTTCCCGTTTAAGCCGCGCATTAAGCCGCTCACTATGGTGCCGGGCATACAGCCGAAAGGCATGGCACTGATAATACCCGCGGCGCCTTTGCCAATCAGATCTACGCTCTTGCCGATGCTTAGCACCGCTTCGCCCTCAAACGAGGAATGGATATAAGGACTTGCCTTGATCAACAACTCTTTTGTATCCGGTTCGTGAAGGGTCTTCAGAAACCCTTCAAAATGCCGACCGAATCTGTGTTCTATCCTCTTTTGAAAGAACCGCTTCAACAGAAGACTAATCATACCAGACCGGTCTTTTTTTATCAAGACTCTTCTAAGGGCCATGGAGTTGACATAATATATCCATTCTTCAACAGGGGCCAGGTAGGCCTCCCCGCCGAGGGCCTCAATTTTTCTTATGAGGTTTTCGTTCGAAAATTTATTGGACCTGACGAATATCTCCCCTACTACTCCTATGAGCGGCTTACTGCCGTCTGATCTCCGTATTGCGCCGAACCCGGCTGAGGCCTCCTTAAGCACAGCCTCCGCACAGCCTTTCTTCTTTTCCAACGCCTTGCAGACCTTTTCAAGATAAAGTTCGTATGCGGCATCCGAGGCCCCTTTTTCGGTTTCATACGGCCTCGTTTCATGAAGACATTTGGTAAGCAGCTCTATCGCGATAACCCCCTGCCATACCCTCATTGCAAAGTCCTTTCCGACTATGCCGAGATGGTTATAAAAGTCTTTGTCCTGGCACGGGGAAAAGACCGGCACTTCAGCCAGGCCGAGTTCGTCTATCACCATCCTGTGAAATACGTTGTATTGGCCGAACCTGCACGGCCCGGCCCCTGAGGGCATAAAAAAAGCGGAGCGCGAAGGGTCGAACCCGGAATCCATAATCTTCGCGACCATATCTCCGGTCGTTACTGCGCAGGGATAGCACTCTTTCCCCGATATATATTTCCTGCCCATATCTACCGAATCACGCGATGATTCAGGCAGGACCTCGGCAGGCGTCCCGCAGTGTCTGAAGGCAGCGGCAAGCGCATGGGCGTGGTCGGACATATGAGGGATATAAACAGTTCTTTTTGAGTCGCCGGCAGAAAATGGCCGGTATATGGCTTTCTTGCCCGGCTCCGCATTTCGCTCGCCCCGGCGGTTCTCTGTTCCAACGGCCCCGATGCTGTCGAGAAAAGCCTCACATCTTGTCACTGCGCCCGCATCGGCGCTGTGGGCGTCAATTTCAATATGAAGGTATGGTTTGCCCGACATCTCCCGGTCAAAGAATTTCAGTATGAAAGAATCCGGGCCGCAGGAAAAACTCCCTATATACACAGGGTAGAGAAGAGGATTTTCCTTGATTATCCTCGCAGCGCCAAGTATCCTTTGCCCTGCCCGCCAGTATATGCCCGGCCAGTCCCCTGATATATCCGCATCTTCAAGCGGAAGGAAGTCCATCGGTAGGGCTGTTACTCCAAGGCTGGTAAGTTTTTTGGGTATATTGAGGTTAACGCCGGAGTCAAAGGCATTGTAGGCGCGTCCTACAATTACAGCCGCCTTCTCTTTCAGACCTGAAAGCACCCGGCGCCCTTTGTCTCTTATAGCATAGATAAATTCCTCCTGGGCGCTCCCCGCTTTGACGAGAGCCTCAGACAGCCCGGCCTTTCTTACACCAAATGGCCCAAGCGCCTTCAATAGTTCCTTTTTCATAAATGCGGCGCCCTTGTCCAAATCTATTACAGGATTCAGAAATACCGTATCCTCAAAAGCGACCCTCGCGGAATAAGGAAAGGTCTGGGTGTACGGGCAGGCCAGACCTCTGTCATACATGCTGCCGCAAGGGTTCAGGTTAATAAAACTCGGCAAAAATATCGCGTCCACATTTTTCCCCAGCAGATACCTGATATGTCCATTGGCAGCCTTGACAGGGAAGCATGTTTCGGCGAGGACGCTTTCAAGACCGCTGTCGACGATACTTTTGTCGGTCTTCGGCGAGACTTCAACCTCAAACCCCAGTTCCCATAAAAGTGTTGACCAGAAAGGCAGGTAGTCCTGGAAATAAAATACATAAGGTATGCCGATTTTCGGCCTTGCTCCCTGACCCGGCGCAGGCCCGCTCCCTGCGGTCTCGGACAATTTTTTCAGATGGGCCTTCCACAGCATCTGCTCCCTGTAGTGGAACAAGTCTGTTCCCTTAGCCATGGGGGCCCGTTTGTTGACATCATATTTTTCGCACCTGCCGCCATAGAAGAGCCGTCCTTTTTCGCCTGCTATTTTCACCATGTTTATTTCGCATACGTTCGGGCAGCTGTTGCACGTGAACGACGATATCTCATGGGACCGCTGCGATAGCTCGAAGCCTTTAAAGGCTGACCGGAACTCCGCGTCAGGAGTTATTTCCTTAAGGCCGGCCGCCGTTTTTGCCTGCTGCATCGCAATCAGCGCCATCCCGATAGCTCCTGTAACATCGTGGTTGGGCGGCACGGTTATCTGCCTGCCCAGATATTTTTCAAAGGCCGCAACAACCGATTTGTTGAACGCTACTCCTCCCTGAAAAAATATCCTGCTCCCGATCGGCCTATTGCCCACAACCCGGTTTATGTAGTTCTGAACTATGGAATAGGCAAGCCCGGCGAGCAGGTCTTCCTTGCCCGTGCCGCGCTGCAGGTTGGACATCAGGGAGTTTTCCATAAATACTGTGCAGCGTTCGCCGAGTCTGCACGGGGTGCCGGACCTGAACGCGGCTTCTTCGAATTCGCCCTTTATTTGTATATCAAGCTTTTCCGATTGCTCTTCGAGAAACGATCCGGTTCCTGCAGCGCATGCCTTGTTCATCTCAAAGTCGGTTATGGCCCCGTTTCTAAGGGAAATATATTTGGAGTCCTGTCCGCCTATCTCAAATATGGTATCGACCTCTTTGTCTATGAAGGCCGCAGCCGTTGCCTGGGCGGTGATTTCATTTTTTACGATATCAGCTCCGACAAAATCGGCGATCATGTACCTGCCCGAGCCTGTTGTGCCGACCCCTGATATGACGACATTGCCGCCGAGTTCGGCGCCTATGCCGGCCAGTCCCTGCTTCACCGCATCGATAGGCCTGCCTGCGGTCATAAGATAGCGCTTGGCCAGCAACCTGCAATTTTCATCCAGCACAGCGAGGTTTGTGCTTATTGATCCTATATCAATGCCCAGATATACCTTAATCGGGGTTGTTGAAGTTCGGGCAGGTAAGGCCGGGCTGCAGGATGCCTTCCCGACGCCGGACCTCTTATGTCTCGCCAAAAAATCGTCGCCGTCCCGCAGCAGGGGGGCGTGTCCCTGCTCAACTGCTCTGACTGACTGCAGAAAATGTTCAAGCGCTCCGGAATCAAAATAATTCAGCCTGCCTGAATCCATATCTTTCAACGCCGCGCCTATACAGCCCATATGCGCGAATTCCGCCGGCACAAAGAGTTCTTCGAGTCCGAAGACCTCCCTGAATGCCCTGACCATACCGACGTTTGCGGCTACTCCACCCTGAAATGAAACAGGGTTTATGATCCGTCTGCCACGGGCTATGGAGCCCTTGAAATTCCGCGCAACGGCAAAACAAAGGCCTGCCACAATGTCCTCAACCGGGGTAGCTATCTGCTGAAGGTGGATCATGTCGGATTTTGCGAAAACGCTGCAGCGGCCGGCGATCCTCGGGGGCGTCTGTGATTTAAGACATAGGTCGGCGAATTCTTCTATCGAAAGCCTGAGACGCTCAGCCTGCTGATCGAGGAAAGAACCCGTTCCTGCCGCGCAAACGGAATTCATCGAAAAATCGGCTGGAGCATTTAAATCTTCTCCGGTCCAAACGAGCTTTGAGTCCTCCCCGCCGAGTTCTATTATTGTCCTGATATGCGGGTACAATCTGCGGGTTGCATATGTAAAGGCAACGACCTCATTCACAGGCTCTATGCTCATAATCCGCCCAATAAGCCTTCCGGCCGAGCCGGTGAGCGAGAGCGAATAAGCGCGACCGTCCGCGCTCCCGCCATATGCGCCGCATAAAGACTTAAGCAGCTCCAAGGCTACGGGCAGGGGCTGTCCCCTGTGCCTCCTGTAAACGCTTTTGAGAAGGCTGCCGTTATTATCCAGAAGGACCAGTTTTACGCTGACCGAGCCTGCATCAATGCCTATGTGTTCCATAGTCGTGTCATAATAGGTTTTTATTGATTATATAATACAATTTGTTTTAGTATTCAATGTTTTTATTTCATGACACGAATGGGCCGTCAGTGACAAAAAATGGCGGCGTAAGGCATTGCAGAACCGGTGTAGTCGATTCATTATGACCACAGATCCACGGATCATCGTTGTTTTTTATAAAAGCGGTCGCCGGCATGGAATCTGCTTTAAAGCTCCATAGTCGATAAGATTTTTGCGCGGATTAATAGGTTAGTTAATAATGAGGCGTTACGAGGCCATAATATTTATAGGGTGTAACGGCATGTTCCTCGCACGCGGGCTCCGAAATTTAAACAAAAAGTTGCCTTAATAAGGAGGAAGCATGTTTCAGACAGTCAGGAATATAGAAGCCGGGGAGGAAAAAGGCTTTACCCTCATCGAACTCCTGATCGTTGTGGCTATTATCGGCATTCTTGCGGCAATAGCCATCCCCGGATACCTGGGCATGCAGGAGAGGTCGAAGAAGGGCGCAATGATAAGGGCCGCAACTGCCTCAGGACCTGAACTACAGGGCTGGCTTAATTCTGCTCTGAAAACCGGAATGGGCGCATCCTTGGTTGAAAACGACACTGACGGCAGCGGCATTATTACCGCAGGCGACCTGACCAATAGCGGGCTCCTTGCTCAAGGAGTATGCGCCACATATGTTTCTGCGCAAAACACGGGCCGCGGCCTGAAATCACCCTGGGGAAATTTCAGCCTCTGGACAAGCGCCGCTACGGGTAATGGCCAGATATCCTGCTTACAGAACGGCTCACAGATCACGGTTACTGCCTTTGATAACGGCGGCAACTCGATATATACTAAATTGACCGCGACCGATTGAACTGCTCGGCACAAATCCAGAGACCCTGCAATCAAATTTGAAAGAGATGAATTTGTTGACAACCTGTCCTCATGTAGAGGAGTATCTGCAGCCTTCGACCGAAAAAACAGCAGGAGTTTTCCCTCCGGGTGATAGTTCATAATTAATTTTAATAAATATATTTATTATGACAAATTGTTGCCCGTCAATGACAAATAATGTCAGTCAGTGGATGTATGAGTGATATCAAGTAAAAAAAAACTTAAATAACGCGAGGTTTCCAGGTCAAACTTATTTGACCGCCGGCATGGAACCTGCTATATTCATAATCAGCAAGCCGGTTATTCATTAAAGTTTAAGGAGGTGATGTCGGCTCCAAAGCGGTTAGACGTGAAAAGGGTTTATAAAAAGCAGCAGGTTTATGTTTCCGAAGTATTAATAGTCAGGTAAAACATTATATTTAAAGGAGGCAAACATGTTTCAGACAGTCCAGAAAATGAAAAGAGGAGACGAAAGAGGCTTTACACTTATCGAACTCCTGATAGTTGTCGCTATTATCGGTATCCTTGCGGCAATCGCAATCCCCGGCTACCTCGGTATGCAGGAAAGGTCGAAGAAGGGCGCAATCGTAAGGGCTGCGACCGCTGCAGAGCCGGAGCTCCAGGCATGGCTTAATTCTTCGCTGAAGACCGGTGCCGGAGCGTCTTTGGTTGAAAACGATACGGACGGCAGCGGCGTAATTACCGCCGGCGACCTGACCAACAGCGGACTCCTTTCCGCCGTATGCAGTACATATGTTAATGCGCAAAACACGGGCCGCAACCTGAAATCACCTTGGGGTTCGCAGCCCCTCTGGTTAACCGCCGGCACGGGAGTAGGGCAGATCGTATGCGTGCAGACCGGCAACCAGATTACTGTTACCACATATGATAGTGGCAGCAACGTGTTGAACACGAAGACAATATCTTCCGACTAGCAGTCTGAAGATATTAAAGTCAATCAAGCACGGGGGATGCGCAGGCGCATCCCCCGTGCTTTTTTTGGCCTTTTCAAACCATATTACATGACGTCTTTCTTTAGGCCCGAGGCAGCCGCAGAGATACTGATTACCCGGGTCATGTCGATAACCGATAAGTCCGATTTGCGGTATGACAAAATTGCCGGCCTCAGTTTATATTTTACGGTACGTTCTGATAAACTAAATCCGAAGAAGACTACAGGAGGGAAAATGAACAAAAAAGGATTTTCCTTGATAGAGCTTTTGATTACGATTGCAATAATCGGCATCCTTGCGGTTATCGGAATCCCTGCATATGTCGGCCAGCAGAAAAGCGCGGCGAGGACCGAGGCCTATAACAATCTTCAAAGCCTGAGGCTTTTGGAGGAACAGTCTTTTGCCGACAGCGGAAACTATCTTGCCTCTGCGGGCCCCGCCGGTGCTCAAACCACCGGCACCAATTGGACCTCGTTCCATCCTCGTTTTCAGCCGGGTCCTTCAGCAGGCCTGAATTATAGCTACCGTATTCAGCAGAACGTAAGAATGACAAACCCCAATACGATTCCCTGGGACGGCGCAACCACAAACGTTACACCCTGTTTTGTAGCAGTTGCGACCGGCGTGACCGGCGCCAGGACTGCGGGCGATATCTTTGCGATTGACTGCAACAACAACAGGAACTTCTGATGGCCGGATTTAGCGGGCGTGATGCAGCGTCGACTTGGGAAGAAGCGCATAAAAAAAGAGTTTTCTTTTACGCATCCGCCGCAGTATTTGCAGCATCCTTCCTGATCTATTCCCCTACGTTGCTCCATACCTTTGCCTGGGACGACACCACCGTGGTCGGCTCTATTTACAAGGAGCTGGGCGGCTATAATATATATAGGGGCGGAGAAGCATATTTCAGACCCTTTATGCCGATACTGAATAAAATCGACTCCATTTTGTGGCACAGCAATACCCATGGATATCACCTGACCAATTTATTGCTCAACAGTTTTGTGTGTACACTCGTCTTCGGTCTGGCTTTTATGCTGCTTGGCAGCATGCCGGCCGCACTGACGACCGCAGCTCTTTTTATACTCCACCCTGCGCATGCGGATTCCGTTGCATGGGTTTCGGGCAGGACCGATATCGTAGCCTCGCTCTTCTTCCTTCTTTCCTTAATGACTTATATTATGTTCAGGCAAAGCGGGAAGTATACCGGCCTGGCCCTGAGCTCTGTTTTCCTGCTCTTTTCTCTCCTCTGCAAAGAGATCGCCGTCGTTCTGCCTATCACGGTCTTTTCCTACGACAGACTAATAAGGGAGGAAAAAGGAAAGGATCTGATTTTCCCACAGATACCCCTATTCCTGACGATCGGTATATATGCCCTGCTCAGGGGGGGCTTCAGCCTCGGAGTGCATGCGGCCAGGAGCGCAACTCCTGCCGCGCCGGGTACGGCCTATATCGTACCGTCTGCCGCCGCGTCTGCCGCTTCTCCCCTGATCGACAGTTTGAAGGAAATAATATACGGTTTCGGGTTTTACGTAAACAAGCTGTTGCTGCCGTATGACTTAACAGTATTTCCCGATACCAGGCTGGCAATCAACCTTTTCTTTGCTGCGCTGTTTTTTGTTGTCCTTGCAGCAGCCGTTGTGCGGCGGCACCGCATTACAGTCTTCGCGCTTCTTTTTTTCATGGTCCTATTAGCGCCGACCTTTTTTACCATGCTCATGGCCTTAATTCCCGCGACCGTCGCGGTGAGGTATCTTTATCTCCCGGTCTTCGGACTCTGCCTCGCTGCAGGATATGCTTATACAAAAATACCGCGGAAAGCGGCCCTCGCAATTGTAACGGCTTTGTCCCTATTTTATGCCGCCGGCCTTCATCCGAGGAATATGGAATGGAAAAACAGCGTTACGCTCTTTAAGCATGAGGTGGAGAAAAATCCCGAATCAGCCATGGCGCATATGCAAAACGCGCTTGTATCTATCTCGGCAAAACAATATGATATGGCCGAAAAAGAGATAGATTATCTTGAGGCAAATTTTGAAAAGTTGAAATGCAGGAAAGAGATAAAAGGGACTTTCTTTACCAAGATAATCAGCACCAAAGGCGAAATAAGGCTTGTGAAAGGCGATCCGGAAGGCGCAAAGTTTTACTTTGAAAAAGCGGGGAACCTTAATCCGAACATACCGGGTTTAAATTTTATTCTGGGCGAAATGGCCTTTGGCGAGTATTTGAAGACGGCAGATCCTTCGTCGATCGTGAAAGCGCAGAATTACTATGAGAAAGAAGATGCCGTGATGCCGAACCAGGCGAAGATCAATTATGCCCTGGGCCGGACAAACTTGCTTCTTGGGAAAAAGGATAAAGCCATAAAATATTTTTCACGGGTTGCGGAAATTGATCCCGACAGTTCGTTGGCAGCCCCGGCAGTAAGAGAAGTATACAAGCTGAGGTTCGGGGTCGACCCGGCAGCAGGTGGGGCGCTGAAGCGAAAGTGAAAACAGTCGCATATTTCAGGGTGCTGAGGACGCGCCACTGGATCAAAAACCTCTTTGTGCTTGCGGCTCCTTTTTTCGGCGGCACGCTGTTCCATGACCGGTCCAGGATTATTGTAATACCGGTGTTTGTGGCTTTTTGCCTTTGCGCAAGCGCTTCGTACATCATCAACGACATCATAGACATGAGAAACGATAATCACCATCCCGAGAAAAAGCTCAGGCCCATTGCAGCCGGAGATATAAGCAGGGGCGCAGCAGCAGCGATAGCTGCCTTGCTTGCGGTCGTCTCCTTCTGCCTTGCGTATAGAATCGGGCTTGTTTTCCTGTATTTTGTTTGTGCGTATTTTCTCCTTCAGGCGGCTTACTCATTTTATCTCAAGCACATCCCTCTCGTAGATATATTCTGCATCTCGGCAGGTTTCATTATACGCATTACGGCGGGTGGGGCGGCATTTCATGTAGAGGTTTCGAGGTGGCTTTTACTGACGATGTTCATGATATCCATTGTCCTGGCGATTGGTAAGAGGGGGGCTGAGGTAATGCTTCTCAACGGGAATGCGGCGAACCACAGGAAAAGTCTCCGCAATTATTCTCAGGCTGTCATGAATGAAATATTGATAATATCTTCCTCCGCTTCTCTGATTGCATATTCACTGTATACGGTCGAACAATCCCCGTGGCTCGTTTATACTGTGCCTGTTGTGACTTTCGGGCTGTTCAGGTATCTGATGGTTTCGAGACAGGGTTTGGGGGACCCTACTGAAGCTGTTACAGGCGACAAATGGCTGGCGTTGACGGTTGCAGTCTGGTTGCTGCTCGCAGGATTCATGAGTTACAATAAACCATTATGATCAGGGGCCTATGCGGCTAAAATCTACCGGTGATAAGAGGCAGGGAGTAAGATTTTACAACCGGATTTGGTCCAATCAGCATGCAGATTTAGAGATGACGTTTCCGGGGCTCTTCAACTGCAATGTCGACCTGACCGCCGCAGTTTAAAAGAATGAGCAAGCGTTCAAAAATCATCTATACTTCTGAAGGTCCGCACATTGAAGACTTCGGCGGTTCCTTCCGTATAACACGCCTGATGTGGAATGAGTTGAGGGCTGCGAAAGGGCTTGTTTGGAGACTCTTTATCCGGGATTTCACAGCAAAATACCGTCAATCCTTACTCGGCGTTTTGTGGGCGTTATTGACACCCTTGATAACTGTAGGGATGTTTGTCGGCATGAACCGCTCCGGGTTGTTGACAATCCAGGATACAGGCATCCCCTATCCTATTTATGCAATCATCGGCCTTACCATTTGGAACCTCTTTACAGTCGGTTTGGTTGCCTGTAGCAGCTCACTTGTTAACGCCGGTGCCATGGTGATAAAGATCAACTTTCCGAAGGCCGCATTGGTCCTGGCTGCCTCAGGACAAGGGATTGTGGAGCTGCTTATACGGCTTTTTCTTATTATGTTTGCATTTCTTTATTACGGTAGGTTACCTAGCTTCCCGGGGCTTTTCATCGGCTTTATATGCCTTATACCTGTTTATTTGATCATGACAGGGTTGGGCTTTATTCTTTCTTTAGCTACGGGAGTACTCAGAGACATCCCGAATATCCTGAACTTAGCCTTGACTGCATTTATGCTCCTAACCCCTATTCTATACCCCATAAACGGAAATAATCTCCTGGCCGACGCCAATGTGTGGAACCCCTTTAATTATCTCATCAACGTGCCAAGGGATTTTATAGTAAAGGGGCATACCTCTTTTTTAGTCGAATTTTTGTGCGCTTCAATTTTCTCAGTAGTTGTATTTTATCTTGGATGGAAGCTCTTCTATCTTGCCCAGACAAAAATTGCGGAAAGACTCTGATGAACGAAGCAGTAATTAGAGTTGATGGTGTCTCAAAAAAGTACTGCCGCTCCCTTAAGCATACGATGATGTATGGGGCAGTAGACCTCGGCAAAAGCTTTTTAGGATTGAAGCAGCAGTCTGAAAGGCTTCGTGAAGGAGAATTTTGGGCGGTCAATGATGTCAGTTTTGAACTAAAACGAGGGGAAACTTTAGGGGTAATTGGGATGAACGGTTCCGGGAAATCTACTCTTCTAAAGATGCTGAACGGCATAATAATGCCTGATAAAGGAAGCATTGAGGTCTCCGGACGCGTTGGAGCGTTGATAGAAGTGGGTGCTGGATTTCATCCCATGCTGACCGGAAGAGAGAATATGTATATCAACGGTGCAATTCTTGGAATGAACAAGAAGGAGATGGATGAGAAGTTCGACATGATAATTGACTTTGCAGGAATCAGAGATTTTATAGATGCTCCGGTAAAGCACTACAGTTCCGGGATGTATGTCAGACTTGGATTTGCGATCGCGGTTTATGCGGATCCTGATATATTGCTGGTTGATGAGGCCTTAGCAGTTGGAGACGTAAGATTTCAAAAGAAATGCTTAGATAGAATGAATGCTTTTAAGGAGAGCGGCAAGACCATTATCATGGTGATTCATGGAAGCATCAAGAATATTGCATCAAAAGGTCTGTTGCTTGACCAGGGGAATCAAATCTTTGTTGGTGGTCCTATAGAAACCGAATTAAGATATATGCAGCTTCTCTATCCGGACGTAGTTGCAGCGGCTGGAAAACAACACACTGAAGAAATTCGCGCTACAAACGGTGAAGCTGACACGGAATCCGGCAGTAGATACTGCATCGAGATCTTTCCAAAAGAACACGATATTGACAAAAGTTTTGGAGCAGGGGGAGCATGGATCAATTGGATTAAAATATTAGGGTTGGGAAAGCCTAATATTTTTCATGGAGGAGAGAAGATAGAGATAGCAGTATCATATTCGTGGGATCAGGCTCAAATTAATAATATGTTGCAATTAAATGATGTTGATTGCAATCTGCTATTCGGTATTAGGGTTGAAACTTCAAAAGGGATTATCTTAACTGATCTGGCTACTTCACGAATTGACTCTAGGGAGGTCGACGTCGATCCGTTGAGTGATGCTACATGCGTACTCACCTATACTGTAGAGTTCCCTTTTTTGGCGGACGGCGATTATTTTTTATCCCCCGGCATTGCGCTGGGCAGACAAGAAAAACTAGTAGCCTTAGTTGGATATGAAAATTTAATTCATATCTATTGTCACACCGAAAGTAAATTTTATTATGGGTTGATGAAATGGAACTATAATATCAGCAAAAATAAGCATGAATGCCGGAAGGTTGGTGAAGAGTAAAAAATGGGCTATGTTAGAGAAAAATATACAGCTACATATTTTCTAAAGAAAGATGGGCGGGGCAATGCAACCTCTTTTGGAGTAGAGGGGCAGCCTGAATTTGAAAGAGGGGATATTCGAAAGCAAGACAAAGAAATACTTAAGCGATTAGATTTCAGAGGGAAAGCTGTATTAGAATTCGGATATGGACGTGGCGAAGCTATAAAGTACGCAATAGAATGTGGCGCGGATAAAGTTGTTGGGGTAGATTTTTCCGAGGACGCATTTAATATTGCAAGGGTTTTTTTGAACGAGTATGGCTTAAAGGCCGAATTGTTTTGCGAAGATGCATTAGTCTTTTTAAAAGATTACATAAATGATAGCGCTAATACATTATTTGATATAGTTCTAATGCTTGATTTTGTAGAGCATGTGCCACGAACTGAATTAACCGATATCTTGGGATATTTACACCGTTTATTATCGGAACGTGCCGTTATCGCTCTTAACACGCCGGTATTTAGGGTTGATAATGATGTTGTCGCGGAAGGACTCAAACCGGAGGCGCGTGACACGAGTGATGAATATCAGGAAACGGCGGGCATGCACTGTAACAGATACACAAAGAAATCGCTGTCCGGTTTTATGAAGGAGTGCGGGTTCGAATCAATTTCCGGCCATTTTTATATACCTGTCTCATTACTCTCCCAACAGTTAGTACGAGAAGGGGATTTAATTTACAGCGACTTGCATGTGTGGACAAGGGCATTCCAAAAGGGATACCCGATTTTGCCGTCCTGGATGCCTGAAGAGTATGACTATGCATATGTACCCGACTATAATCCTGAGTGGCATATAATCGGGGATGGAGTTTTGAAGGGTAGAAGCATTTATATAGACCCAAGGGATGGTTATTGGCAACAGGAAATGATCGCTGGGAATTTTGATAATTTCTTCTATGCTTATTTGAGCCAGTTTAATCTTGAGGGAAATGTTGTCGCAGATATAGGGGCACATATCGGATACCATTCAATGCAATTTGCTCAATTAGTCGGAAAATCTGGAATCGTATACTCCTTCGAGCCCAATATCTTTAATCAGGAACGCATGACATTGATTTTATCGAAAAATCCCGACTTGGCTGAACGCATCAAGTTATACAATGTTGCTGTGTCGGATGCCGGTGGGGAAACAGAATTTTCATTTGCTTCCGAAGTCGATAGTGGAAAAAGCAGCGGCAGTTTTATACATAATGCCCATACCCCTTTCCAGCGTCGGGAATATGCAGGTCTTGGATTTGAAGCCGTTAACGTGAGGACTGTCAACCTCGATCAATTTTTCTCCGCCTTGGACAAAAATGTCATACCGAACTTGTTAAAAATAGATGTTGAAGGCAGCGAGCACCTGGTATTAAAGGGGGCGATTAATATTCTAAGGAACTTCAGACCCATTTTGCTGATAGAGATACATTCAATTTATTGCATGTTAAAAGTAACCGAATTTCTCAATTCGTTAGACTACAGAATTGACCTCCTGAAAGAAGAAATAGACGGGAGATGCTTTATTGCGGCTATATCTTTTGGAGAAAGGGACGCTTCCGGTAAGGAAGAGAGCTATTACCTTCAAAGATACTATCAGATTCAAAAGAGCCATCTTTTGCTTCAGCAGGAATATTCTTATCTTCAGGATGAGCATCGACAGCTAAATCAGGAGCATAAGGCCCTTCAGCGGGAGCATAAGACACTTCAACAGACTAGAGCAGTAGTTTTGGTGAAAAAGTTAGGTGAATATCCTCTGTTGATAAAGTCGGCAGAGGCTGTCTATAAGACGTTTTACACTGTGTATAAATTGCTCAGGCGAGATAAAATCTGAGGCTAGGAGCGATTCTGAAGTGATGGACCGGAAAGAATGAGGTGGTCTCGTTCGTGACTGATTTTGCCGTACTCTCCCATATCCTGCCGCCTTCGCCTTCAGGCCAGGCCGTGGTCCTCTGTCGTCTCCTGAAAGACCTTCCTCCGGAGCGATACTGCCTCATATCGCTCGGGAGCAATACCGACGAGAGACAGGAAGCCGCTACTGTCAGGCTGCCCGGCGCTTACCACCGTCTGCGCCCCGGCTGCCAGCTTCCGACCATCGATATTCTGAACGTAGGGGCGATTATCGCCCCTCTGAACGCAGCTTGTGAAATCAGCCGGAGGGCGAAGCAGATTGAGGAGGTGCTTGTAGGCGAGCGGTGTCGTCTTGTGGTCGCATGCAGCGGAGATCTCTACGATCTGCCGGCCGCCCACCGGGCTTGCGCCGGGCTCGGCCTGGAGCTTATTCCCTATATCTTTGATGATTATCTTTGGCAGTGGACGGGACACTCCCGTTCCGTTGCGAGGCGGATGGAGCCCGCCGCCATGAAATATGCCCGTTGTGTTATCGTGCCGAATGAGTTCCTGGCTGAAGAATATCGTCGCAGATACGGGGTCTCATGCGTTGTCGTGCATAATCCTGCCGTCATGCATGACCCGGACGAACTCGACGGATCGGCTTGCGGGTCCGTCGGCGGGATCAATATTGTATATACCGGGGCGGTTTATCATGCCCATTTTGACGCGTTCCGCAATCTCATAGCGGCGGTCGAAAGCCTCGGCAGGAAGGACCTGAAACTTCATATATACACGGCCCAACCGGAATCGGAGCTTAGACAAAAGGGCATTGCGGGCAGTGCCGTCGTCTATCATCAGCACATCCCTCACGACGAGGTACATGCGGTTTTGCGCAATGCCGATATCCTGTTCCTTCCGCTGGCATTTCGCTCCCCAATTCCCGAGGTGATAAGAACGTCCTCCCCCGGCAAAATGGCGGAGTATTTTTTCGCGGGCAGACCGGTCTTTGTCCATGCCCCCGCGGATTCCTATGTGAGCTGGTACTGCCGGCTGAATAAATGCGGCGAAGTTGCCGACAAAGAAGACCCCGCAATTCTGGCGGAGGCCCTTCTGCGGTTGATCTCCGATGCCGGGCTGAGAAAGGAATACGGCCGAAATGCCCTTACTGCCGCTGAGCGCGATTTCAGCATTCCGGAGGCGAGACGCGCATTCCATGAGGCACTCGGCATACGAGAATGAACAGACTGACAGAAAAATTAATACGGCTGATTTATATGCTCATGATAAAATGCGGCGTATTCCGTTTGCTTGCGAAGATACTGCATATCACGGCAGAGACCGGCAGGGGAAGCGACATATGCCTGGAAGAGGGTTTTTTGCCCGTGCCGGTCCATTTCTACTCCCCTATTCCAGATATAAGGGATCTTGAAGCGCGTAAGGTATGGGACATGAGGAGCGACATGCCGGGAATAGATTTCAGGGCCGAAGCTCAGGTGAAGATGCTCACTGAACTGGGGGTTCTTTATGGGGCTGAATGCCGGTGGCCGCTTGATGCTTCCGGCAACCCCTCGGAGTTCTTTGTCAGGAATCCGTCCTTCAGTTACGGCTGTGCCGCTGCTGCTCATTCGATGATCAGGCACTTTCGTCCTGAAACTATTATCGAGATCGGTTCCGGAATGTCTTCACGAGTAATTGCGCGGGCTGTCGGCATGAACGGGAAGGCCGCGAATTACACAATAGTCGACCCGTATCCGTCGGATGTCGTCAGGAACAAAATCGGCAATCTGACCAACCTCAGGGAGACAAGGGTGGAATTGACTGAAGCAGATTTCTTTTCTTCCCTGCGAAAGGGCGATATCCTCTTCATAGACTCGGGCCATTCAGTGAAAATCGGCGGGGATGTAAACTATCTCTTTATGGAGATCCTGCCCCGTCTGGCTCCCGGCGTTATAGTGCATCTGCACGATATAAATCTGCCTTTTGAATACCCGAAGGCATATGCCGTCAACGAATCTTTCCGGCAGTTCTGGACGGAGCAATACCTTCTTCAGTGTTTTCTCGCCTTTAACGACCGGTTTGAGGTGCTGTTGGCGATGAACTATCTTATGACCGACCATCCCGTACTGTTTCAAAAGGCGTTTCAGGGTTTCGACCCGGCTGTTCATACCTTGCGAAGCGGCAGTTTCTGGATGCGGCGCAAGCCCATGCCTTATGAGGAGGTCTTTACATGCGCCTCCTGATAGTAGCCATGTCCGAAAGCGTTCATACCGCCCGGTGGCTGTCTCAGATAGAAGGCCTCGGCTGGGACGTCTCCTTGTTCCCAAGCAGGGATTTAGGAGCAATTCATCCCGACATCCGGGGGGTTACGGTATACCATTCATTCTACGGCGAAGAAGCTTCCGACGGCTCGGTCAGGACACGGGGTATTCGACTGCCGAGAAACGGCCTTGCGTATGCCGCGCGCATGTTTAACGAAAAGATAAATCCGAATTACCGCGCAGTCCGGCTGATGAAGCTCATAAGAAAAATGAAGCCCGACTTGATTCATTCCCTGGAAATTCAGCATGCGGGATATCTCGTGCTCGAGGCGAAAAAACTTTCCGATTTCGCCTTCCCGCCGTGGATCGTCACAAATTGGGGCAGCGATATCTATCTGTTTGGACGACTGGCCGAGCATATACCCAAGATCCGGCAAGTTCTAGCCACTTGCGACTATTATTCATGTGAATGCTTGAGGGATGTGGCTTTGGCAAGATCCTATGGGTTCACGGGTAAAGTCCTCCCCGTGTTTCCCAATACCGGCGGCTTTGACCTTGAAAAGGTTTATAAGCTAAGGCAACAAGGCCTGACTTCAGAACGTCGTCTGATTATGCTGAAAGGGTATCAAGGGTGGGCATACAGGGGATTGGTCGGTCTTAGGGCGCTTGAGCGATGCGCTGATCTCCTTGAGGGCTACACTGTTGCCGTTTACCTTGGGTTTAATGAGGAGATGAAGATTGCCGCAGAGCTTTTTTCTCATTCGACCGGGGTCCCTGTGGAGATGATCCCTCATAGCAGCCACGAAGATATTCTGCGGCTCCACGGCAGAGCCCGCATTTCGATAGGGATCGCCATAAGTGATGCCATAAGCACCTCCTTTCTGGAGGCCCTTGTCATGGGTTCTTTCCCCATCCAATCCTGGACAGCCTGTGCTAACGAGTGGGTGGAGGACGGTATTACCGGGCTACTTGTACCCCCGGAGGATCCGGATGTTATAGAGAAGGCCATCCGCAGGGCACTGACCGACGTCGACCTGGTAAACAGGGCGGCAGAACTTAATTGGCAGACAGCAGCGGAGAGGCTAGATCATAAGAAATTAAAGCCCAAAATAATTGATTTTTACGATAGTGTTCAGAGCGACAGGCATAACGGATGAGAAATAAACGGCTTTTACCCTCCGGGATCATGAGAATAGTGAGAGCGGTAACGTCATGATTTTGCCTGATAAAGTCGACTGTGTCTGCAATGAACGATATCTTTGGCCCGATTGCATGCGAATAATCGCAATTTCTATCGTTTTGCTGCTTCATGCGGCAGCTCCGTTGTTGTATCAGTGGAACAGGATTCCGGAAGTATGGTGGCATATAGGCAATATATACGATTCCGCCACCCGCATGGGTGTGCCGCTTTTTTTGCTTTTGAGCGGCGCCCTGCTATTGAAAAAAAAAGAAGGACATTTGGAATTCTACAGGAAAAGATTCATGAAGATAGCCGGTCCATTTTTGTTCTGGATAACAGTGTTTATAGTCTGGCGCTTATTTTTTCATAATGAAAATATGAACTTAAAAACTATTATTGCAGCAGTAGCTACAGGAGATGTCTATTTTCATCTCAAATTTATTTACTACCTAATTGGCATTTATTTGTGCGTGCCGATATTGCGCAAATTTAAATTTGCACGTTTCCTGGTAATTTCATGTTTTTTCCTTGCTTCCGTTACCGCCATCATTAATAAATTCGGCAATATCTCTGTTCCTGCTCCATCCCCTTTCGGATTTTTTGCATATTTCGGATATTTCGCCGTTGGAGGTATGTTAAGCAATAACAATAATATAAATAGCAAATATATCAAACACATAATGATTTTGTTAGTGTCAGGGTTTCTAATTACCGATATCGGAACGTATGTGATAACCAAAAAAACAGGGATATTTGATAATTTTTTTTATAATTATGGGGCTCTTAATGTGGTAATATTTTCTGTCCCGGCTTTTATGCTTATCAGACATTTTGTTGCGAAGGGCGGTATTCCAACAAGATTTAATAAATATATAACGAGAGCAAGTCAGGCTGTCTTTGGTGTATATTTTATTCATGTGATTTATCTGGAAATGCTGCAGGAGGGCACTCTGGGTTTTACAATAAGCGGCATGGTACGGCCACCATTAGTGACGATTCCAGTTACGGCAATAACTGCGATGCTGTTATCATTTACGTCGATTTTTTTGTTAATGAAAGTGCCCGTTCTTGGGAAAATTGTCACATGACTTTTACAAAAGATGAAGATAAAACAGGTATATCCTTTTCCCGGGTACAGCAGGCATGCCCGGCCATGCTCTCTACGGCCACCATTCAGGATTGGAAGACCTTGACGAATATGCTTCCGCGCACCGGAGATATATGAGCTTTTTGCGCAACGGCTTGTTATATAATTGTATAAATTTGTTCTGTCCGTGAGTTGTAAAATCCATTATAGTACAGGAATAAGAATATTATGAATTTAAGCAAGATTAAAAAGATACTGCGAAAAGTGCTGCCGGTGAGTATATATGATTTCCTGGTGTTTGTTGCCGTGAGCTATGCAAAGGTAAAAGCAAAGGCGAGGACCTTCTTATTATTGCACCCGGTAACGATTTTGGGTAGATACCCGGGCTACTTATATCCGAGGCACCTGTTCATCTTCCTTACGACAAGGTGTAACCTGCATTGTTTCATCTGCAGAAGAGAGGGCTTTAAAGGCGAGGACTTAAATTTTGAGAACCTGTACAAATTAAAGAATGCCGTCAGGCACGCGGCCGTCATTGATCTTACCGGCTGGGGGGAATGTTTTTTATATCCGCGTTTCGATGACGTTCTGCGCTATATTTACAGCCTGAACAAGAGGAAGAGGCTTATCTACATTACCTCTAACGGGTCGATATTATCGAAGAGTAAGGCGGAGCTTCTCAGGGGACGATTGTCCGGAATGACGATCTCGCTGAATGCGGCGACATCAGAGACATACAACAGGGACATGAGGCACGGCAGATTTGAAAAGACTTTAGAGAACATCAGGGATTTCTTATCGACTCTGGACGGCGGCGACCGTGAAAGGATATCTCTTCATTTTGTGGCGCACACGGAGAACTTTCGGGAAATACCGGACTTCGTAAAGCTGGCGCGGGAACTGGGCATCCCGAAAGTCACCGTCGGACAATACTTGGTCGCGATAAAAGAGCATATTCAATACAGCCTGCTTAATGTCAAGGACGAATATAACGCGATAATAGATCAGGCGAAAAAGCAGGGCGAGAAGCTGGGGGTGGAAGTAGGGGCGAGGCGCTTCTATCATGAGGATCCTGCGAAGGCGACTGTTTGTACCGATCCGTTTAACTTCTGTTTTGTCCTGACAGACGGGGCGGTAGGGCCCTGCTGCTTCTGCGGCAGTTACCGCATCGGGAATGTTTATGAGCAGGACTTTGAAGCAGTCTGGTTTGGGAAAGAGTATCAGAAACTGCGCAGGAGCAGGCATCTGCCCGTCTGCCGCTCATGCTCTCCATATATACCTTTTGATGATCCAAGAACCCACCTTACCGCTTCTTATAAAGAGGGCGGTGAGTCGTAAGATATTTTATTGCTGGAAAAGGTAACCGACCATGAGTGGGAATAATATTCTGATACTCGGCGCGACCGGAATGCTAGGCCATACACTTTTTTATGAGTACGCGAGGAGGGGATACTCGGTGCAGGCTACTGTCCGTTCAGCTGAAAACATCGAAAAGTATTTTCCGTCCGATGTCGCAAAGAGCATTGTTTCGGGCATAGACGCCGGTAATTTCGAAACCGTGCGGCGGTTGCTGCATTCCGCCGGACCCGATATAGTCATTAATTGCATCGGCATTGTCAAACAACTTCCGGAAGCCGGGGACCCCGTGGCCTCCATTTCGATCAACGCACTCTTCCCGCACAAATTGGCTGCCGCCTGCAGGGAGATCGGGAGCAGGATGATACATATCAGCACAGACTGCGTGTTCAGCGGCGAGAAGGGCATGTATACCGAGAACGACCGGCCGGATGCAGACGATCTTTACGGCCGTTCGAAGCTTCTCGGCGAGGTGGACTACCCCAATGCCGTGACGCTAAGGACGTCCATAATCGGCCATGAGATCGGAAGCAGGCACGGCCTTGTCGAATGGTTTCTCTCGCAGGAGGGCAGGGTGAACGGTTATACGAAGGCGGTTTTTTCCGGCTTTCCGACAATCGAGATGGCGCGGATTATTGCCGACCATGTAATCCCTGACTCCGGGTTGACCGGCCTCTACCACGTATCTTCGCCCCCGATTTCCAAGTATGATCTCCTTCGGGAGGTTGCCGAGCGTTACGGGAAAAGGATAGAGATAGAAAAAAGCGACGATTTGCGCTGTGACAGATCTCTTGATTCAGGCCGCTTTAGAAAGGCGACCGGATACCGTCCTCCGGCCTGGCCCGAACTTGTTGAGAGGATGCACAAACATTTCACTGAAGCTCCGCATTACAAGCAGATAATTGAACGGAGGTAAACGCATGTCTCTTTTTGAAAATAAAACTGTCGTAATTACCGGCGGGACGGGTTCTCTCGGGAAGGTGTTGACCAGACGGTTGCTTTCGGGTGAGTCCGGCACACCCAAAAAGATCGTGATTTTTTCCCGCGATGAAGCAAAACAGCATTTCATGAGGGTCGAGTATCAGCAGAAAGTAAAGGTCACCGATGAGATCATATACCACAATTTTGAGCGTCTGCTGGAGTTCCGGATCGGTGATGTGCGCGATTATCATTCCGTCTGCTCCCTGCTCAGAAGCGCGGATATTGTGATAAATGCGGCTGCGCTCAAGCAGGTTCCATCGTGCGAATATTTTCCCTATGAAGCGGTACAAACCAATATTACCGGGCCTGAGAATATAATCAGGGCTATAAGGGAAAACAACCTTCCCGTTGAAACAGTGGTTGGTGTTTCCACAGACAAGGCATGCAAGCCCGTCAATGTCATGGGTATGACAAAGGCGGTCCAGGAGCGTATATTCATATCCGCCAATATAACAGTACCTGAAACCCGTTTTATATGCGTCAGGTACGGCAACGTCCTGGCTTCGAGGGGGTCGGTAATACCCTTATTTCATGAGCAGATAAAAAATGGCGGTCCTGTAACTATTACGACAGCGGACATGACACGGTTTTTGCTGCCGCTTGACAGGGGAGTAGACACCATTTTTGCCGCGCTTTCGACGGCACACGCAGGTGAAACCTATATACCGAAAGTGCCCGCCTCCAGGATCATTGACGTTGCCAAGGCCCTGATTGGAGACAGGGATATCGAAATTGTCATAACAGGAATACGTCCCGGCGAAAAGATTCACGAGATCCTCGTATCCGAAGAGGAGGCCTGGCGCACTTTTGACCGCGGGGATTATTACGCCATCAAACCAATGCTGCCTGAACTGACAAAGGAGAAGGAAGCTCTGCAGCCTCTCAGGAAAGAATACGGTTCAGGCGACTTCCTCATGACCTTTGCTGAGACGGTCAAGCTTCTCAATAGATATGATCTGATGGTCGGCAATGAGATTATAGAAGAGGGAGAATTTCTCAGATGAAGATAATGACCATACTGGGGACCCGCCCGGAGATAATTCGCCTCAGCAGGACCATTCCGCTTCTTGACCGACATTGTGAGCATGTGCTTGTTCATACAGGTCAGAATTATGACCGGACGCTCAACGATATTTTTTTCGAAGAGCTTGGGGTCCGTCGGCCGGATCATACACTGGGGTGCAGGACCGAAACTGCAATGGGGCGGATAGGCGAGATACTGGTCGGATGTGAACGTGTCATTGCGGAGGAGAGGCCCGACCGGCTGCTGATTCTGGGAGATACAAACAGCGCGCTTTCGGCGATTGTCGCCAAGAGGCTGGGTATTCCGGTATTCCATATGGAGGCAGGCAACCGCTGCTATGACGACCGTGTTCCGGAGGAGGTCAACCGGAGGATTGTCGACCACTCAAGCGACATCCTTCTCCCGTATACCGAGCGCAGCAGGACAAATCTGCTTCGCGAGGGGATAGACGGGAACCGTATCTTTGTCACCGGCAATCCTATAAAGGAAGTCCTTGATCATTACTCCAAACGGATTGAGGCAAGCAACGCGTTGCAGGAACACGGCCTTCAACAGGGTAAATACTTTCTTGTAACACTGCACCGGGCTGAAAACGTCGATGTGGAGGAACGTCTGTCCGGATTCATTCAGGCGTTCCAGTTGTTGCATAAGGAATTTGATCTGCCTGTTATATGCAGTCTGCATCCCAGAACCCGCTCGCAGTTATATAAACAGGGAAAGGTTATGGAAGGCGGCGGTGTGAGGCCGGTAGAGCCGCTTGGGCTGTTTGATTTCATCCACCTCCAGCAGCGTGCTTTCTGCGTTTTGTCCGATTCGGGAACCGTCCAGGAGGAATGCTGTATTTTCAAGGTGCCAAATGTGACGCTTCGTGATGTTACCGAACGTCCGGAGACGCTTGAAGTTGGAAGCAATATACTTAGCGGGTCAGAACCTGAATCAATCCTTTCCTGTGTCGGCACTGTGGTGAACAGACCTTGTAACTGGACGCCGCCGTCGGAATATTTGATGAACGAGGTCGCAGGCACAGTGGTGAAGATAATACTGGGGTACAGCGCAAACAGGCAATACTAGAGCCCGGCCGGCGATCCTATGAAAGCTATCCCTTTATTATATGCCTCCAGCAGATTATCCGTAATTCTGTCCCAGTTATAGACTTCGCTTACCCGCCTTCTGGCTTTTTCTCCCAGCATTCTCCGCTTTTCAGGGTTATCGATTAACTCCAAAACGGCGTCTCTGACAGCGTGTAAATCGCCCGGTCCGACAAGCATTCCGCAGCCTTCCAGCATTTGCGGTATCTCGCCGACCGCAGTCCCCACCACCGCAAGCCCGGAGGCCATGTATTCGAGAACCTTTATCGGACTGCCCGCCCTTGCTAGGGGAGCGTCGTCTACACATGCAAGGCCTATATCCGCCTTAGCCATAATTGAAGGGATGTTTTTGTGCGGAACATATCCTGTAAAAAAGACATTGTCGGCAAGATTCAGAGCCGATATCCGGTTTTCAAATTCCGCCTTTGCGAATCCGCCGCCGACAATGAGAAGCCCAATATCCTTTCTGACTTTCACAACCTCCCTGAATGACGAAATAATCAGCTGACCAAAGTTGCCGGCCTCGAGTTGACCTACATACAAGATCCAGTGATTTATATTTCCTGTCTGAGGATAGAAAGGGCATGCCGACTTTCTCATGGAATCAAATTCCTGTATGTCTACCCCGACAGTGGCCCTGACAATACGGTCGGCATGTGCCCCGCGGGCGAGGGCCATTTGGTGTAAAATCTCACTTGTTACGCTGACAGTGGTGGAGAGGCCTGGTAATACCCTTTCGTATAAGGCAATCAGAGTGCGTGTAAAGAACAGAGCTTCACAATATCTGACGGCCCAGGTTTCATTATCGTCCCAGTCGTAATGCAAAGGTTTGTTGTGAAAACGAGCAGCATACAATGCCGGGAGGGCGGCATCAGGTATGCATTTCTGTACATGTATTATATCTGCCGATTCCGCCAATTGCAGTACTTTCTTCATGTTGCCTATCAGGTTCCATTTCCCTCTTTTCAGCTCAATGCAAGACATACCTCCAGGGAGGTCGTCGCGAACAATCAGCCCCTCCTTCCTGCGATAATTGCTCGGGAAATATGCCAGGGTAACCTTATGCCCTTTATGGACGAGTGACTCGGCGTATTTGATTATCCGAATGGTCCACGGTTCAGTGAGAAGATCATGAGGGTGGATCATAAGAATATGCATATTACTGTTTGTTAATCTGAACTTTGCGTTTCACGAGGAATTCAAGAGTCATGAAAACCAACAAAATGGCTGTTGAAATAATAAGAAGAACAATGGGAATTAAGCGTTGTGAAGTTTTAAGTACCCGCGTTAGTTTTCTCACAGTGAACCTGCAGACTCGTTATTTAAATACAGTCGAAATCTCAGCAACACCAAATCTTTTTTTAACCGATAGCCTAATATTAGAGTAAATCATCGGGTTACGTCAAATGCGTCGGGGGTTCCCTGTCCAGACAGGGGTTCCCTGAGGAAGCTGCAGGATCAAAGCAGGCCCGAAGAAGGCAAAGTAGAGTATAATTAATGAGATAACTTTACGGATTACGGCCGAAAGAAGAGAGGAGGTCAGGCGTTGTCTTCTATAATTATAAGTGTTGTAATCGCGACTTGTAACCGACAAACCGTTCTTGTCGATTGTCTGAAGTCTCTTGAGAAACAGTCCCTGGACAGGGACCTTTTCGAGGTTGTAGTGGTCAACGACGGTTCCACGGATTCCACCGAGCATTTTCTTCGTGATTTTCAACTGGGCACCAAAATCAATTTCCGGTTTATAACCCATGAGAATCAGGGGGTCTCATACTCCCGCAATGCCGGAATCAGGGCGGCCCTGGGCGAGTATATTGCATTTACTGATGACGATTGCATTGTTCCGGAAGGCTGGCTCCGGCAAATGTACGATAGGTTTGCCTCGCCGGAAGGAGAGGTGGCCGGGGTCGGAGGACCCTTGGTTTGCTTTACATCTCATCCCGATACGTATATTTCACGATTCATATCGTATGTCGACGATTTTAACTACATACCCGTCCTCGGCAAGATGATCATCATGCATTCTCATGTGTCTAAACTTAGGGGCGGAGAAGTCATCCCCTATCTGCGGACTTCAAACTCCATGTTCAGAAAGAGCTGCCTGGAGGAGATCGGAGGGTTTGATATCGATTTCAGGCGTCCGGGAGGTGAAGATCCGGACCTCTGCTACAGGCTGCTCAATTTGAACTATCGGCTTTGCATCGATAAGGATCTTGTGGTTTCTCATCACTCAAGAGATAGTTTTTCATCATACTTCAAGTCACTGAAAAACTATCTTGCCGGAGAATTCAGAAAGAGCAAAAAGAGGTCGTTGTATGCCAATGTCGTTATCAGAAGAAGTTACGAATATTTAATACTGCGCAAGATTGCGGTTGCTGTGATATTCTGTCTCCTTTGCCCCTTCTCGATCATAAACGGGCTGCGCCGAAAAAAATACCCCCTCACCGACTCATTGACCTTCCCGTTCATTATCATTGCCTCAAAGTTCTATGCGCTGGCGGTTACGACATCTTTTTACCTGGGAATTTCCGATATCTCCGGATAAAAATTCTAACCGCATCATGCGGGAAGCGCCCAGTCTTCATCCTCCTTTTCAACCAGCTTGATCTGATGCCTGATGTAATAAAGAGGATCGGATATTTTCGAGTTGGTTTCAACGGCCTCCGCTTCATCCGTTCCGAATATATGAGCATAGTCACCGTGGAACCCGTCGCAAATGTCCCTTGCAGTGCATACGCCGCATGCCTTGCCGTACTCATATTTGCAATGAATTTCAGCATGGATCCTGGCCAGTGAGCGGTAAATCTCCTCTTTCGATCTTCTGCCTGCAGTCATCCCGGCAAGAATATTGTGAGCCTTATAAAGCAAAGGACGCAGGGAGTCAAAAGTTGCCGCATATTTCAGGGGCTTTTTAAAATAGTACATGAGTCTTGAGTCGGAAGCCGAGATTGGGGTGGAGAGTTCTCCTTTTTTCATGCGCTGGGGCTGCAAGCCGGTCCACGCCCACGAGGCATAGTCCCATTCGTGGTGATCGTAAGGCAATTGTTGAAAATTATACCCCGATTTGCGGTGCCGTTCGTTAAGCATGCATAAGGGGAAATATCGGACATTCGCTTCAACCCCGGCATCGTCGAGAATGTCCAGTGCCTTGGTCAGCTTTTCTCTGACCTCAGTATACCGGGGGACATTCTCGGTATTCCTTCGTCCTTTTCTGGACTGGTCTTCAAAGGGATTAAAGGAGATAAAATTGACGACTTTGGCCCCTGTTTTTACGGCAAGCTCCGCAAGGAGATCAAGCTGAGGCAGCACCGGCTTTGAGAGGACACAGTTAAAGCGGAACGGTATACCCGTTTCCTGCAAATTTCTTAAGGCCCTCATCTGTCTGACGTGAGCGCCCGGCAGGCCCACAAGAGTATCATATACGTCTGCCAGTCCGTGAACGCTGATGAGTAAATCCCTGACCCCCGCCTCTTTTAATCTGAGGCAGGCATCCTTTTTGTCCAGAGCGATCGCGTTTGTTATGAGCGTAGGGATCAAGCCGATCTCTCTGCAGTAACTTATCAGCTCATGAATGTTCTTATAGATTGTCGGTTCGCCCCCCTGAATATCGATTGCATTATTCCCATATACCCCGACAAGAGCGTCAAATATTTTCTTTGCCTTACCCGGCGACATGAAGGCATGTTCGGGATGGTCTTTGGAGTGTATCTTGTCTATGAAATAACAGAACTGACAATGCAGATTACAGGTCTGCCCCAGCCAGACCACGCCGCGTCTTGTAATTGTTCTGACAGTTGTGGATTTGGGACTTTCGGCAGAATAACGCTCCGAGGTCGTAGCCGTTAACAGGGCATTTTCTAAAACAGATCTTTCATTAGAGCCTTGAAGCAAAGCATTCTTTTCCTGCATGAGAATATCTCCTGTTACAACGCTATCAGTGATTTGCAGCCTTTTTTTAGTCCGAACACTGAATACCCTGCTCAGCCGTCCGACGAGGCGCATACGAATGTTGTCTGGGAATACCTGGCATCAAAGAGATGATAGCATGCCGGCACCATAAAATAATTACTGAAAACAGCATTGAACATAACCCCAAGGGACTTTTCATTAAAGAAATGGAGATGTTGCAGGTTGTCGTAATCGGTTTCTCCTGAAGGGACTTCTATAAGGATATGACCATTTTTTTTGAGGAGCCTGCGACATAACTGCAGGCAGTCCAAAGGGTCTTCAAAGTGTTCGAATACATGAAACGCCAGAATAATGTCGAAAAAACCTTCTTCAAACCCGCAGTTTTCGAGCGCGTCCGCCCGGATTTCTATTTCGAAGGCGGAACTTCCCAATGCAGCTACTGATTTATTAATCTCACAACCGTATACTCTATGACCGTTCTTTGCAAGATGGTGCAGCAATTTACCTTCAAGGCAGCCTATTTCTAAAATGCGGAGGCTTTCTCCCCGGCTGCCGTTCAACAAGTCAAACAAGTTTATCCACTTTATTCTGGCAGCGATAAAGTCTTTCCACTGTGAATTGTCTTTCAGGGAGGTAATGCCCTGATGCTCCCTGTCAATCTCATAATAGTCACATCCGCTGTAAAGTCTCCTCATGATGTTTTTGTCCGGTGTATTTGCAACGAATGTGTGCGTGCAGCTTTTGCATTCGTGTATTTTGTATCCAAAGATATTTCTTAGAAGGAAATCGGTCTTGCCGCCGCACACAGGACAATTATCCCGAACGCCGCCGCCGGGCTTCAGGAGAACATTCAGTGAAATGAGAAGAGAATGAAAAAGACGCCTTATCGTAAATTGAAGATAGTTGGCCGCAAATCGCTTTGTATCAAATTTCTTTAGTTTCAGGAGCAGACCGGCAGCCGGCTTAGGTGTCTGAGTTCCGGTTGCGTTTTTCATTGCCTCTATACTGTCAAGCAGCCTGTTGTTTAATAATATCATTCCGGCCCGGATGCCTTTTTCACTCATATTATGGGCAATTTTAGCTGCCGCAGGCATGTCGCTCAGCGCAACGACTATAAGGTCTGTATCTGCAGGGATGACGTGCGGTTTTATGATCTCCAGTCCGGAGACGCTGCCGCTTTTGTAATCGTCTATATAATAGACCTTAATATTTATATCGAGCTGCGAGACGAATTTGAACAATAGTTGACCATAATGCCCTGCCCCATAGATGCCCAATTTTTTATAATCCGCAAAATATCTTCTGAAGTGTTCCACTTCGGTCATATATTGTCCGGCTTGCCAACCTTTTTGAATAACAGAGGATCTCCTGTCTTGTCGCCGGTGAAGAGACAAAGCTCCTTGAATCCGAATTTGCCGGCATAACTGTTTTCGAGGCCGTCGCAAATAAAATCGAGGCTGCATTTCCGGCAGACGGCTCCCTTTCTATAGTTCCATCTCCTCAGCGCTTCAGTCACGCTCTCATCAAGAAGGTCTGCAAGTGATTTTTCCCCAAGACTCCTGAAAGCCTTCCCGGCAAAAAATCCATAACCGATAATGCCCATATACCTAAACAGATTGTTCTGCACTTCCAGCCTCGCCCGCACTCTCTGAACCCACTCATAGCGGTCATAGGGGACCTGTTTGTGATTGCAGACAAAGCGTTCATATCCCCGCATAAAACAGAAGGGGATGTACCTTACATTTACGGCCTTCACCCGGGATTCCAGAATATCGCAGGCAGTTTTAAGCTTCGGACTCATTTCAGAATAGCTTAGCATCAGCTTGTCCACAAGGTGCTTTGCATAACACCAGTCATTGATCGTGATGAAATTTACCTGATCAGGTCTGAAGGGCAACACGAACTCTGCAATGGCGTTCAGCGCTTCGTAATTCACCCGGGTTACGACTGTATTCGTCCTTAGGATGAGGCCCTCGCCGGCGGCATTGGCAAGGGCCTCGGAGATGCGAGTGAAACTGCCCTTGGTTGAGGTCAGGCTGTCGTGTATCGTTTCATCCGGCCCATGAACTGAGAACAGGATTTCATCAAGCCCCGCAGTTCTGAGCGACTTAAGGTATGTCCTGTCCGCAAGCCTCCACCCGTTACTGATGATGCATACCCGCTCCATCCCAAGTGATTTTGCTCCGGCGATCAGTGACGGCAGATCGGGATGCATCGTCGGTTCTCCACCCGAGAAATCCACCTCTCTTATCCCCCGCTTCCAGGCGTAAGACAGGTCCTTTATGATCTCAGCGTGGGGCCTGTTAGGGGCCTTAAGGTTGTCCCTGTAATAACAGAACACACACTGGATATTACATTTAAGTCCGGTGACTATTTTTACTCTTCTGGTTTTTTCCATTTCCCGGTTCCTTTAAGAGTGCCGATAAATCCGACCAACGAATAATAAGACCACAGAAATTTCAAATATCTCCGACTCGAAATATCCTTCCTCCATGAAGAAGGGTAAAATGCGTAGCCCAGGCGCCTGGCCATCGCCAGGGGCGTACCGATACCCCAGACCGGCTTCCTGAGGAGGTATTTGCGGCTGAAGGCGGCGGCTCCGCGGCCGTTCAAAAGGCATTTCTTCCTGTATTCCTCGACTGACCGCTCATGGGGATGATAGACCACCGCCAGTTCATTGTACGCATGGACATAACCGGCCCATCCGGCTCTTATCCCCAGGTCGTTGTCCTCCCAACTCGGTTCAGTGAAATATTCATCGAACCCCCCAAGCGCTTCAAACGCATCCCGCCTATATGCGATATTACAGGTTGCCCAGCTTTTGCCGGCGTAAACGGTTTTTTCAAGCAGAAGAGGAAAGGACGATAATCGGTCAAAAGAATATGTCCGCCCGCTTACCAGTGCGGCGGCGCCTTCGCGAAAGGGTCTTGTAATTTCGTTAAGCCAGTTCCTGTCGGTTATAGAATCGTCATCAATAAAACACAGAATTGTTCCTGCAGACGAGTTCACTCCGGAATTCCTGGCGGCGGCCGGACCACGGTGCGGTTTTCCTAAATAACGAACAGCAGGCCTTCCCGCTGTTTGAAGGCCTGCCACTGCTGCTCTGATATCAGGTTCGTTCGGGGACCCGTCATCCACAATAATGATCTCAAAAGAACCGCCGAAGGTTTGAGCCATCAGTCCTTCGACACATTTCCCTAGCCATTCCAGCCTTTTATATACGGGTATTATAATTGAGACATCCATGCTGAACAGCAACTGCCTCCGAATCCTATTGATGTTTCACGACCGACACGGGATAAAAATACACAGTACATCCGATTTTACCGAAATAGCTCACTGTATGTAATCTTTAGATGTCGGGATGTCGGGGCCCGGATCTGTTTTGTGCATTTTGTTTGTGCCAGGCCCAGGCTGATTCTATTATAACCGGAAGCTCATAATATTTTGGGGCCCACCCCAGTATATCTTTTGCCGCCCTTGAGCTCCCTACCAGGACCGCGGGGTCGCCGGGCCTTCTGCCCATGCCCACGGCTTTGATGTCATTCTTCGTCACCTGTCTTGCTGTTTCAATGACCTCTTTCACCGAATAGCCGTTTCCGTTGCCCAGGTTGAATGCCCTGCTTTCTCCGCCCCGAAGCAGATAATCGAGGGCAAGGATGTGCCCCTCTGCAAGGTCGGACACATGTATATAGTCCCTTACGCAGGTGCCGTCCGGAGTGTTGTAGTCGGTTCCGAAGATATTGATCTTCCCGCTTCGGCCGAGGGCCGTATCCAGCACAAGCGGAATAAGGTGCGTCTCAGGCTCATGCCATTCTCCGGCCTCTGCGTCCATGTCCGCGCCCGCGGCATTGAAATATCTTAGAGAAACATGCTTCATTCCATAGGCCGAATCGTAGTCTTTCAGTATCTGCTCTACCATAAGTTTGGTCCGACCGTAAGGGTTTAACGGCCTTTGAGGATGGTCTTCTGTGATCGGCAGCAGCTCCGGGTCTCCGTAAGTGGCGCAGGTGGATGAAAGAATGAAAAACCCGATGTTATGTTCGAGCATAACTTCCAGCAGGTTGACGGCATTACAGACGTTGTTGGCGTAGTATTTTCCCGGATTTACAACCGATTCTCCCACATAGGCAAAGGCGGCAAAATGCATCACTGCGTCTATCGGATATTTTCTGAACACGGTCCTGAGAGACTCTTTGTCTGCCAGGTCTCCCTGAACAAAGACGCCCCACCTTGCAAGTTCTTTATGCCCGTATGACAGATTGTCGAAGACCAGGGTTTCATGTCCCCCATGACTAAGTCCCTTATTGACATGTGAACCGATATAGCCTGCGCCGCCGGTAATCAATATCACCTGAGATCAATCTCCTGTTTGCGGAAATTTCGGATATGCGGACCGCGTCATCTTCCGGTTAAGTCCCTTATGGCCGATAGTCCGGGCCGCAGGAAAGCAGAAAATCCATGCGTTTATTTTATAGCAAGCCCAGGCGTTTTGTCATTACGGCTCTTGCGGCTGCCGGTTTGATAATTCCGGCCCCGGAACTGTGTTAGACTAAAAATAACGCTTATTTTGCACAGATTGATTTTGATGAAGGATCCGTTTTTTTGATTTCAAAAATTACATTGATAAAGAAGATCGACTCTGTCTTCGGCCCGATAGTAGTGGCCATGCTGAGGCCCGGCAGGGCCGGACAGGAGTCTGCAAGGCCTATACGCTCCATCCTCTTCATACGTCCCGGCGGTATCGGAGACGCTGTACTCTTGCTGCCCGCGATCAATGCGGTCAGAGCGCAGTTCCAGGATGCGGAGGTCGATCTGCTCTGTGAAAAAAGGAACGCCGGAGTATTTGATCTTGCGAAAGGAATACGCAGGACATACCTGTATGACAAGGGATCCGGCCTCCTGAAATGCCTCAGGAATGACTATGATGCTGTTATCGACACTGAACAGTGGCACAGGTTTTCCGCTATTGCGGCTTACTGCACAGGGGCTCGGGTGAGGATAGGGTTTAACACAAACGAACGCGGCGGTTTGTTTACCCACAAGATAGCCTACAGCCATGACGATTATGAGGTACGCAGCTTCATGCGTCTGATTGAGCCGCTTGTCAAAACAATAAATCCCAACGGCCCGGTTACCGGAGCTGAGACCGACATTATGCCCGCCCTGCCGTTTATTGATTTGAGTAACGAAGGTCCGATCCCTCTCCTGCCCGGAGATTTTTCAAATGAGGATAGACTTGTGGCGATATTTCCCGGAGCTTCTGTAAAGGAGCGGAGATGGGGGGGGGAGAAGTTCGGCAAGACGGCAAAGGCGCTTATTGATAAAGGCTGCAGGCTTGTGATACTAGGCTCTGTTGCGGACAGAGCAGAGGCCGGGAGGATTAACGCATACGCAAAGGATTGCATGGACCTTACCGGCAAGACCTCCCTGAGGGATGCAGCGCGTATCCTCTCAGGATGCAGTGCGCTTATCACCGCGGATTCAGGCCTGATGCATATTGCCTTTGCAGTGGGCACACCCACAGTGTCGCTCTTCGGATCGGGAATAGAAAAGAAATGGGGGCCTCGGGGAGAAGGCCACATAATACTGAACAGGCGTCTTCCATGCAGCCCCTGCACGAAGTTCGGATATACGCCGCCGTGCCCGAAGAATGCCGAATGCATTTCCGGTATCTCTGTGCGTGAGGTGGTAGAAGCCGTCGAAAAAATTCTGAACAATCCGAAGCTGAAAGACGTCACGGGTTAAGAAATGATTTTGGGTTGAAACATAAGATGTCCGCAAAAGAACTCATCATCGAGGGCGCAAGACAGAACAACCTCAAAAATATCAGCCTCAGGCTTCCGCATAACTCCGTCATAGCTGTAACCGGGGTGTCCGGCTCAGGCAAATCTTCGCTCGCCTTTGACACAGTTTTTGCCGAGGGTCAATGGCGTTTCATAGAGTCCCTCTCAACATATGCCCGGCTCTTCCTCGAAAAACTCGACAGGCCTGAGGTTGATTCGATCCGGAACATCCGGCCGGCTATAGCGCTTGAGCAGAAAAACCCGGTCAGGGGCTCGCGTTCTACAGTGGGCACTCTTACGGAACTCTATGATCTGTTCAGGCTGCTCTATTCGAAGGTGGGCATCCCATACTGCCCAGACTGCGGCAAGGAAGTGAGGAAATGGGACCCCTCGCAGATAGTTGCGGAGCTTGTCGAAAGGTATAAGGGAGAAAGGGCAATCATCATTTTCCGCGCGGAAGGGCCTTTGCAGGATCTGCAGAGGAAGGGCTTTCACAGGTTCTGGGTCAACGGCGTTATAAGGGAGACAGAGGAGATGCAGGACCATAAAGAAGGCGGTCCGGCCGGCGCATTCGACATTGTCCTCGACAGGCTTGTCATACGTGATGAGCCGAGGCTTGCGGATTCCATTGAGACGGCATTTAAAGAAGGAAAGGGAAGAATAAAGGTCGTGCTGGTCGGCAGCCGGAAAACGGAAGCGACAACGGCTGAGACCCGGGCGCGGCCGGGAAATACTGCTGTTTCTTTTTCCGCTGAAAACGCCTGCGATGATTGCGGCACTGTCCTGCCGCTTCCGTCAGCGCTGCTTTTTTCATTCAACCATCCTGTGGGCGCGTGTCAGGAGTGTAAAGGGTTCGGCAATACCCTCAGGTATGATGAAAGGCTCGTCATCCCGGACAATACCCTCTCGCTTGCAAAAGGTCTGGTTGATCCATGGAACAAGCCCGCTTATCTGTGGTGGAAAAGACAATTGGTTTCAGGCGCAAAAAAACTAGGGCTTGACGTCAACAAACCTTATGCCGAATTCAGCGCAGACGAGAAGCAACTGCTGTTTAAGGGAAGCGACGAGTTTCACGGCATAGACGACTTCTTCGAAGACATGGAGGGCCGTAAATACAAGATGCATGTAAGGGTGTTTTTATCCCGCTACAGGAGCGCGGTCACATGTCCCTCCTGCAACGGCAAAAGGCTCAGGAGAGAAGCCCTGGCGTATAAAGTATCAGGACTGGACATAGCCGAAATCTGCAGGCTGCCCGTATCGGAACTGTCCCGTTTTTTTTCGACTATGGAGCTGTCCCCTTTCAGAAGAGAGGCGGCAAAGGAACCGGTCAGGCAGATCATGATGAAACTGAAGTTCCTCGAAAGGGTAGGTCTCGAATATCTGACTCTCGACCGCTACGGCAAGACGCTTTCGGGGGGCGAATACCAGCGGATAAACCTCTCGAACCAGCTGTCTTCATTGCTGACCGGGACCCTCTATGTCCTTGATGAACCGACAGTCGGACTGCATGCCAGGGACACTGAGAGGATTTCGCATATAATGACCGAGCTTGCGGAGCTCGGCAATACCGTTATTGTGGTCGAGCACGACAGGGGGGTTATTGAATCCGCAGACTGGATCGTTGAACTCGGGCCCGGCGGAGGTCATACGGGCGGCGAGGTGGTTTTTTCAGGTCCTGCCTTGGTTTTCAAAAATGCCGGCACCCTGACGTCCGACTATCTGAATGGAAAAACAAAGGTGGAGATACCCCTGAAGGCGAGAAAATTCTCGGGCGAACAGCTGAGCCTTTACGGTGCAGGCGGAAACAATCTCAAAAAGGTCGATCTCCATATACCTTTGCATAGACTGACAGCTGTTACAGGCGTCTCCGGCTCGGGAAAGAGCAGCCTCGTTACCGAGACCCTCTGCCCCGCCCTTGTAAAACATTTCTCTCTGAATACAGACATGCCCCTCGCATATGACAGGCTCGAAGGAGCGGATTATCTCAAAGGCATAAAGCTCATTGATCAGTCGCCGATCGGCAGGAGTCCCCGTTCAAATCCGGTCACATATCTGAAGGTGTTCGATCACATAAGGAAACTCTTTGCGGCCCAGAGGGAGGCAAAGGCCTATGGATACGGACCCGGCTTTTTTTCATTCAACGTGCCGGGAGGAAGGTGTGAGACCTGCAAGGGCGAGGGGTTTGAGCTTATGGAAATGTACTTTTTCGAAAACCTCTATGTGAGATGCGAAAAGTGCGGTGGCAGGCGGTATAAACCTGAAACCCTGAGGATCAGATACAAAGGCAAAAATATTACTGAAGTGCTCGAAATGACGGTGGAAGAGGCCTGCGAGTTGTTTGACGACCAGCCGCAGATAAAGACCAGGCTCAGCCTTATGATGGCCACAGGGCTAGGTTACCTGAAGCTCGGCCAGTCAGCCACGACCCTGTCGGGCGGCGAGGCGCAGAGGCTCAAAATATGCGCGGAGATGGGCGCGCCTGCCGCAGGCAACCGGCTGTATGTGCTCGATGAACCTACGGTAGGACTGCATTTCCGCGATGTCCAGCTCCTGCTTGATATACTTAACAGGCTTGTGGTTGGGGGCAATACAGTAGTTGTAATCGAACACAATCTTGACATGATAAAGGCCGCGGACTGGATCGTGGACCTGGGGCCGGAAGGCGGGGACAGAGGCGGCATGATTATATTCGAAGGGACGCCGGATGAGATCGTCAAGTCGGAGATTTCGTATACCGGAAAGTATCTGAAGAATTATATGTAGGGATTTTGGACGGAACAATCGGCACAGGAAACATGTTTATTGAGGCGCAATTACAGTCTTGCCCCCGCAATATATAACGGCAATTTGAAGAAGGTTTATTTGAAGGGAATCCGGCTTTGACGAAATAAATTATCTCTGATAGCATATAACCGGATGGCTGAATATGATTGCTATAATGATACGCATCCGGAGCCCGCAGGCAGCATTATGAAACACGTCTGTATAGCCGTTCCCGTTATTATCCTGATCTTTTTGTGTTTGTCTTCCACCCCGATAAATTCCCAGGCTGCCGACAGGAAACTGCTGATCGGCCTGATCCCTGAGATGAATATATTCAAACAGAAGCAGCGGTTTAAGCCGCTTGGAGAATATCTGTCAAAAAAGACAGGAACAAAGATCGGGTTTACCATTGTGAGCAGGTATGAAAATATTATAGAGAATTTCGGGAAAGAGAAGATGGACGGAGCTTTTCTGGGCTCTTTTACAGGTTATGCCGGCATACATAAACTGGGGCTTATGCCTATTGCGCGTCCTGTGAACCTTGATAACACCTCAGAATACCAGGGGTATATATTTGTGCGCAGGGACGGCCACATCAGGGATGTGAAAGATATGAAGGGGAAGAAGATGGCCTTTGTCGATAAAGCGACAACCGCGGGCTACGTATTTCCTCTCGCCTATTTTAAAGAGCACGGAGTTGCATCCTATGAGCATTTCCTGAAGGAGTATTATTTTGCGGGCAGTCATGATGCGGCCATAGAAGCAGTTCTTAACGGGAAGGCCGATATTGGAGCGGCAAAACACAGCATTTACAACAGGGTGCGAAAGGAAAATCCGAGAATTGACAGAGAGCTTGTAATCCTTGCCCGTTCTCCGTGGGTCCCTGAAAACGGCCTCTGCGTCAGAAAAAACCTTGACGATATAATTGTAAAGAAATTAAAAGACGCACTCCTGAATATGCACAATGACGCTGAAGGGCGGAATATTCTGAAAGAGTTCCAGGCTATAAAATTCATAGCCGCAACAGCGAAGGATTATGAACCTGTGCATGAACTTGCAGCCAAAGCGGGAATAAAGATAAAGGAGTATAACTGGCATAACAAATAAGGGCTATCTCCGAATATTGGGGCGACTTTAATCCGCATAGTCCTAAGGCTCAAACGCAGAATCCGGAATTTCAGGATTTATAACGTATGTTTTTATAAGTGTCTCCGCCAGTTTGTCCCCTCCGGCAAGGCTGATAATCCTGAAAGGCAACACAATATCTCCGACCTTCCTGTAGTCCGAAAATTCCGAGGACAACGTGGTAGTGCGGCCTTCCATCACCTTGAAATATCCGGTGACCTTTACCACATGAAATGTCTGAGTATCAACATACACATCCATCAGAGGCCCCTCTTTATCTTCCAGATGCAGCACCTCAGCAGGTTTGCCGTTGAGCTCCTCCTTGCCCTTGATGCTTACTGAGAACATTCCGCGCAATAAACCGTACAGAAGATCCAGGTGTTTGTATTGATAAACCATGGCGAGATAGCGCTGGCCTTTGGCAGGCTCCGGCCGGGCTCCGTCAATGCCCCTGTATCCCTTGTCGTTGTTCAGGATCCTTGTCTCTGACGACCGCTGATATTTTGTCTCGACCCTGAGTTTGCGCGGCCTTTTGAAAACAAGTTCATAACTGCCGCGGTCCTGCCGCATGAACGCATCGAGATCTCCGGACATCTTAACGGCCGCTGTCTCCTGTATGACCTTTTCCCCTCCGGCAGCATCCGCCATCTTAGTGATCAACAATTTCAGGTCTTCGGGTCCGTTCTGTGTGTCTGAGGCGTAAGCCGCACCCGCAGGAACGGACAAAAAAAGGCATACAAGGAATATATGAAAAATACGCAACATGATTCATTATACCCCATTCTATCGGCGTGCGCTCGCCCGCCTTAACCCCGCTTCAGATATGGACTTTCCGTTATAATAAACAACTTATGGTTCGACAAGGTTAACTTGTGATGAGACGGGTTCACCCGTAAAGATTATTGTTGAGGTGAAAATTGGCATTGGTAAGTTTACAGGATGTAAGCCTTTCCTTCGGAGGACCTCTCCTTCTGGACAAGGTAACGTTGCATATCGAACAGGGTGAACGGGTATGTCTGGTAGGCAGAAACGGGACAGGCAAGTCCACTCTTTTAAAGATTATCAGCGGCAGGTTGTCTCCTGACTCCGGCGAGATCATAACGCTGCGCGGATTGCGTACAGCCGTCCTCGAACAGGAAGTCCCGCAGGACATTTCAGGGTCGGTATTCGACGTGGTTGCCGGAGGACTCGGGGGAATGGTAGACCTGCTTAGGGAATATCACAGGCTGAGCCTCAACCTCGGCCCCGGGAGTAACGCCGAGACAATGGAGGAGTTGGAAAGGGTCCAGCACCTGATTGAGTCTGCAGGCGGGTGGCAGATGCAGCAGACAGTGGAGACGGTTATCTCCCGTCTTAAGCTTGACCCTGATGCGCCTGTCGAAGGGCTTTCAGGCGGCCAAAAAAGGAGGGCCCTGCTTGCGCGGGCGCTGGTCAACAGCCCGGACCTCCTGTTGCTGGATGAGCCGACCAACCATCTTGATATCGATTCAATCTGCTGGCTTGAACAATTCCTTCTGGAGTTCCGCGGCGCCATATTATTTATAACTCACGACCGGAGATTTCTTCAGGGGCTGGCAACCAGGATAATCGAACTGGACCGCGGACATATAACCGACTGGCCTGGAGATTATGCGACATATCAGTCGCGGAGACAGGCTGAGCTGGATGCCGAAGCAACACACAGCGCCCTGTTCGACAAAAAACTGGCAAAAGAGGAGGCCTGGATACGGCAGGGGATCAAGGCCCGGCGCACCCGCAACGAAGGGCGTGTGAGGGCCCTGCAGGAGTTGAGAAAAGAGAGGACAGCGAGGCGCGAGCAGACCGGGTCTGCGGTTATGAAACTGAATGAAGCCGAGAGGTCCGGCAGACTGGTGCTCAAGGCTAAAGGTATCGGGCAAAGCTTTGAGGGACGGCCGTTGTTCAGCGATTTCTCCACGATTATTTTACGGGGCGACAAGGTAGGTATTATTGGGCCAAACGGGTCCGGGAAGACAACCCTGCTGAGAATCCTCCTGGGAGACCTCCAGCCCGAGCACGGCTCCGTGCGAATTGGCACGCGCATCGAGGTCGCTTATTTCGACCAGCATCGCGCCATACTCGACGACAATCTGTCGGTCCTCGAAAACGTTGGAGAGGGGAGCGACAACGTCACGGTAAACGGCAGGACGCGCCATATAATCGGCTATCTGGAAGATTTTCTCTTCCCCGCGGACCGCGCGCGGATGCCTGTCAGGACACTGTCCGGCGGCGAGCGGAACCGGGCGCTTCTTGCAAAGCTGTTCACAAGGCCTTCAAACGTGCTGGTGATGGACGAACCCACCAATGATCTCGACGCTGATACGCTTGAGCTTCTCGAAGAAATGCTGATGGAGTACAAGGGCACTGTACTGCTGGTAAGCCACGACAGGGAGTTTCTCAATAACGTGGTGACCAGCACAATAGTATTCGAAGGGGACGGGAGACTGAGGGAGTATGTCGGCGGATATGACGACTGGCTCCGGCAGCGGGCGCCTCAGACGAGCCCGCAGGATGAAAAAACTCCGAAGCAGGCAAAGCAGCGCATACGCAGGGAACGGCCGCGCACACTGACTTCTAAAGAGAAAAAGGACCTTGAGGCTCTCCCCTCCCTGATCGAGGCGCTTGAGGCTGAGCGTGACCTTTTGTACAAAGACCTTGCAGACCCGGAATTTTACAAACAGCACGTCGGCAGAATTCCTGAGATGAAGAAGAGGATGGATGAAATCGAAAAAGAGATCGTTACTGCTTACGAAAGGTGGGAGCTTCTGTCGTCAATCCCTGCTGCCGGTTAGTTCCTGCGAAGCAAAAAAGGGTCAGATTTTCATGGAACGGAATACTTCCTCATACTCTTTAAGATTCTTCTGCCACTTCCCGAGAGCCTCATAATCGTTAAACCAGGAAATAAAATCGCTGTTCAGCGTGTTTATCCCGGCATCGTTGAAATTTTTTACAAACATTGCGGTCCGCATGCCGAACTTCTTTTCCATGCCCGAAAGTTTCTTCTGCAAAGCGGTCACCTTTTTTTTGCAGACATCCATTTCCCGTGAAAGTGAAATCTCATATTCGTCCGTATGCATTGTCCCATCCATAGTTTAATTGAAAGGAATATTGCAAAGAGGCCCGGTCCGTGTTTCCGTCCGGGCCTCTTTTGACAATCCCAAAAATCCTAATGCCCGCCTGGGAAAAAAGTAGCGCTGACCCAGTACAGAAGGAACAGCAGCGCGGTCCCCAGACCGATGCTCCATCCTATCAGTTTTTTCTCGACAGGAAGCAGCGGCTCGTATTCCATCTTTTTTAATTCTTCAGCCAATTTTGGATTTTCCGACATATATTCTCCTTTATGGTATATACGATTTTGCCCGCCCGACGATCAACCGGCAACCGGCGGCTTTACCCCGTGGAAAAAGAGCCATGAGATAAACAGGCCAACCCAGATTATGAACCCGAATAGACAGAGGACATATACCGCAGCCAGCTTCCCGATGCCCTCTTCCCACAGCTTTTTGAAGTTTGAAACTATGCCTATGGTAAAGAAGGTAAAGACAAAAAACATCACCCTGAAAACATTGCTCTCGGCTGTTGCGGTATTTGCCGCCTCCATCGTCGCCCTTTGGTCTTTGACCTGATCATTCAATCCTTTTATTTTGTCCTTCGCGGTTTTGATCTTTTCGTTCAAAGCCGCGGCAGTCAATGGATCTGTTGCTGCCGGCGCCTGTTTTTCCGCGCCGGCGATCTCTTTTTTAAGGAGCTTTATCTCGCCGTCAACAGGGCCTACAGCCCGGGAAGCAGGCCAGCAGACAACCAGGAGAATGAAAAATGTCAGGACATAGCCTATAACAAATTTGGGGAACCTGTGCCAGATTTCTATGGGCTCGGCCTTTTGTCCGGGCTTGCATTCGATTTTCGTACACCATATCACCGCAAGGAGAAATGCCCAAATCCCAATGAATATATCAATAAAGAGTTTTACGGTAGTCGCCGTCATGGTTATCCAGCCGGATTCGAATATCACGCCGGTCACTTCCGTGTTCTTTGCCCGTATCAGCGCGTCGGTCACGGCCCCGCTTGCAACCGCGCCTCCGTCCGTCTTGACGGCAAGCCCCATCCATGCGCCGGACACCAGCGGTTCAGTCCAGAGGAAGGCCTGTGCTGCGAAGGGGAGTATAACCATCTCGACCACGGCAAAAATAACGACAAGGGAAGAGACCATTATCGGTATTACAGGCCTCGCACGTATGGCTCCGCCCGTCGCTATGGCGGCCGATACCCCGCATATCGATATGCCCGAGGCAAGGGGGGCCGCCCATTCTCTGCTGAACTTGAAGTATTTGCGGGCAATATAATAGACGACAGCCCAATAGATCAGGTAGGCTTCCACAATTGCGCAGAGCCCCCGGAACATTATATTGCTTGCGAGGCTGAAAGATTGCGCAGCCTTAAGTCCGAGCAGCGCGCCCATTATAACGATCGCTGTCTTGATATACAGCTCGGGGCGGGCCGCCTCCCTGAGTCTCTCCGCGAGCCCAGGGAAAAAATTCCCGATAATGAGCCCGGCAAAAAGCGCAATGATGAAGCCCGACTCACCGGTCAGGCTTAATGACCATGGAATTTTGAAGGTCTCAAGCTTGTCCTTTGTCGCGGCTATGTACGCATTATTTCCCATGAACCAGCAGAGATAGCTCAACCAGAAGATTACCGTAAAACCGAAGATAAACTTCCCCATGTCCGCATTGAGAAATTTTGCGCCGATACTCATAATTAGCAGCATGGCGAGATAGGTTAGAAACAGTGAGGCGAGACCTGAGATGCCCCTTTTCTCATATTTGTCGCCGGCCTTAAGAGAAGATACGTCTTCTTTTACTGTAAGCGTTTCTTCTTTGCCGTCGGCTTTTTTGAGCGTCACCTTCTGTCCGTCAACCCTGGTGATTTCGCCCTTTACACCCTGAAATGCCTTTGATACCGCCTGCACGGCCTTTGATGAATCCGTCCATTCCTTTGTGCTGACGCCCCACCCGAGGATATCTACGCCTCCGAAGACGCCCAGAGAGAGCGCAAAAATAAAGAGACCAAGCCATAATGCCAGCCAGTCCTCGCTGATCCCTTTTTTCTTTACAACCGCGCAAGTCCCGGGGCTGTCACATTGACCTTCAGTCAGTTTGTCCTCGTCAATACGCTTGTCTTCATCCATACATTTTGCCTCCCTCCTACAGGATTAAATGTTAGCAATGCCGGTAGACCGCATATAGACGGCGGTACGCCGGAAGTCCTATCCAAGCCTATTATTGATCAGTATATGATTGAAGCACCTGCATTGCAAGAAGATTTTTTTGCGCCCGTTTTCCATGCATCCGCTTTTAAAAAAAATAAGTCATTATCACCCGGTTCGTGATTATTGCCGGTGCGGCAGTTGTTTCTATCTTCTAAACAGGCAGCCGGGAAAACAGGTCAGCTCTTCATCTGTTCGTATATTTCTTCGAACCTGGCTTCCAGTTCCCTGAACGCCTTTAGAATCCGGGGATCAAAGTGAGCGGGGCTTGTCCTGTCATCCCCCTCCAGAATAATCCTGCATGTTGTCGCATGATCGAAAGCAGTCTTGTAGGCCCTTCTGTTTCTGAGCGCATCATATATATCGGCCAATTTCATTATCCGCCCCGTCAAAGGTATCTGTTCTCCCTTTAGTCCATACGGGTAGCCTTCCCCGTTCCAGTTTTCATGATGAGAAAGCGCGATCTCCTTTGCCATGGTAAGCCTTACGTGGTCTCCGAGAATCCTTGCGCCGAATAAGGGATGCTCCTTCATAGCGGCAAGCTCTTCATCGCTGAGTCTTCCCGGCTTTTTGAGGATCTCAACCGGTATATGTATTTTTCCGACATCGTGCATCCTGGACTGCAGCCGGATTATGTTTATAAACTTGTCGGACATGCCGAGCCGGCCTGCAAGAGCTGCGCAATATTCTCCGACCCGCGCAATATGGTTGCCCGTATCCATGTCATTTGCCTCGGCCGCGCGCGCAAGGGCATTGATTATCGCTGCCTTGGGATGGCAGCTTGTCAGCCATGTCATTTGCCTCGGCCGCGCGCGCAAGGGCATTGACCATGTAATCAAAGGCATTCTCGGTCTCTTTGACCTGGCCCGCTATGGATCTGAAAAACAGGCTTTGCGCAACCAGGCCCTCGAGCACTGCCGCATCATGCCCGGTGACTTCCCTCTCATAATTTAAGGCGGCAATGCAAAAATCCCTGCTCAGAAAGCTGACGACATTGGAAACAGGCCTGCCCATGGAGCTGAGACTTTCGGCGATCCCGGAGAGCTCAGAGCCGCCCATGCAGCCGTCATTTAAAAAAAGAATCTTTGAGCCGGGTTTTTCCGGCAGGTAATCTGCGCAAAGATCAAAATCGGCGGGTTCTCTTTTCAGTCCGTCCGGAGAAGATTCGTACATGTACCAGTGTGTTTCCCCGTCGTCCAGGAAACCGACTATGATCATCTCCGGTCTGCCTACCGCCCTTCCGGTCTGCTTCATGAGCTGACTGATGAGCTGGTCTATATCAAACATAAAATCAAACTGCAGAGGATCAAATCCGCTGATAAGCTTCCTGCCGAAGGACGTGATGGCGGTTATTTTGCTGTATGCCTGATTCAGCCGGTCGTTGAGATGTTTTATCCTCAACAGCATATTTACCCTCGCCAGCACTTCGGACCGGTCGAAGGGCTTTGAGATAAAATCCTCGGCCCCGGCCTCAATCCCCCGAATCCGGTCCTCTTTGGACCTGAGCGCTGTGATCATTACAATCGGGATATTCCTCATCCGTTCGTCCTGCTTCATCTGCCTGCATACCTCAAACCCGCTCATCTCCGGCATCATAACATCGAGGAGCACACAGTCAAAGTCCTTCTCCTCCAGCTTTTCAAGCGCTTCTTTCCCGTTTTCAGCCCCGACTATTTCGTATCCGCGGGGCGTCAGCAGGGCGTCGAGCAGCCTGAGATTCACAGGTTCATCATCAACGCACAAAATCAGCGGGTTCTTACTGCTCATACTTCTTTAACTTATCCCTCCGTCATCTTTTTCAGCAGGCCGGGCAGTTCTCTGATGTCCATAGGTTTGGATATATAGCCGTCAAACCCCTCTGCCATTACTTTTTCTTCGTCGCCGTTCATTGCAAAGGAGGTCATGGCAATCACCTTGATCATATTGGTCTCAGACGCTTCTTTCAGGATCCTGAGCGCGGCAAACCCGTTCAGGACAGGCATCTGTATATCCATCAGGATGAGATCCGGCAGATGTTCCTTGGCCAGCTTCACTCCCTCCGCGCCGTTGCCGGCATCGACCACTTCGTGCCCATAGTAAAGCAGGACGTCCCTTAACAGCCTCCTGTTGGCCTCGCTGTCGTCTACAATCAATATTTTCATGCCAATATTCTTATCCTGAGATTATCCCTAATGGAAATTTCCCGCTTTCTTTTCCTATGAGCCCATGTCATGCCCTTGTTTTTCCCCCTGATATCTTTCGTACCTGTGCAATAAAACCTTCCCTGGTCAGATCGCCTTTTTCCGCTATGTTGTCCGCTTTGGCAAAAAGCCTCCTCTTATCTCCGGAAGAGAGGTCGGCAGACGTCAGGATGGTTATATTGGAATGGGAAAGCCTGCTGTCGGAGCGGAGTGCATCAAGTATCTCTGCCCCGTCCATGCCAGGCAGGATAAGGTCAAGAACGATAAGATCGGGCAGCAGCCTAAGCGCCGCCTCTATGCCGTCGGCGCCGTTTGCCGCAGTGGTTACCGAATACCCTTCCGTTTTCAGCGCGTCCTCAACAATTTTGAGAGCGACGGGGTCGTCGTCTATGACCAGCGCGCTCCGCTCCCCCGCAGGCCTGATCTCAGGCGTTGAATCGGCTGTTGCCGTAACAGGTTTTTTCGCCTGTGCGACCGGTACGGTAAAAGTAAACCTGCTCCCCTTGCCCAACTCGCTGTCGACCCATATCTTTCCGCCGTGGAGTTCGACAAGCCGTTTGGTCAGGGCAAGCCCGAGCCCTGTTCCCTCATATTTTTTTTCGTAGGCGGTTTCGAGCTGGGTGAATTCGTTGAATAGTTTGGGGACGTCGCCGGCCTTAATGCCGATCCCTGTATCGGTTACGGATATCTCGACGAAATCCGTCCCTGCGTCCGAAAAAATCCGTGCGCCGACCCGAACGCTTCCACCATCAGGAGTGAATTTCAGGGCGTTTGAAAAAAGATTGAATAATATCTGCTTCAGTTTTATTTCATCCGCCGTGATCTCGACGTCCGCTCCGGCTTCAAGCTCCAGTTTGATCCTGTGCTTCATTGCCTTTTCCCTGAACATATACAGCGCAGCGCCAAGAGTGTCCCTGACCGAAAACGCGGACAGTTCGAGCTCCATCTTTCCGGCCTCGACTTTCGAAAGATCCAGTATATCGTTGATAAGTTTCAGCAGATGCTTGCCGCTGCCGAAGATATCGCCGACATACTCCTTTTGTTTGTCGTTGAGCTTGCCGAAAAACTCGTCCTGAAGGACCTCGGCAAAACCTATGACCGAGTTCAGGGGCGTCCTCAGTTCATGCGACATGTTTGCCAGGAAGTCGGACTTGGCCCTGGATACATCGGCCAGCCTTATATTGGTCTGTGCAAGTTCATGCTGCTGCTGAAGTTCCTCATTCATGGACTGGAACTCCTCGTTCATAGCCTGGGCCTGCTCGTAAGCCGCACTGAGTTCTTCATTGGACACATTCAGTCTCTCGGACAAACTCTTCTGTTCAAGATGCGCTTGCAATATGCCGACCCCGATTGCGATATGCGGCGCGATTTGCTGCAGGGAGTCCAGTTCCCGGGCTGAGAACCCTTTAATGCTGCCGATCTCGATTATGCCGTTAACCTTTCCCTTGGACTCAAGCGGGATCGCAACGATTTCCCTGGGACGCAGGACGCCCGCTGCTGTGTTGAGCAGCAGATATGAGTCTGCCGGGATGTCGGCAATGCGGGTCAGCCGGCACTGCGTCGCAGCCTCGCAGGCGAGGCCGTCCGGCCTGTCCGGCATAGCAATGCCGACAACCGCAGCGGCCTTCATCAACCCGCAGTCTTTAATAAATATGGAGGCTGTTTCAACCTGCATATACGTACTCAGCATCGTAAGGACAGCGGAGCAGAGTTCCTCGATGCCGGCCCATGGATTATTGATAACAGCGAGTATGTCCCGGTTCAGACGCTGGAACTTTTCCTCTTCCCCGAGGTTCCTGCTGAGCTGTTCTCTCTCCGCCAGCAAGCTTGCCCCGAGGTAGGCAAAAAAACCGCCCAGCAGCAGCATCAGGCCCGTAACGCTGAAAAGCGCCCAGCGTATTTCTCTGATAGGGGCCAGGACAATATCGACCGGCTTGTCAACTATAACGCCCCAGCCCAATTCTTTAATGGGGTGATAAGCGGAAAAATAAGGCGTCCTGTATTCAGGGTCAATTATTTTTTCAACCCCCTGCATTCCTTTAAGCAACTTCTGCACCACAGGCGAATTTGCAAAGTCTATATTTCTGTCGATAGTGTATTCGGAGTGATATACCAGCGTTCCTCTTCTGTCAACCACCTTCACATGCCCTTTCCCGATTTCAATGCCAATAAGGGCATCTTTTATATAATCCGCCTTAGGCTGCATGACAAGCACCCCGATAATTTTACCCTGAGATGCTATCGGCACCGCTATCGCAAAAAGATACCTTTGCGGGGTTGCGGCCCGCAAATAGAAATCAGAAACATAAGGCGTCCAGTTTTTGGAAGCGCCCTTATACCAGTCCCTGTCCGAAAAATCCCTGCCTATGGTTTCGGGAGTCTCAGGATAATTGGCTATTTGTATTCCCTGTGGGGTTGTAATAAACACCCTTTCCAACAAAGCATAGTTTGTGACGAGATTTTTGAGGGGGCTTGTGATAGCTTTTCTATCTCCGCTCACCACCCCCGTCAGGAGCTGCGGGCTCGTGACAAAGACCTTGCCGAGGTTTATGCCTCCGTTTAATCTTTCCTCAATGTGGTCTGCAACCATCGCAGAGAACCATTCCGTCTCTTTTGTCACCCTTTCTTCAAGAGCTGCCGTCATCTGGAAATCTACCAGTACGGCAAGACCGATAAGCGGCGCCGCTACAGTCAGGAGTCCGGCCAGGATTACCCTTCGCTTTTTACCCAATATCCATTCTGTTATGCGCATTTCATGCCTCTGATTTAGCCTGTCGCTGCCAGGGCCCCTTTTTCCTGAATATTTTTGTCATCCGGGAAAGTTCCGAATATTCTTCAGCTATGCGGACAGGCAGCGATTCCGCTTCCCCAAGCACCATGTATCCGCCGGCCGGGATAAAACGCGAAAGGCCTGTCAGCACCTTTTCACTAAGCGCCCTGTCAAGATAGATGTTCACATTTCTGCAGAGGATCAGGTGATAGTCCGAAAATATCCCCTCTTTCGGCGCGCTGCAGGTCGTTATATCGTGATGGGCAAAGACCACCATATTTTTTATCTCATCCGAGACCCTGTAAAGGCCGTTCCCGGCAGTGAAATATCTGTCCAGATAGGACTTTCTGACATCTCCCAGGAATTCCGGCTGGTATTCGGCTTTTCGCGCATCCTCGAGAGTGCGGCCGTCCACATCAGTGCCGAGGATAAACAGGGGCGGCCCGGCCTGCTCCTTGCCGACTAAATCCTTTATCAACATGGCTATGGAATAGGCCTCTTCACCGCGCGCGCAGCCGGCACACCAGATCTTGAGGAGATCGCCTTCACACGCGTCAAGCAGTTCGGGCAGGACGATCGCCAGCAGATTATCAAAGACAAGGGGGTTTCTGAAAAAACAGCTCACCTTGATAAGAAGAGCGTCTACAAGCGCGTTGAGTTCCTCGGGATTTTCCCTCAGATATGCCAGGTATGAGCCGTAATCAGGGGCACCGGTGGCAATAAGCCTTGTCTGCAGTCTGCGGCCGACAGTATTCTGCCTGTAGGCGCTGAAGTCCAGCATCCTCTTTTTTTTTATATATGCAAATAATTTGGCAAGTTCTTCATCCATTTTTTGCGTTGCACACGATCAGGGCAGCGGCTTGGATAATAAAAATTTATTGCCCAGCCCGCCGTGATAGCGCCCCAAAACGCGGCTCCATGTTCAGAGGGTATCATATATCCATGTATATGACAATACATATATCTACGTATATGACGATTCATGAAGCTATACATTGAACGGCAAAGCATTGACTGCAACCCCAAAAACCGCGATGCAAAAAAGCAAAGCAATAAAAAACCTCGTTAATGTGATAGGTTAAGGTTATCGAGACACAAAACCAGTATCACCAACGAGGTGAAAT
>Ga0334722_10000317_pt1 | contig 73966 bp, 104 predicted proteins | sample C3_bottom_MG_FD_207210 | JGI IMG/M metagenome (GOLD analysis project Ga0334722, IMG submission 207210) | Sediment microbial communities from Yellowstone Lake, YNP, Wyoming, USA - C3_bottom | ecosystem: Environmental > Aquatic > Freshwater > Lake > Sediment | place: USA: Wyoming | collected...
TTCAACTGTTCGTGGAAATATTTATTGTCAGACAGGTTCTGGAAACAACAAAGCTTGCAATACTTCCAAGGCAGATCCGACGCCCGACGCTTATCCTGTTGCTGATAATGATATAGCTACATGGAAGGCAGAAGCCACGGCCGGAGGAATATTTGTTGGAGATAAAACTATTTCTGGCTCGGCCACCAACCTTGGACCTCTTAAAATCGATGGGGATTTGAATCTTCAAGGAAATTCGACACTCACCATTACCGGCACACTTTGGGTTACTGGCAAGATTACTCTTGGAAATGGAGCTGGGGCTAAATTAGCTTCATCTTATTCTTCTAATAGTGGTGTAGTCGTGGCAGATGGGATAATTTCTCTCTCACAGAATGCACATTTTGTAGGTTCTGGTTCAGCTAGTACCTCTATTATGCTCCTTACTACCAGTGATTGCCCTGATAGTAGCTATTGTGATGGTTCTCCGGCTATAAATATTGAAAATAATGCTGGTGCAGTCATTTTAAATGCTCAAAATGGAACCATTTTATTTGCTAATGGTTCCGGAGCCAAAGAGGCAGTGGCTAAAACTATCTCTCTTAGTCCAAATGCTGTCATTACCTATGATACGGGGCTCATTGATACCAGTTTCTCGAACGGCCCTACGGGTGGTTGGGACATAGAGAGCTGGAAAGAGAAGTAATTGGTATACTATAGGTATGCACAAGCTGATACTCGTGGCGAATTGGAAGAATCATCCAGATTCACTTGAACAGGCGAAGTTTATTCTCAGGGGCCTGTCTAAAAAATCATCGGTTTATAAAAAACTTGGAACTTTTATTGCTCCACCTCATACTTTTTTTGAATCCGTTTCTCATTCATCAAAAAACTTTGCTCATCTGGCTTCTCAAGATATTTCTCTTGAACAGAAAACTTGTACAGGTTCAGTAAGTGTTGAAATTTTAAAGAATTTTGGGGTAAGAATGTCCATCATTGGACACAGCGAGAGACGAGCCTTGGGTGAGAACGATGAAATAGTATCAAAAAAAATAAAGACAGCCCTGCGGGCTGGCATTACCCCACTTCTTTGTATAGGTGAACAGGAACATGATGCTGAAGGTGAACATCTCGAGTTTCTTAAAAATGAACTGAAACATTCACTTTCATCTCTGCGCAAGCATGATTTGGTTGGAAAATTAATGGTTGCTTACGAGCCAATTTGGGCCATCGGGAAGAGAGCGAAGGATGCGATGCAACCAAATGATTTGTCTCATACGGTGATTTTTATCCGAAAAGTGCTTTCAGATTTGTTTGGTCGCGAGGTAGCTCTGAAGACGCCGATTCTTTATGGAGGATCAGTTGGGCCATCGAATGCAGAAGCTTTGATGAGCACGGGTATTAGTGGATTCCTAGTAGGGCACGAATCTCTTGATTCAAAAAATTTTGGAGAAATCGCAGAATTACTAAATAAATAAATGGATTTTAAAACTATTCTAGAAGCGGGAGATTTGGAGGGGAGACGAGTTCTCGTGCGAGTGGATTGGAACGTGCCAATTGAAAATGGGGAAGTTGCCGATGATTTTCGTATTAAAAAATCTCTTCCCACGATTGAATATTTAATAAAAGCGGGAGCAAAGATTATTTTAATCAGTCATCACGATACAGAAACAGAAACTTTAAGGGTGGTATATGAATATGTGAAGAATATTTTGCCCATAACTTTTTGTGAACCGAGTGATTTAATATTGCTTGAAAATTTATTTATGGACAAGGGTGAAAAGGAGAACTCCAGAGACTTCGCCGTGAAATTGGCTTCGCAAGCAGACATATTTGTGAACGAAGCTTTCTCTGAATCGCACAGAGAATATGCTTCTGTTGTTGGATTGCCCAAACTTCTACCGTCTTATGCAGGGCTTCAGTTTAATGAAGAAGTAAAACAGCTTTCGAGCGCTTTTTATCCCAAGCATCCATTTCTTCTGATTCTTGGTGGGGCGAAATTCGAGACGAAATTTCCTCTTCTTGATAAATTTTTAAATATTGCGGACAGTGTTTTCGTCGGAGGAGCACTGGCGAACGGTTTCCTTGAGGAGCAGGGTGTAGATATTGGTTCGTCTCTGGTTCCCATTAAAGATTTCAATTTAAAAGAAAAATTTCAAAGTGGAAAAATTATTTTGCCAACAGATACTGTTCTTGATGGTTCGAAAATTGTGGATGTTGGACCAAAAACAATTGAAAATTTAAAAAACAAAATCAATGAAGCGAAGTTTATTCTGTGGAATGGACCGCTTGGGGAATTCGAGAGAGGTTATAAGAATGGCACCCTTGAGTTAGCGAAATTAATTGCCAGTTCCAACAAGGAAACGATTCTTGGAGGCGGGGACACTCTTTCGGCTATCAAAGAACTTGGGATAATGGATAAATTTGGTTTTGTTTCAACTGGAGGCGGAGCGATGTTAGATTTTCTGGCTACAGGAACACTTCCGGGTATAGAAGCACTCAAGAAGAAATAGAATTTTGACGTGGAATAAGATGAATATGGGCATGAAAGACGTCCTTACCGACAATAGAGACCTCTATATAATCTGCCGAATACTTTTCTTTTAATTCCTTGGCTACCTTTTTCGCTACCCTCATGAATTTATCCGAAAGATCGTCCGGCAATTCATAAAACCAACGATAATGTGGGGCTGGAATAACAAGTGTGTGTCCAGGGGCTATAGGATTAATATCTGGCATAGAAAATATTTCACCGTCTTCATGGTGAGTCTTTTCACTAGGAATTTCTCCTTTAATAATCTTACAAAAAATGCAGTTTGGATCGGTCATTTTAATATGATTTGTAGTCAACCAAGTTTCCAGATGAATCTAAGAGAGAAATAGTCTCATGATTGTCGGCCCAAAGTTCCCAGGATCTACCTAGGAAAATTCTCCAAGTGTTTCCGGAGAAGTCAGAATCATTTTGGTGGTTAGCAATACATCCAGGATAGCTAAAATGCGCCTTAATAAATGCGACACAGGAAGATCCAAGGGTATCATTACCATCTACACAGTTACTACAAACGTTGCCCTGTCTATCAGTCGTTTCAAATTTTGGAGTATGACAGGATTGCATTGAATCAAGGTATCTCTGGCACGAAACTTCGAGGGACTTTGCTCCTGGTTCATTGTTTGGTCGGGCGCAATTCGTAGAAAGTTGTGGGGTGAAATTATATTCGGGCAAATCTTCAAGATATCCAGAGCATTTGTTTTCTTTGAAGTTTATGATGGCATATGGAGCTCTCACTCCAATTGATCCAGTGGTGATGATGGCTTTCTCATTTTTTTTCAAAATAATATTTTGTGATGGATTGTTGCCGTTTGGAGAAATGAAAGTAGAAGCTCTCGATAGAGTGACTTCATCTGCGGGGAAATACTGCATACTTCCGCTCACTGAATAGGGACGTTCGTTCTTGGCATTTTTTAGTTTCCATCCAGTAATGTCTACGGATGTTTCCCCATTATTTTCTACAGAAATATATTCTTCGTATGGCTGAATAGCATAAGAGGCGTTACCGCTTGAGAGAGAAATTGAATCTGAATAGGTTGAACTTTTTGTTGGGTTGGGTCTGCCGTTTGAGTTTGTGCTTATTTGAGAGTTTTGATTATAAGAACCACTTCCCAAAGAGAAAATACTCTTGGTTGGTCCCAGCTGACGAGTAGGAATAATAAAAACGAAGATAACTATACAAAGGGCGGTGAGGATAAGTATTGGTTCCATGAAGGAGGAACCTTTTTGTGGGTTGTTTTTCATAAGTCTCATAATAATACAATACAGAGCGACGTGCTAGAATGGCAGAATGTCAGTCATGCACTTCCCGCAGATTTTTGAATCCTTGATTAAGGCCAGGGGTATCTTGCCCGAGCTACTCGAGGATTTTCTTCGTCCAAATTATGACAAGCTTCATGACCCACTTCTCCTACCGGATATGGAGAAAGCCAGAGATCGTGTTATTAAGGCGATGCAGAGCAACGAACATGTTGTAGTTTTTTCTGATTATGATGCAGACGGTATCCCGGGGGCAGTAGTCCTCGCCGATTTTTTCAAACGAGCGAAATATGAAAATGTTTCTTTCTATATTCCTCATAGACACGATGAAGGTTTCGGTTTAAATATGGAAGCGGTCAATGAAATAGCCGAGCGTGGGGCGAAATTGATGATCACGGTAGATTGTGGAACAGCGGATATAAAAGAGATTGATAGTGCGAATAAAAAAGGCATAGACGTCATCATTACAGACCATCACGAATCAGATGAATTGCCCAAGGCGTATGCGATAGTGAATCCAAAGATAAAAAAATCCGAATATCCATTCAAAGAACTTTGTGGAGCAACCTTAGCCTATAAACTTGTTCAAGCTATTCTTCAGAAGGAAAGGTTGGGAATAAAGGAAGGGATGGAGAAATGGTCACTCGACATGGTGGGCATCGCGACACTTTCTGATATGGTTCCTTTGGTCGGAGAGAATAGAGTGTTTGCGAAATATGGTTTGGATGTCCTGCGCAAATCTCCACGACCCGGACTTTCAGCTCTCTTTAAAAAAATAAATTTGGATCAGAAGCATTTAACCGAAGATGACGTGACTTTTATGATTACTCCACGCATCAACGCAGCTTCGAGAATGGGGAAACCAGAGGACGCTTTCAATCTACTGGCCACTACAGACCAGAACGAAGCGGGAATCCTCGCCGACCATCTAGAAAAAATAAATAACGAACGCAAGGGTATCGTAGCCAGTTTGGTAAAGGACGCGAAGAAGCACCTCGAGCAACGCGAGAGGATAAATTCAGTGATTGTGGTGGGGAATCCTGAATGGAGACCATCACTCCTCGGTCTAGTAGCCAACTCTCTGGTTGAAGAATATATGCGACCAGCCTTCGTGTGGGGGAGAGATGGAGATAATGTGCTCAAGGGTTCGTGTCGTTCATACAATGGATATAATCTGTTTGATCTGATGAACGGAGCGAAGGATTCGTTTCTGGAATTTGGTGGACATGCAGGCGCCGGAGGATTTTCTGTGACACTTGAACAGATTACGAAGCTAGAAGAAAATTTGTCCGCAGTACTTTCGACCTCACCCCAAGCCCCTCTCCTAGACGAAAGGAGAGGGGATGTTGTAAGCATTTCACTTTCAGATATTGGTGAAAGTCTCTGGCAAACCGTTTCAACACTTGCTCCATTTGGTATGGGCAATCCGAAACCTATTTTTCATATTTCTAATGCAGAAATAAAATCGGCCAAGAATTTTGGGAAAACAGGCGACCACTTGGAAATTATCTTCTCTACTTCAAACAATAAACAGATAAAAGCTATCTCATTTTTTAATACTATAGAAAGTACCAAAACTCCGCTTCTCCCCGGTACACCCATCAACCTCACAGCCCATCTTGAGAAGTCCTATTTCCGCAATCGCCCCGAAGTTCGCCTACGAATTGTTGAAATAATGGCTTAAAACAAAGATTTTAATTCGATACTCATTTTCTGCTTGACAAATCAGCTTAATGGGTGTATACTGGTAAAGGATTAAAAGTACCTTAAAAACTACTTGCAAATACAGTTCGCCATAGCTTTGAGTGTACAAGGTTCCACCTCGTACATTGAGAGCTATGGCGATAACTTGTTGCCAAGCCCCCACAACCTCGGGTAGAGGGAAGCTCTCGGCTTTCAGCCGAAGGAGATTTCAGTGGCAAAGTATAATGATGTGACGATGGGTCAGATGGAGGCGTGCATCAACCGCATGGGCGGGCTGCCGAACTTTCTAGACTTCATTGGCGGACAGGGCAGGATTGTTTTTGAATCTGTGCTCTCGTTCTCCCACACAATTGTTTTGCCGGCACAGCCCGCTTTCTCAGCTCACGAGCAGCTTTTCATCAACGAATGTCATCCTCAAGGGGTGAGTGTTGCTCAAACGTGGAACAACTTCATCCATCCGTTTCTGAACAAGGTTGAAAGACCAACGGAGAAAACGGGTTTGGTGTTCCACAAGATTGGGGCAGTCTGCACAGAAGAAAGAATCATCTCACAGCTTGTTGCCAACAAGATGGGCAAGATTGACATCACTCTTTCACAACTATTTGCTCTGCTGCTAAAGCAGGGTAATGGTGAAGAGGGAGATTTGCTTCTGCCCAACAAGGATAACCGTTGCTATATCTTGGACGTAGGGGGGAATCTCCAAGCAGTTAATGCTCGTTGGAGTCGAACTTGTAAGGGTTGGCTCTTGAGCGCGCATGAAGCTGATTCTCCTCACAAGTGGGAGAACAACGGTCAAGTTATTACCCGCAACTAGTTAGAATCCTTTCCGGCCAAAGGCCAAGGTCAACATGATCGTAGATGAAGATGGGAAGAGAATCGAGATCGCGCCCGGAATTTGCTTCTCATACAATCGAGGTTCACAAGCTTTCTGTGTTCATCGATTGCCTCACAACGGCGAGAGGTTGTACTGGTCCCATGGGAATGGTCATCGGGATGACAAGATCATGGCAGATGGTCTGTCTGATCACCAGGCTTACCAGGTAATGGCAGTTCTCGCTGCCGCCGTGGGATTCGATTGTAGTCACGGAGAAACTCCTGGCGGAAAGGAGCCCATGGTTGTTCTGGGGAAGCGTAGTTAGCCTATGCAAAGCAGAAGTTCTGCTTATCATAAGCTTGCCGGTGTCTCTCACGAGATGCCGGCTTTTTTTGTTTACCTTGAGCCCATCGAAAGGTTATACTAATTCCAATGATAACAATTTTTACTGACGGGTCATCGAAAGGGAACCCGGGACCGGGTGGATGGGGAGCGGTTGTTGCATATGAAAGAATTAAGAATGAAGAATTACGAATTACGAATGGGGAATGGGTTACAGAATTGGGAGGAAAAGAAATTCATACGACTAATAATCGCATGGAATTAACCTCTTGCATTCAAGCTCTCCAATTCATAATTCATAATTCTAAATTCATAATTCAGCCAGTTACTCTTTATACTGACTCTGAATACGTACTCAAAGGTATAACCCAATGGATTCATAACTGGCAGAAGAAGGGTTGGAAAACGGCTGCGAAGAAACCAGTGGAAAATCAAGATTTGTGGCAAGAACTTTTGAAAGCGACTGAAGGTAAGGATATTGAATGGAAAATTGTGCGTGGTCACGCGGGCATTCCGGCGAACGAGAGGTGCGATGTGATAGCCACCACGTTTGCTGACGGAGAAAAACCAATTTTATACAATGGTCCAAGAAAAGATTACAGAATCTCTCTCGAGGTTTAAAGATTTTCTAAAACAAATTGTCGAACACAGACATATAAATATTTTTGTTTTTATTTGGAGTTTTATTTTTGGTATTCTCGTTTCTTCTTTTGTTTTTATTTCACCATTGTTTTCTCTGTTGTTGATAGTTGTTTCTATCGCAATTTTTATTTCTTATCTGCTTTACTTGGGTAAAGTAGAGAAAGAGATCGTGATTCTGGTTTTATTAATTTTAGCTTTTTCACTCGGGGCATTTCGTTATGCGATAAAAGATTTTCATATATTAGAAACACCGATGTCGACCGGTGTGGTAGTGAGTGAACCAGAAGTGAAAGAAAAGAATATGCGTTTTGTTTTCAAATCTGATAATCATAAAAAGATTTTAGTTAGTACTAATCTTTATTCGGATATTCGATACGGAGACAAAATTAAAATCGATGGAAAATTAGAAACGCCCGGGATTATTGCAGAGAGTGATTCCCCGCAGAACGCGGGGCAAGCAGGAAGAAGTTTTGATTATGGTGCGTATCTTTCCAAAGATGATATTTACTACACGATGAATTTCGCTCAAGTGAACATAATTTCTCGTGATAATGGAAATAAAATTAAATCAGGACTTTTAAAATTCAAAGAAAGCTTCGTGGACAAAATGAAAGTTATCCTGGTCGAACCCGAATCGAGTTTGCTTGCGGGATTATTGGTGTCTGGGAAGCAGGCTTTGCCTACGTCCATCATTGATGAATTCAAACGCGCTGGCGTGGTACACATCGTGGTGCTCTCGGGCTACAACATTATGATTGTGGCTGAGTTTTTCAAAGATATTTTAGGTTTTCTTTCTCTACGTCTTGCTTCGAGTATTTCAATTTTTAGTATTATTCTTTTCGTTCTTATGACCGGAGCCACGGCCACGGTGGTGCGGGCAGCCATCATGGCTCTCATCGCTGTTTCTGGAAAAATGTTTGGACGAAGTTATTCAGTACACAGGGCTCTGCTCGTCGCGGGGTTTCTGATGCTCTTAGAGAATCCAAAAATTTTAATCTTTGATCCATCGTTTCAGTTAAGTATGCTTGCGACCATCGCGATGATTTATGCAGTACCTATCGTAGATAGGTATCTGTCCCACGGAGCCTTGGCGAAGTGGGATAAGTTCCGGGAAATTTTATCTGCCACCATCTCTACTCAAATTTTTGTTTTACCATTCCTCTTGTATTCAATGGGTAATGTTTCGATTGTCTCTCTCTTTTCAAATATTCTCATCCTCGCGTTCGTTCCTTACACCATGCTCATAGGTTTCATTGCTACCACGCTCGTGTATATGAGTTCTGTCCTTGCTCTTCCGTTTACCTACATCTCACACCTCCTACTCTCTTGGATTCTCTCAGTCGCACACATCCTAGGCAACCTCTCTTGGGCTAGTATAAGTGTTTCATCCTTCCCCGCGTGGTTTATGTTTGTTCTATATACCTTTTATATTTGGTTCCTGATGTTTCTGCACAAGAAAGAAAACTCTACTCAACATTTTTGAGATTTTCTTCAACCTTTGTCCAATTTAGATTTGCGAAAAAGTCTTCAACATAATTTTTCTTACCACTTGGGAGATAGTCTGCAACATACGAATGCTCCCACATATCCAGAGCGAGGATTGAAACACATGCAGAGAGTTGCCCCAAATGTTGTTCATCAACCCAATTTTGTAAAAGTTGTTTCGAAGCGGTATCCCAAACAAGCATGGCCCAACCTACTCCGCGGGTGAGAGCGAGGGCTTTGAATTTTTCCAAATCAAATCCTGCTTGAATAAGAGGACTCTCTGGTGAGAGTGGTTGCGGACCACCTTCGAAATGTGAAAAGTAAAGTTCGTGATTTCTCATTCCATTAAATTCGAATGGGAAGCGACGATCGTATTGTCCCGAGGCGAGTATCTCATTCGCATTCTTCACATACCCTGCGTAGAGCTTCAAATGTTCTTCAATAGTTTTCTCTGATATTCCTTTTAAGGTTGGGATATTAAATTTTTGTTCGGTGAATGTTTTCATGGGACCAATTATACTATGTTTATGAATTTTGTAAGAAAGTACTGGCGAGAGGGTATTTTGAGTATTTTGTTGCTCGCGAATATAGCAGTCTGGGTAACGATTCTAGAGAGACGGCCGAGTGATATCCTTCGTGTTTATTTTCTTGATATTGGACAAGGTGATTCTATCTTTATTGATTCTCCTACACACGGACGATTACTCATTGATGGTGGACCGAATTCAAAAGTACTCACCGAGCTCGGGAAAATTTTGCCTTTCGGTGATAGACGAATTGATGTGGTTATAGAATCTCATCCGGATGCGGATCACATTGGAGGACTGGTGGATGTGGTGAGTAGATATGAGGTTGGAGCGTTCCTCGAACCGGGAGTGAAGTCACCGAACAATGTGCATCTGGTTTTAGAAAAAGAGATTAAAGATAAAAATATTCCAAATATTCTCGCTCGTCGAGGAATGATTGTTGATTTTGGAGATGGAGCACATCTAGAAATTTTATTCCCGAATCAAGATGTCACAAATTGGGAAACGAATGGTGCTTCAATCGTAGCAAAATTAATTTATGGAGATGAAAGTTTTTTGTTCACTGGAGATTCTCCGAAAAAATCTGAATATCTTCTACTTGCACTTGATCAAAAAATTTTGAAATCAAATGTTTTGAAAGTTGGACATCATGGTTCGAGGAACTCTACATCTCTGCCTTATGCCGAAGCTGTCTCTCCTGAATACGCCATCATTTCTGCGGGCAAAAATAATTCGTACGGTCATCCCCACAAAGAAGTTTTAGATATTTTAAATAAAATCGGTGCAAAAATTCTCTCAACTATTGATTTAGGAACGATTGAGTTTGAAACAGATGGTACAAATTTGATATTGAAATGACCTCATCCCCAACCCTTCTCCTAGACGCAAGGAGAAGGGAGAAAATTTAAAGCCCCTCTCCTGATGTCCAGGAGAGGGGCAGGGGTGAGGTGTATTTAAATAATCCCAGCTTTTTTGAGGACTGAATGCGCGCCGCGTTTCTGAATAGTTTTGATAGCTTTGGTTGAGAGGGTGAGGGTGATAGTTTTCTTGAGTTCGGGTACATAAATACGCTTCTTTTGAAGGTTTGGGTACTTCCTAACCATCCCTGTAGGGTTGAATTGGGCAGCACGAGTTCGGTTGGAGTAGCCTCCACCCATAATTGACCCCTTTTTATTGACTGGACAAATTCTTGCCATAGTTGCAATAGATTAACATAAGAAAAGAATATTGCAAAGTTTAAATTTTTACACTGACGGCTCCATTTACTTACTATATCCGCCTACGTTATAATTACGCTATAGCGGATTATTAACGTATATGGGAAAGCTCGAAGAAACTAATAAAAAGAGAGTTAAAAGGGAACACCTGCAGAAAATTGTTCTGAGCACCATTCAAATGGCTGGAATTCTGAGTGTGGGGCTTGTCGCTCCAAATGTTCTGGGTGCAATGGATAAGCTTGGGTTGTTGCCTAAGGCCCGCCAGAAAGAATACATTTCATCTTCTGCTTCGAAACTTGCGAAGAGAGGGCTGCTCAAATTTGAGAATAGTCACTACCAATTAACAAAAGAGGGGGAGAAAACTCTACGTACATGGGAAATCGAGGATTATAAATTAAATCAACCAAAACATTGGGATAAAAAGTGGCGAGTAGTTATTTTCGATATTCCAGAGAAAAAGAAAAAGATTCGAGATCAAGTCAGAAATCTCTTTGTATCCGCTGGATTTGAAAGGCTGCAGGACAGTGTTTGGGTTTATCCGTATGATTGTGAGGACATCATTGGCCTTTTAAAGACTGACTTTGGAATAGGTAAGGATGTTTTGTATTTGATTGTAGATGAAATAGAAAACGATAAGTATCTGCGTGAAGTGTTTAATTTGATTAAATAAAACCTTATTTTATTAGTTTTTTATTCATACGTTATAATTACGCTATAGCGTATTATTAACGTAGTAAAAGTGAAAGGAGGGATTTGCTAGTTAGTGTATAATCTCACCATGCAATTCGAATTTGTATTTCAAATAGCCATTCTCATCATGTCTGTGGTAATCCACGAGGTATCACACGGCTATATGGCGAACTACCTCGGTGACCCAACGGCCAAGCTTGAAGGTCGGCTGACCCTTAATCCAATCAAACATTTGGATTTGTTCGGTTCTATTATCCTGCCGGTAATTCTCTATATTACTCATGCGGGTTTTATCCTCGGTTGGGCGAAGCCAGTACCTTATAATCCATACAATCTTCGTCCCGGAAGATGGAGTGAAGCGCTCGTGGCCATTGCTGGACCAGCTTCAAACCTAATCCTCGCGATTATTTTTGGAATGTTGTTGAGATTCGGTGTGGCTAATGGTTTTAGTCTTGGATTTCTCCAAATCACTTCTCTCATTGTATTTATGAACCTCCTACTTATGGTGTTCAACCTCGTTCCCATTCCTCCCCTTGATGGATCGAAGGTTCTCTTCGCTATTTTCCCAGAAAGCACGTTTAAACTTCGAGGATTTTTCGAACGCTACGGCTTCATTCTTGTTATCTTCTTCATATTTTTCCTCTGGCAATTTATCTCGCCTCTCATCACTATTTTGTTCACCATTATTACTGGAGTGTCTCTATAATCTCGTCCATATTGCGTTTTTATAAGTTTTCTAGTAGAGTTGTAGTCTCCATTTGGAGGTTTTTATATGTCCACGATTAATCAATTAGTAAGACGAAAGCGAACCAAACTCACCCGCAAACCAAAGGCGGTGGCTCTTATGCGTGGTTTCAATACTATTAAAAACCGTCCAGTTTTCTATAACTCTCCTTTCAAACGAGGTGTTTGTATTAAGGTGACTACGAAGACTCCGAAGAAGCCTAACTCCGCTATCCGCAAAATCGCTCGTGTTCGTCTCACCAATGGTCAAGAAGTGACTGCTTATATCCCGGGTATTGGTCACAATCTACAGGAACACTCCGTAGTGGTTCTCCGTGGTGGTCGCGTGAAGGACGTTGGTCTACGTTATACTATTGTCCGAGGTGTGCTTGATGCCGGCGGAGTAGAGACCAGACGCAAAGGTCGAAGCCAATACGGTATGAAGAAACCTAAAAAAGCTAAATAATCATGAGACGCAAACTTAAAGCCAAACCAAAGTTAATTCCAGATTCTCGCTTCGATTCAGAGAAAGTCGCGAAGTTTATTAACTATTTAATGCTCGAGGGCAAGAAGACTACCGCGCGTGGAGTTGTTTATCGTTCGTTTGATTCTATTAAGGAGCTTGAAAAGGTGGCCGATCCTCTAGAAATTTTCGAATCTGCACTCAAAAACACTGGTCCAACTATGGAAGTACGTTCTCGTCGAGTGGGAGGTGCGAACTATCAGATTCCTCGTGAAGTTCGTCCAGAAAGACGACAACAACTATCGATGAAGTGGATTATTGAAGCTGCTCGAAGCAAGAAAGGCAAACCAATGCATATGAAACTTGCTGAAGAATTGATTGCTGCTTCAAAGAATGAAGGAGACGCAGTCCGCAAACGAGAAAATACTCATAAAATGGCCGAAGCCAACAAGGCCTTTGCTCACTTCGCTTGGTAATTTATGGAACGAGACTATCCACTAGAGAAAGTACGAAATTTTGGAATCATTGCGCATATTGATGCTGGTAAGACGACCACCTCGGAGCGAGTGCTCTTTTATACTGGGGCCCAACACTCAATCGGTGAAGTGCACGAAGGAGACACCACCACAGACTGGATGGAACAGGAGCGCGAGAGAGGCATCACTATCACCGCGGCGGCCATCACTTGTTTCTGGGCACCCTCATATTTGACCAAAGAGGCTCACGAGAAGAAAGAAAATAAATATCGTTTCAATATTATAGATACCCCCGGGCACATCGACTTTACTGTAGAAGTTAAAAGAAGTTTGCGCGTACTCGACGGTGCAGTGGTGGTGTTCGACGGTGTGGCTGGAGTAGAACCTCAATCAGAAACAAACTGGCGTTATGCCGAAGAAGCTCAAGTGCCTCGTGTTTGTTTTATAAATAAACTTGATAGAACAGGAGCATCATTCGAACGTTCATACAAAACTATTCTCGATAGACTTTCTAAAAAAGCGGTGAGAATGCAAATTCCAATTGGTGAAGAAGAAAAACACGATGGAGTGGTAGACCTTTTGAAAATGAAAGCGTTCTACTTCGAAGGCAATATGGGTAGTCAGGTTATAGAAAAAGAAATTCCAGAAAATCTCAAGGTTGATGCAGAGAAATATCGTGCTGAATTGGTTGAAAGAATTGTAGAGAATGATGATGATTTGATGACTGCTTTCCTTGAGGGCAAGGAGATTTCTGTGCCTACACTTGTAGAAACTCTTCGCAAGGCCGTGATTGCCAACAAAGTTTTCCCTGTTTATGCCGGTTCAGCTTTGAAGAACAAGGGTGTGCAACTCGTACTCGATGCGGTGGTAGAACTCCTACCATCTCCATTGGACATTCCTCCTATCAAAGCGATTGATGCGAACACCGGTGAAGAAGTTCTTCGTCACGCTTCAGACAGCGAACCTTTCTCTGCTCTGGCCTTTAAACTTCAGGCTGATCCGTTTGTAGGACAGCTGACATTCTTCCGCGTTTATTCTGGAACAATTGAATCAGGCACTTATATTTATAATTCTACGACTGGCAAAAAGGAGCGCCTCGGACGTATTGTTCGTCTTCAAGCTAATGATAGAGAAGAAGTGAAGAAAGTTTTCGCCGGAGAAATTGCTGCGGCTGTAGGACTCAAGGATGCGAAGACTTCCCACACCTTCTGTGACGAAGCTCATCCAATTATCCTCGATCAAATTACTTTCCCTGAACCAGTTATTTCTCTTCGTATTGAACCAAAGACCAAGGCCGACCAAGAGAAGATGGGTATGGCCCTCAAACGTCTCTCGGATGAAGACCCAACTTTCAAAATTAAATCAGATCAAGAAACTGGTGAGACAGTTATCATGGGTATGGGTGAACTTCACCTCGAAATTCTCGTTGACCGTATGAAGCGTGAATTCAGTGTGGAAGCCAACGTCGGCAAACCTCAGGTGGCTTATAAAGAAACTATTACTGGAGAATCAGAAGTTGAGAACAAATATATCAAACAAACTGGAGGAAAGGGTCAGTACGGTCACGTGAGAATCAAAATCAAACCTCTACCAAAATATGATCCAGAAGAGAAGGTACCAAAAAATGCTCACAGAGAAGAAGGTTTCGAATTCGTGGATGCTATCAAGGGAGGTATCATTCCTCAAGAATTTATTCCAGCCGTAGAGAAGGGAGTGAAGGAGGCTATGGACAGAGGAATCCTCGCGGGCTACAAGATGGTGGATATTTCTTGCGAACTCAACTTTGGTTCGTCACACGATGTGGACTCTTCGGAAATTGCTTACAAGATTGCCGCCTCACAAGCTTTCCAAGAAGCTGCTCGCAAGGCCAAGCCAGTTATCCTCGAACCAATTATGAAAATTGAAGTAGTTGTACCAGAGAAATTCATGGGTGACATCACGGGTAACCTCTCAGGTAAACGCGGACAGATTGAAGCTATGGAAGACAGGAATGAATTAAAGGTCGTGCGAGCCAAGGTGCCTCTTTCTGAAATGTTCGGATATGTCACTGCTCTTCGTTCTATGACCGAAGGCCGTGGTTCATCTACTATGGAATTTGATCATTATGCTATTGTGCCGAAGAACGTAGAATTGGAAATTATTGAAGCCAGGACAGGAGGGAAGGCATAGGAAGGCAGCTTTTTAGCTTTCAGCTAGTTAGCTTGTTAGTAAAGAACGGCCTAATAGGGCTGTTTTTTGTTATTTAGATCGTAATCTACTTGACATATAGGTTGGAGTATGATACGCCATTAATAGTACCAAGGTCTTTCCACCCCAGCCGGCCAAAGCCGGAGGCTCCAAGTGAACCGCTTCGAGATCCTTCTCGACAAGCTCACGAAGAAGATCGCACTTGTTCGCGCACTTTGTGCGACCATTCCGTCCCTTGTTCCGGCCGAGAAGGCCAGAGTTGAGCTCGAGCAGATGATCAATGATCTCCGTGACGAGAGCGTCGACATCAACAAGTATGTCGTCGGATTTGCTGCGTCGGATGCGGAGTTGGCTCTCACCGAACTTCGGCGAGTCGAACATCTGGTTCGTGCGGAGGCTCGCGAGGTGGAGTGTCGCATTCGTGCGGCTCTCGCGAATGGGGTCGTCGGTTCGATCCGGCCAGTTCGTCGCGGACGGCGCGCAGACAAGCGTGAGATGGATCGTCAGCGCCGTGCGTCGATGAAGACGAACACGGGCGGCAGCAAGAAGCAGAAGTCGGCGTAAGCAGTAGCAGTTGGGGTTTCGGCCCCACGAAAGGTCACACAGACCATTCGTGGGGCCTTTTTGTTTTATATAAAGGAAATATTTGACTATTTTCCACCTTTTGTTAATATATGCCCTACGCGTTAAGTGCCGTTTATTTTGGCTCTTTGAGATTTTATCTTTATAGACCGAATGAAAATATGGCTTTATTACGCGTTCAAACAAGTTCTGAATCGAAGAGAGCAAATGTTCTCGCGCGCTCCCTCCGCTTTAGAATTTATACTATTTAATTTAATAATAATTACTTACTAATATGGCAGCAGAAGAATTTAATCGTTCCAAGCCCCACATCAACGTAGGAACCATCGGTCACGTTGACCACGGGAAGACTACTCTCACCGCCGCAATCCTCAATGTGCTTCACCGCGCAGGCAAGGTCGCGACTGTTAAGAGTGTGAATGATATTGACAAGACTCCAGAAGAGAAAGCTCGAGGAATCACGATTTCTCTTTCTCACAGTGAATACGAATCAGATGAGAGACACTACGCTCACGTAGATGCCCCAGGACACGCCGACTACATCAAAAACATGATTACTGGTGCCGCTCAAATGGACGGTGCTATTCTCGTGGTAGCTGCGACCGACGGAGTGATGCCTCAGACTCGTGAACACATCCTCCTTGCTAAGCAAGTTGGTGTGCCTAAGATTATCGTTTTCCTTAACAAGTGCGATATGGTACCTGACAAGGAACTCATTGATCTCGTTGAAGAGGAAGTTCGTGATCTCTTGAAGAAATATGAATTCGATGGAGAAAATGCTCCTATTATCCGAGGTTCAGCCCTAAAGGCTCTTGAAGCCAAGGACAATACAGACGAATGGTCAATGAAGATTCTTGAATTGGTTCAGGCTCTTGATACCTATTTCCCAATCCCAGTTCGAGATTTGGACAAACCTTTCCTCATGCCTATCGAAGACATCTTCTCTATTGAAGGTCGAGGCACAGTGGTAACTGGTCGTATCGAACGCGGACGAATCAAGGTTGGTGAGGAAGTAGAAATCGTTGGTATCAAGGATACTACGAAGACTACTGTGACCGGTATTGAAATGTTCAACAAGTCTCTCCAAGACGGACAGGCTGGAGACAACGCAGGAATCCTTCTCCGCGGTTCGAAGAAAGAAGATCTTCACCGAGGACAAGTGCTTGCTAAACCAGGTTCAGTAACTCCTCACACAGAATTTACAGCTGAAGTTTATATCTTGAAGAAAGAGGAAGGTGGACGACACACTCCATTCTTCACTGGATACAAACCACAGTTCTACATCAGAACTACTGATGTGACTGGTGAAGTGACCTTGGATGCAGGTGTTGAGATGGTTATGCCTGGAGACACAGTGACCTTCAATGTCAAACTCGTGGCTCCAGTCGCTCTCGAGGCTCAAAACCGTTTCGCTATCCGTGAGGGTGGCAAGACTGTAGGTGCCGGAGTGGTGACGAAGATTGTTGCCTAAAAATAATTCATGGCAGTCAAAGAAAAAAAAGTACCTTCAGAAAAAGTTTCCAAGTCTTCAAAAGTTACAAAGCCCAAGGCTGTAACCAAAGACAAGGAAGCTGAAGCCTCTAAGCTCCGCATTCGGGTGCGAGCTTATGAGTCAAAAGTTCTTGACCTCTCAGTCAAGCAGATTATCGATACCGCTCTGCGCTATGATGCACAGATTCAAGGTCCGATACCTTTGCCGACTGAAATTAAGAAATATACCGTGAACCGATCTGCATTCGTATACAAAAATGCGCGAGAACAATTTGAAATGCGAATACACAAAAGGCTCATCGATATAGTGAATCCCACTCCAAAGATTATAGAGTCGCTTACAAACCTCTCTCTACCTTCTGGAGTAAACATTGACGTCAAGCTCATATAAGGATAATGTGGTGTTTCTGTTAGCGTTAAAACAATGAAATTTCTTCTTGCCAAAAAGGTGAATATGACTCAAGTCTTTGAGGAAAATGGTACAGTCTCTGCTGTGACCGTGCTTCAAGTTGGATCTGAGAAGCCAGAGGACATGCAAATTTTTTCTGAAGGAGAAAATGTCACAGTTTCTGGCACCACCAAGGGTAAGGGTTTCCAGGGAGTAGTGAAGAGACACGGATTCGGTGGAGGTAGACGTTCACACGGACAGAAACACTCTGAACGAGAACCGGGTTCTATCGGAGGAGGTGCTCGAGCCGGAGGCCGTGTGGCCAAGGGAATGAGAATGGCCGGCCGTATGGGAGGGGACAGAATGACTTTCAAGAATTTAAAAATTGTGAGGATTCTTCCTGACACAAATGAAATTCTAGTGAGTGGTGCTATTCCAGGCAGACGTGGTTCGAAGGTGGAAGTAAAGAGTCAAGCATAAAATTATCATGGAAACCAAGATCTACGACATCAATGCGAAGGAAAAGGGAAAGCTCACACTACGACCAGAGCTCTTTGGCCTGCCTTGGAACGCAGACTTGGTTCATCAGGTGGTTACTTCTCTGAATTCTTCCAAGCGCAAGCCGATTGCTCATACGAAAACTCGTGGAGAAGTTCGTGGAGGAGGCAAGAAGCCATGGCAACAGAAGGGTACTGGCCGTGCTCGACACGGTTCATCTCGTTCACCTATCTGGGTGGGAGGAGGTGTCACTCATGGTCCAAGGAATGATAAAAACTTCGAGAGAAAAGTTTCTAAGAAAATGAAATCCAAAGCTTTCTACACTATCCTCTCAAGGAAATTCAAGGACGGAGAAATCCTCTTCGTGGATTCTATCTCTCTCAAGGAACCTAAAACCAAATTGGCGATTGTGGCTATCAAATCACTTGCGGGTGTGAAGGGCTTCGAAAGATTGTTCTTGAAAAAGAAGAATGCTACTCTCGTTGCTCTAGCCAGCAAGAACAAAGAAATCGAGAGGTCGATGAGTAACCTCGGAAACATCGAGGTCAAAGAAGCTCGAAACCTCGATCCATTGTCTCTTATGAAATACAAATATTTGGTCATAGAGAATCCGGAGAGTGCTATCAAAGTTTTCCCTGGTCAAAATATTTCAAAATAATATGACTTCCTTAAACCTCAAACCAGACAGTGTCCTCCTTCGTCCTCGAGTGACGGAGAAAGCGGCCATCAAAGCGAACACTCAAAATGTTTATGTTTTCGAAGTAACCAAAAATGCAACCAAAGCCTCGGTCAAAGCTTCGATTAGAGATATTTATAAAGTGACTCCTATTGATGTTAGACTCCTCGCCATCCCATCGAAGAATGTTTTCGTGCGAGGCAAGAAGGGTGTGAAGTCAGGAGGCAAGAAAGCTTATGTGTATTTGAAAAAGGGCGATAAGATTGAAGCCATTTAATATGAAACGCTATAGACCAACAACTAAATCCAAGCGACAAACTTCTCATGTTGAGTTTAGAAAATTTATGACGGTTTCTGAACCTTTGAAGGCTCTCACCAAAGGTTTCCGTCGTGCGAATGGTAGAAACAACACCGGTCGTATTACCACGAGGCACAAGGGAGGAGGACACAAGAGACTCTATCGAGACATTGATTTCGTTTACAACAAGTTGAATGTGCCTTTCACTGTGAAAACTATTGAATATGATCCAAACCGTTCAGGCTTCGTCGGTGTGGTGAATTATAAAGACGGTGCACGTCGATATGTTCTTCTTCATAAATCTGCAAAGGTTGGTGAGACATACATTGTGTCGGAAACGGCCGCTCTTACTGCAGGGAATCGTCTACCTTTGAAAAATATTCCAGTGGGTACTTTCGTTTATAATGTTGAACTCAAACCAAAGGGCGGTGCGAAGATTGCTCGTTCGGGTGGTAACTATGTAGAAGTGGTGGCCAAGGACGGTGGATACGTAGATTTGAAAATGCCTTCAAGCGAAGTGAGAAAAGTTATGGAAACTTGTTGGGCTTCCATCGGAGAAGTTTCTAATGATGAGAATCGTCTCATTAACCTCGGCAAGGCAGGTCGCTCTCGTTGGCTCGGAATTCGTCCTACAGTGCGTGGTACAGCCATGAACCCAGTAGATCACCCACACGGAGGAGGAGAAGGTCGCCAGGGCCGTGGTCGTCGACGCGCTATCTCTATTTATGGGAAGCCAACAGGGAAGGGTCAGAAATCTCGACGCTCAAAGAAATATTCAAACAAACATATTGTCCGCAGACGAAAGGTCGGGAAGAAGTAATTACTTAGCTGTCCGACACCTAAGTAAAAAACCACATGCAGAGGTGGTTTTTTGAAATACATAAGTGTATTGACATAAATTTATTATTATTGTAATCTTCAACTACTTCCGTAAGGTGAAGAACGCCTTACTCATGGAGCAGAACTCCTTGAGGCACAACGACGGAAACAGCTCTTTGGAGGTTCTATGAACGATTTCGTGATGTTTTCTGGGTGGGTCATCATCGCAATTGTCGTGGCCATCATACTTCAGTCTTTGTACGCGACTTGTATGAATTGGGTCACTCGGAAGCAGAGATTCATCGAGGAATTTGCTGATCAGAGAATTGTTGACTTGAGGCTTCAAACTCTTGCCAATGAACTCAAGAGGCTATTTGATGAACAGGTCACGAGTCAACGGGAAATTGCAAACAGCGATCTCGCGACTCGTGAACACACAGCCAAGACACTCGCGGATAAAATCGCGAAACAGAAAGAGAAATTCTGGAACGCAGTTGACCTGGCCAAAAGGATGGGGTTCCTCACTCCCACTACTTTTGATGGCGCGCTCAAGTTTCCTATCAAGAAACATGAACCTGAATCCGGCGGCATGTCCTCCGTCGCTTGAACCTTTGCCACCCTCGGGTGGTTTTTTATTGACAAAATTTTGATTTCCTATAAACCTGCACACCTACTTGCAAAAAAGTAGGTGTGCAGGTAAAGTAATCACCGTAAGGTCGAAGACAGAAGGCGAGCGCAAGCTCTTAATAAGTCCCTAAACCGCTTCGCGGTCGGGCGAACAATCGAAGATTGTTTTAGCCTTCCGAGATCACTCTCTAACTCCATAAAATGGAAGTCGAGACCTTATTTAATGGGTCGTTTTTATTATAAAAAATGGCAATATCACGAATCAAGAAAGGAGAAATTGTAGACAAGTTGATCAAGGCTCTCAAAGGGGCGAAGTCGCTTGTATTCGTGAACTTCCACGGACTCAAGGTTTCTGAAGCTAGCGCGATGCGTCGTGCTTTGAAAACCGAAGGAGTCTCGTACGTTGTGACGAAGAAGAGTCTCACCAGACGTGTGCTCGAAGGTGAGAAGTTCGAAGGTACACAGCCAGAGCTTACAGGGGAACTCGCAGTGGCATGGGGAGAAGACCTCGTTGCTCCAGCGCGCGGAGTCTATAGCTTCCAGAAGAAATTTCCAGAGGGTTTGAAAATCCTCGGTGGAGTTTTCGAAGGCAAGTATTTGGACAAATCTGCGATGGAAGAGATTGCTCTCATTCCTACACTTGAAGTTCTACGTGGAAAGTTTGTGAATATCATCAATTCTCCAATTCAGCGCTTCGCAATTGGGCTTAACGAAATTGCAAAAATTAGAAATTAATTAATCGCAAACTAAACAAATTTTTCGCTCTTTACCCTCTCTACGGGGGCTCCGACGAGCTCAAAATTGTGTCTAGTTTGCTCAAATAACTAAAATGGAAGAAACAAAAGTAGAAGTACCCGCAAAGTTCAAAAAGATTGTAGAGGAAATTGAATCTATGTCTGTTCTCGATTTGAACGAGCTGGTGAAAGTTTTCGAAAGCAAATTCGGTGTGAGCGCGACAGCCGTCGCCTCTGGTCCTGCTGCTGCAGCTGGTCCTGCTGAAGAAGAGAAGGCTACAGCCAACGTTGAACTCACTGATGGTGGTGCAGCAAAGATTGCAGTTATCAAGGTGGTAAAGGAAGTCCTCGGTCTCGGTTTGAAAGAAGCCAAGGATCTCGTAGATGCCGCCCCTTCTATGCTCAAAACAGATATGAAGAAGGAAGAAGCTGCTGAACTCAAGAAAAGAATTGAGGAAGCTGGCGGGAAGGTTACATTGAAATAAGTTTTCCCCGAGGAGACACCTAGGGAAAATCAAAAGCCCCGAGAGGGGCTTTTTGATTTGACTTGTAAAAATAAAGTTAAGGAATAGAATCATTGCTATATAACAGAAGAATTCAAGCCGTCTCTAAGAGATGAATGGGAAGCTAGCAAGATGATGAATGACGAACAGGCTAAGCTATCCTTGAGAAGAGAAGATATTTTAACTGAAGCAAATGAAGTTCTCGCCAGTGAAGCGGATCTCAAGTTTACAAGTTTATATGGAGGGAACGACCCTGATGCTAATGATGGGATTATCGAAGGCACAGTCAGAGGACACAAGGTGCGTTTGTTCAAAGTGATAAATGCCGATGGTCACAAACATGATTATTCTGGCGTCGTTGATGGAATGGATGTTGAAGAAAGGGCTGCCGGGGCACTCTTTAAAGCATATGCGAAGATAGTTCGAGAAAAAAATTACCTAGAAGGAGGAGATGAATCGTTAAATTAGAGATGGCTGGCATACACCCCTAGATATGTGTAGAATACCCGCATGAGTAAATCAGTATCCAATATATTTGGGGGGGAGGCCAAGGTGAAGGTGATGAGGTTATTTATCTTTAACCCAGACAGCGTTTATCAAGCGAAGGAAATTATTCGTCGGACCAAAGAAAATTCACGCATCGTACGCAAACGAATCAATGAATTGTTCAGTGCGGGACTTTTGAAGAAACGAGCGAGTGGATTTATGTTGAACAAAGCTTATCCATATCTTACTGCCCTCGAAAATTTTCTGATAGATGCGGGTCCAGTTACAGATAAAGAACTTTTAAAAAAGATTTCACAATCCGGAACCATTAAACTGCTTCTGGTCTCTGGACTCTTTCTTCATAATCCTGAATCCAGAGTGGACCTGCTCGTAGTGGGGGATCATATGAAAAAAGCCAAATTGGTAAATGCCATAGCGAACGTAGAAGCTGAACTGGGGCGAGAGATTCGTTATGCCACCTTCGAAACAGCTGATTTTAACTATCGTTTAGGTATGTATGACAAGCTAATTAGGGATATTTTGGACTTTGACCATAGAAAAATTGTGAATAAATTGGGGGTGTAGCTTGTCTGCCGATGAGGCAGGATATCCACACTTCACAGGTATAAGACATTTTTGTGCCGAATGCGGTGTATAATAATAAAGTACCCTTTTTAGTAGTAATTAAAAGCTAACTGTATTTTCAGTTAAGAACATATGTTGTTATCTTCATGGAGCGACGTTTTAACGGCCTCCTTTCAGAATCTTTGGTTTGGTGTTGTAAGTTTTGTGCCTAATCTTGTGGTTGCTCTTATAATCCTTATTCTCGGTTGGTTGGTTGGTGCACTCTTTGGCCGAGCAATTTGGCAAGTTTTCCGTTCTCTCCGAGTAGATGAAGCTCTTAGACGAGCAGGATTTGAAAACGTCCTTAGAAAGGGCGGTATCAACCTTGACTCTGGTGCTTTCATCGGCGGATTGGTCAAGTGGTTTGTTATCGTAGTTTTCCTAGTAGCCGCTTTCAACGTACTAGGTTTGACTGAAGTAAACCTCTTCCTTGAACAAGTGGTTATCGCTTATCTTCCTCGAGTAATCGTCGCAGCCCTTATCCTCCTTGTTGGAGGTGTAGTGGGTGATGTTGCTCAACGAGTAGTGATTACTGCTGGCAAATCTGCAGAAATTCATTCTGCACATTTCGCAGGCACAATCAGCAAGTGGGCAGTTTGGATTTTCGCTATCCTTGTCGCGCTTTCACAGCTCGGCATCGCAGCGGCTTTCAGCCAGACCCTTTTCACAGGTATTGTTATTGCCATTTCTCTTGCCCTCGGCCTTTCGTTCGGCCTTGGTGGTCAAGAAGCAGCCGGTCGCTTCATTGAGAAGCTTCGTGGTGAAATGACAGACAAACACAACAACTAATCTTGGGTTGTCGCGCTAGATAATACCCAGATAGACAGAAAAAGGCCTTATATACAGGCCTTTTTCTGCATCTTATTTTCTCCTTGACTTTTAAAATAGGGTATGCTATGATTAAATAGAAAGGCAGAGATGGGGAAACCCATGGTCTGTACTGCTCTTCACTTCTCACATACCCGAACCGGAGACAATATCGTGCTCATCCGTTCTGAAGGTCTCGATCTCAGCAAGACCAAGTTCCTGTTGGTGAAGTTCTACTTCACCAACCCGGCGCACATTCCCGATGGCGTCCGGCACATCGCTCGCAAGAGTGAGTCCGAGCTCATCAGTCAGCGCATCGCGGCTCTCAAGGCTGCGACGCCGGCGGACACACGCGGCGTGCAGGTCGTCGACAACGCTCTCAACACGAGCGCGGATGAACTCTTTGCCGGCCTCTACGACGCCGGTTTCGAGATCATCGATGTACAAAGCTGGGAGCAGACCAAGCCCGGCAAGACGACGAAGCATGTCGTCAACTTCTTCTGGGCTCGTCCGCAGGAAGGCATCGAGCCAATCGAAGTCGACACTGCTCCGTTCACGGAGAACGTCGTATGGTTCAACCACATCTGGGAGAACCCGACGGGCGTCAACACGATTGACTACGTCGGTCGCCAGCCTGGTCAGAAGGCCAAACACAAGACGGTCGTCGAGGATAACCACGTGCACGTACGCGTGGCCTAAGTCCTCAGGAGGGTAGTGAGAAGAAGCTCGGCACATCCGCCGGGCTTTTTCTGTGCTTTTTATTTGACAATATAGCTCTATTTCTATACTATATTCACCTAAGAGCGCTAGACGCTTTTTGTTTTCAGAATGACACGATCAAGCAAAAAAGGCCCATACGTCGACCCTCGCGTTTTGAAGAAAATCGAGGGCAAGAAACCCGGTACTACTGGGGTTATTAAGACATGGTCCAGGGCCTGCCAGATTGCTCCAGAAATGATTGGTTTCACCTTTGGAGTACACAACGGTAAGGATCACGTAGAAGTATTCGTCACCGAAGACATGATTGGACATCGTCTCGGTGAATTTTCTTTAACTCGCAAGTTTACGAAGCACGGAGGTAAGATGCAGAAGGAACTTGAACAGAAGAAGAAGGAAGCGGAGATATCTGCTTCTCAAGCAGCCAAGGGTGCCGCAGATTCTAAGAAATAATTTATGGCCGAAGCTAAAGCAACACTTTCAGATTATAGACAATCTCCTCGAAAAGTTCGTGGGGTGGCTAACCTTGTGCGAGGAAAGAAAGTTGAAGATGCCATGACCACTCTTTCTTTCGTCCCAAAGCGTTCTGCTGGTCCGGTTCAAAAACTTCTCGCTTCAGCTATAGCCAACGCGAAGAATCTATCCATCCCTATGGAAAATTTGATAGTCAAAAAAATCAGCGTAGACGGAGGTAAGATTCTTTATAGAAGTTTACCCATGTCTCGTGGTCGAGCCTTTAGAATTCGCAAGAGAACTTCTCATATCAATATTGTTTTGGCTGAAGAGATTCCCAAAGCCAAGAAGCTAAAAGCTAAAAGCTAATTATCATGTCTCACACAGTCCATCCATATTCACATAGACTAGGCATCCTCAGAGATTGGAAATCTCGATGGTTTGCTACCAAGGGCAAATACGCTCAATTCCTTCGCGGCGACGTACTCATTCGTTCTTTCCTAGAGAAAAAACTCAAAGGTTTCTTCGTGGCTGATATAGAAATCGAACGTAGCCAGAAAGCTCTTCATATTATCCTTTCTACCTCACGACCCGGACTCATTATTGGAAGATCTGGAGACGGTGCCACTAAACTTCGCGCAGAATTAATTAAACTTCTCACCAAACACAAACTCCTTGATCCAAAGGTAGAAATCAAACTTGATATCAAAGAAATCAAATCTCCAGAATCCAATGCAGCTATTGTGGCTCAGATGGTAGTTGAGGGTCTAGAGAAACGTTTACCTTTCCGTCGAGTAGCTAAATCAACTTTGGAGAAAGTGATGGCTAATCGCGATGTTGAAGGAGTGAGAGTTTTCCTCGCTGGACGCCTCGGTGGAGCTACTATGTCTCGAAGTGAAGATCGTCACCTTGGTCGTATTCCTCTTCAAACTTTCCGTGCAGACGTAGATTATTGTGTCGCTCGAGCAGTCATGCCTTATGGCACCATCGGAGTGAAGGTTTGGATTTATAGAGGACAAATTTTCGACAAAGACCAGCAGAACAAGAAATAATTTTTCATAAATTTTACTAACATGTTATTCCCTAAAAAAGTTAAATATCGAAAGTGGCAGACGATGAGGAAGAACCCCAAGAAGGTGGGTCCGGCTACTCGCGGGACAACAGTGGCTTTCGGTTCTTTTGGACTCAAGGCACTCGCTCCTGTGCGTATTCGTTCGAATCAGATTGAAGCAGCGAGAAAAGTTCTCTCTCGTTCTGTAGGCAAGACCGGTCGTCTCTGGATTCGTATTTTCCCTGATATGCCTTATACCTCGAAGCCAGCTGAAGTGAAGCTGGGAAAGGGCAAGGGAGACCTTCAGGGCTACGTCGCAGCGGTACGCGCCGGAACAGTGCTCTTCGAAGTAGATGGAGCAGACGAAGCTACTTGTAGAGAAGCTCTCCGCAAGGCGGGAACCAAGATGCCAGTGAAAACAAAAATCGTAGCTAGAATTTAATATGAAAAAAACATCTTACATTGGAAAATCAGTAGTGGATTTGAAGAAAGCTCTCATGGACAAGAGAGAAGCTTCTCGTAATTTCAGATTCGGCACAGCTGGTTCGAAGACTCGCAATGTCAAAGAGGGCAAAGTGATTAAGAAGGAAATTGCTCGCATCATGACCGAGATCACCAAGTTTAAAAACAAATAATATGAAAAAAGAAGCTACAGAAAAAAAGGCAGGCAAGGTTCTCGTAGGCACCGTGGTGTCAGATAAAATGAAAGACACTGTGGTGGTGCTTGTGGAAAGATACGAGAAGCACCCAAAGTACGGCAAATTCGTGAAGCACAAGAAGCGATTCAAGGCTCATGATGTTGGCAACACTAAAAAAGTTGGTGAGAAGATAAGTATCAGAGAAACCAAACCGATTTCCAAAGATAAGCATTTTATAGTAGTATAGCCATCTCATATGATTCAACCTCGTACCATTGTTCAAATAGCAGATAACTCCGGAGGCAAAATCGGACGTATTTTCAAGGTACTTGGAAGCTCAAAGAAGCGCTATGCAGGACTTGGAGACATAGTCGTACTTTCTGTCCAGAAGGCCGAACCTAGAAAAACGGTGAAGAAAAAAGATGTTTTGTATGCAGTGGTTGTCCGACAGAAGGCGCCTTTCCGTCGCAAGGACGGTTCATACATCAGATTCGATGAGAACGCCGTGGTTATCCTCGACAAGGCCAAAGAAGAACCACAAGCTGGACGTGTCTTCGGACCAATTCCTCGAGAGATTGGAGAGAGAGGTTTCCAGAAAATTATTTCTCTAGCACCAGAAGTGGTTTAAATTTAAATATATGCACGTCAAGAAAAACGATATTGTAGAGATACTCTCTGGAAAGGACAAAGGCAAGAAGGGCAAAATCCTCAAGTCTATTCCTCGTGAGATGAAAGTAATTGTTGAAGGAGTAAATGTTAGGAAAATTCACCAGAAGAAAACGAGGAGTGAGGGCAAGGGTCAGATCATAGAGAAATCTCTGCCGATTTATGCTTCGACTGTAAAACTTTCAAAATAAAATGGAAACTTTAAAATCAAAAATTAATAAGGCCTACGAAGTACTCTCGAAGAGTCAGGGTTACAAGAACAAAATGCAGGCACCGAAGATAAATAAGGTGATTATTTCTGTTGGAGTTGGTTCGATGAAGGATAAAAACAAAATCAAAGTTGTTGAGGATCGTCTTGCTCGCATAACCGGACAGAAAGCTGCACCAAGGGGGGCGAAGGTGGCTATTGCTAACTTCAAATCAAGGGAAGGAGATGTAGTTGGTTACCAAGTGACTCTCCGTGGAGCTCGAATGTATGATTTCCTAGACAAGCTTATTCATATTTCTCTTCCTCGAACGAAGGACTTCCGTGGAATTTCTCGCACAGGTGCAGATCAAATGGGGAACTATACTCTCGGCATCAAAGAACACACTATCTTCCCAGAAACTGCTGATGAAGAATTGAAAGACGTTTTCGGTATGGCTATTACTATCGTTACTTCTGCAAAGTCTAGAGAAGAAGTTACTGCCTTCCTCGAATATCTCGGATTCCCGTTTAAGAAATAAAAAATCCGCCTTCGGGCGGTTTTTTTATGCAAGGGATGATAATATTAAATTCATTAATAAGAGTTTAAAAATATGAAAAAAATCATTGTCTGGGTTGTTCTAATTATTATTGTTGGTGCAGGATATTGGGTTTATAGCTCAAAAAACCAGATTTCAAAATCTGAAGCAATTGTTGATGCTATAAATAATCAAGTAACCAATCCTCTTAATCCAAACGAAATAATAGAAACCAAATATGAGGTCCAGGGTTTAACTGATTCAAGGGGGAGGTTTGATACAAAAATAAGTTTATATTCAAAATCAAAAGATACTGAAAAAATAACTGTATTACTTGAAGAATCAGCCAGTGAACATCCAAAGAACTATGTTTATGATATTTTAGGTACTCAAGGAACAAAACTGATATTTAATTATCATATGCTTGAAGCCGAAGGTCCGTGCTTTAGAGCCTGGTTGACTACACTTACACCAGTTAAATATATAGATTTATCAGATAAAAAGTTGATAGTTAAAGATTACTCTGTTTCTTCAGAAAAGATGAGCGAAGAAAAAGCGTTGTTCGATAGATGCGAAGAAGACATGTTTGGTAATTAGGATTTTTAATTAGAAAGAACCATTCTTGCTTAATTGTGCGAAACTAGGCTTGAACTGACTAGGCAAGACCTAGCCATCTCACCCCAACCCCTCTCCTAGACGCAAGGAGAGGGGTTTGTGATTGTAATTCTGGTGGGGGCGTGATAGAATTGGAATATATAAATTTAATTAAAAAAATGGGAAGCGAAGAAAATATTCCATCTAAAGAAGAAATTTTAGAAGCTGAACTTGAAGCGAAAAATCAAAAAGTGTTGGTGGACTTGTTTAATGGGCTTGAGGTTGCACCAGATTCCGAGATAACAGAGATTACCTTACGACCCGATGGATATTATTCTGCCGTATTTCTTGGTCACAAGATTGATATTTGGACAGAAACAGATAGTTATACTCTTGAATCTGATGATTTGAGTGCTGAGAGTGAACATACTGAAGAGGTATATTGTTTTTCTGTAGATGATCAGAAAACGGAAAGCATGCAATTAACGGGTCAAGAAGGGAATACTATTTTTAATCGATTGAATCGTCTATATAAAGAGAGAAACAAGACCGACTAACAAGAACCATTTTTGATAACTTGTGCAAAGCTTGGCTTTGCACACATACATCATAGTTACGCTATAGCGGATTATAAATGTATGAGGGCAAAAAATAAAAAAACCGCCTAACTTCAGGCGGGTTGTACGGGGGCAGTTTCAGGCTCTGTTACTTCATCTTCTGGGAAGAAAAGCATCACGAGCCCTTCAGCAGTAGCTTCCAGTAGGAGGATGGCATCCTCTGCGCTACTCTTCAGGGCCTTCATGATGCCTATTACTTCCGGATCGCTTTCTGACCAAACAGGCGTCATCACATCTCCATGGGTTGGGGAACTGGGGGGTCTGGGGTCACTATAACCAAAGTTTCCGTATTTGACAACATATATTATGGAGAAGGGTGTAGCCCTTGAATGCTTAAACCCCTTGTGATACACTGCTTTAACGGCTTTTCAAGGCCTTTTTATTTCAAATGGCGAAAACATCAGTCATAGCAAGATCCAGAAAAACCCCGAAGTTTAGCACTCGGGCTACTCATCGTTGTTTCAAATGTGGCCGAGGTCGCGGTTATATGAGAGATTTCAACCTTTGCCGAATTTGTTTCCGCGAGTTGGCTAATGAGGGTAAAATCCCTGGGATAAAAAAGTCTTCTTGGTAATTTCAAAATAAAATGGATTCAATCGCAAACATGATTACAGGGATAAAGAATGCAGGCAACGCCGGTAGAGATTCTCTTGTCATTCCTTACTCTAAAATAAAGGAAAACATTGCTCTAGTTTTGAAGAAGGAAGGTTTTATCAAGGATGTAGAGAAGAAAACTATTGGAGGTAAACCTTCTCTCCTCATAAACATCTTTCTAGAGAACAGAATTCCAAAGGTGAAAGGGGTGAAGAGAATTTCTAAAACCAGCAAGCGTGTCTACAAGAAATCTTCAGAAATTCGTTTGGTGAAGGATGGTTATGGTGCTGTTATCCTCTCTACTCCGAAGGGTGTGATGAGCGGTCGAGATGCTCGCAAGGAAAAACTCGGAGGAGAAGTATTGTTCACTATTTGGTAATAATTTTATGTCACGCATAGGTAAACAAATCATCACGCTTCCAGAAAAAACCGAAATAGATATTTCGGCTGGTTTGGTGACTATCAAGGGTCCTCTTGGAGAGCTTACTCGTACAGTTGATCCAATCATCGAAATCAAATTAGAAGGTCGAGATGTCACCGTTCATCCAAAGAGAATGACTCTAGAATCCAGAGCTCTCTGGGGAACCTATGCTTCTCATATCAAGAATATGGTGGCTGGAGTAAACAAGGCTTTCGAGAAGAAACTTATTTTGGAAGGTATTGGTTTTAAATCAGAAGTGAAGGGAGACAAAATTGCTTTGGCCCTAGGATTCTCTCACCCCGTAGAAGTAGAGATTCCAAAAGATCTCAAGGTAACTGCAGAAAAGAACCTCATTACTATTTCTGGTCCTAGCAAGGAGGCCGTTGGACAATTTGCCGCTCAACTACGCGCCTTGAAGAAACCTGAACCTTATAAGGGTAAGGGTATGCGTTATGATACAGAAGTTATTAAACGTAAGCAGGGCAAGAAAACCGCTTAAAATTTATGGCTACCAAAACAGACAAACGCAAGAGAAACCACAGAAAGATTCGTACAAAAATCTCTGGCACTTCGGAGTGTCCTCGTTTCTGTGTTTTCAAATCAAATACAGCAATGTATGCCCAGCTCATAGATGATGTTTCTGGAACAACTATCGTTGCCGCTTCTGGTTCTGATGCGAAGAAAGTAGGAGCTTCGATTGCGAAGCTTGCTCTCGCAAAGAAAATTACCAAAGTGGTTTTCGATCGTGGAGGTTATGTTTATACAGGCAAGGTAGAAGCTCTGGCTAACTCTGCAAGGGAAGGCGGACTTAAATTTTAATTTTTTATGGATGAACCAATAATTACAGATGAAAAAGTAGTAGAAGTTCTCCCGACGAACGAAGTTGTCGGGACTCCGACCCCTGCGGGCGTCGGAGCTGTCGCACCTTTTGCCAATACTCGCCCTCAATCCAGAGATCAGAGAGGAGATAGTCATGGTGGTCCTCGCAAGAGTAATCGTCGAGGTCCTCGTCGAGATGGCCGAGTTAAATCAGAATTTGATCAGAAAATTGTGAGTTTGCGTAGAGTGACTCGTGTGACTTCCGGAGGACGACGTTTCGCTTTCTCTGTTTGTGTGGTGGCTGGTAACAAGAAGGGTATGGTTGGAGTAGGACAAGGCAAAGCCGGAGATACACCCCTAGCCATAGAAAAGGCCGTGAGAGATGCAAAGAAGAATATGATTACCGTTAATGCCACAAGGGAAATGTCTGTGCCTCACGAAATAGAAGCCAAGTTCTCTGCCTCTCGAGTGGTTATCCGTAGAGCTCCGGGCAAGGGAGTGCTCGCCGGTGGTTCTGTGCGTGCTGTCCTCGAACTCGCAGGTATGAAGGAAGTGTCAGCCAAACTTCTTTCTAGAAGCAAGAACAATATCAACAATGCCTATGTGGCTATCAAGGCTCTGCAACAGCTTGAACACACCAAAATAAAACACAAGTAATTTTATGCAACTCAACACTCTTAAAGCAAAAACCAAACGCGTTACTTCAAAGCAGGTTGGACGTGGAGGCACGCGAGGAAAAACCTCTGGTCGAGGTACCAAGGGTCAGAACGCTCGTGCTGGTCACAAGAACCGTCCTGAACTTCGAGATTTCATTAAACGTTTTCCTAAACTTCGCGGACGAGGAGTTTCATCTTTCAAATCTATAGAGAAGAAAAACGCTCCAGTTAATTTGAATTTGATAGAGAAGATTTTCTTGGCCGGAGAGACAGTTACTCCAGAGGCACTTGTCTCCAAGAAATTAATTTCGGCAAAAGATTTGAGCACTTCCAAAGTTAAAATTCTCGGTACTGGCACACTGACGAAGAAGATTAACTTCAAAGACGTTTTGGTTTCGGCCACAGCGAAAAAAGCTATAGAATCTGTTGGAGGGAGTATTATTTAACTACCATGAATCAATTCATAGAGAAACTTCGGTTAACTTTCGGAGATCCGTCTCTCCGCAAGCGTATCATCGCCACTTTGGTGATTTTGGTCATCTCGCGTCTACTTGCCATCATTCCTGTCCCTGGTATTGATGCGAGTCATCTCGCCAGTGTTTTCTCTGGTAACCAATTTTTGAGTCTTTTGAATATTTTCTCTGGAGGCGGACTTTCTACTTTTTCTATCGTGATGCTCGGAGTTGGTCCATACATCACCGGTTCAATTGTTATGCAGCTTTTGACCCTCATGGTGCCCAAACTCAAGGCTCTTTATCAGGAGGAAGGTGATGCAGGTCGTCGTCGCTTCGCTCAATATTCGAGGCTTCTCACTGTGCCCCTCTCTCTTCTCCAGGGTTATGCTTTCATCACTCTTTTCCAGAGACAAGGGATTATTCCTTCATTATCATTCTCAGCTTTGGCCACCGATCTACTCATTGTGACTGCTGGTGCGCTACTTCTAGTTTGGTTGGGAGAACTTATCTCTGAATTTGGAGTGGGCAATGGTATTTCCCTCATTATCTTCGCCGGCATTGTTTCGAGATTACCTACGAATATTGGACAACTTTACTTCACTTTCGATATGTCGCAGTTACCAATCTACGCAGCTTCTCTCATCCTTATCCTTCTGGTTATCTTCGGTGTAGTTTATGTGACCGAGGCCGAACGTCCAATCCCAGTTACTTATGCGAAGCAGGTCAGAGGCGGGGGAGTTTCTGGAGGAATTTCTACATACCTTCCACTTCGAGTAAATCAAGCTGGTGTTATTCCAATTATCTTCGCCCTTTCGATTCTTCTCTTCCCACAAATGATTTTGCAATTTTTGGTGACAGCTAAAGTAGCTTTGGTCGCAAATACAGCTACAGCTCTTCTTGCTCTCCTCAATAATCAACTCTTCTATGCTGTGGCTTACTTTATCTTGGTCTTCCTCTTCACCTACTTCTATACTGCGGTGACCTTTGACCCAGATCAGATGGCTACAAATTTGCAGAAATCCGGAGCCTTTATACCCGGTGTCCGTCCAGGTGAGCCGACTTCTCAATATGTTTCGAAGATTCTTACTCGTCTTACTCTCGTTGGAGCACTCTTCCTGGGAGCCATTGCTGTTCTGCCTCTCATTCTGCGTGCGATTACCGGCGTTCAATCTCTGGCTATTGGAGGTACCGCTCTCCTCATCGTAGTTTCTGTAGTAATAGATTTGGTCAAGAAAATCGACGCTCAAGTTACTGCGAGACAATATTAGAGTAGAATAATGGTATGGATTTACATACTGTTATTTTCATAGGTCGTTCGGGGTGTGGGAAGGGAACACAGGCTGGTCTACTCAAAGATCGTATCTACAAACAAGATTTAGAGAAGAGACCGATTCTTTATGTTGAAACTGGAGAACGATTCAGACAATTTCTCCGTGGAGAAAATTATAGTTCTAAACTTTCTGAAAAAATTTATGAAGAAGGACTTCTTCAGCCGAGTTTCCTTGGTTGCTTTATGTGGGGACATCAGTTGGTGGAGGAGTTGAAAGAAAATATGCATGTCATTTTTGATGGCGTGGCCCGCACTAGGCCAGAAGCTGAAATTTTTACCACTGCACTTGGTTTTTATAAACGAGAGAAGCCGACAGTGGTTTATCTAAATGTTTCTCGCAAGTGGTCCGAAGATAGATTACTTTCTCGTGGACGTGCGGATGATAAGAGTCTTTCGAAAATTACCAAACGTTTAGATTGGTTTGATAAGGATGTTTTGCCTGCCATAGAATATTTTAAGAACAATTCATACTACAAAGTTATAGAAATAAACGGTGAACAAACTATAGAAAAAGTGCATGCGGATATTATTGCTAAGTACAAAAATGATAAAGCTTAAAAGTCAGGCTGAAATAGAAATAATGCGTGAAGGCGGCAGAAGGCACGCTGAGATTCTTCGTGAATTAGCCAAGCTTTGTATCCCCGGAACCTCAACTTTAATTTTGGAAGAAGAGGCCCTGAGAATGATTAAGGCAGGAGGAGATAAGTCAGCCTTTTTGGGCTACACCCCAGCAGGGGCCAGACGAGCTTACCCCGCCGCACTCTGTGTCTCTATCAATGATGAAATAGTCCACGGAATACCAAACGAGCCTGGAAGAATCCTTGAAAATGGAGATATTGTTTCTATTGACCTTGGGCTTGTTCACGGGGGATTAATCACCGATGCTGCTATCACTGTGGCTGTAGGAGCTGTTGATGATGAATCGAAGAAACTTATTGAAGAGACGAAGAAAGCTCTGAATGCGGGCATAAGGGAGGCGGTGGGAGGAAACACCGTTGGAGACATTGGTTCGGCTATTATGAAGTCTATGAAATCTTCAGGATTTACCTTGGCAGAAGATTTGGCCGGACATGGTGTGGGATACAAAGTGCACGAAGATCCCTTCGTGCCAAACTTTGGGAGACGTGGTGAAGGAGAAAAATTAATCCCTGGGATGGTGATTGCCATAGAACCAATGCTCAATGTTGGAACCGGTGCTATAAAACTTTCCAGAGATGGTTACACCATTCTAACCAGAGACGGTTCCCGCTCGGCGCATTTCGAACACACGGTTGCAATAACAGAGAAAGGCAATATAATACTAACCCTATGACAAAAAATATTCACCCGAAGAAAGAAAGAACATTTGTAGCCGTAAAGATTGATGGTATTCAGCGTTCGCTCATTGGAGAAATTATTTCTCGTTTAGAAAGAGTGGGGCTCAAACTTGTAGCTATTAAAATGCTTACAGTTGATGCGGATCACGTAGAGAAACACTATACCCTTGATCCAGAATGGAGAAGAATTACCGGAGAAAAAACTATTGCAAGTTATAAAGCCAAAGGATTAGAACCTTGGACAGAAGATCCCCTTGAAATCACAGCCAAAGTTTTAAAAAATCTTATTAAATATATGACTTCGGGTCCAGTAATCGCTATGGTGTGGGAAGGCGCTCATTCTGTTAAGCTTGTGCGCAAGTTAGTTGGAGCTACAGAGCCATTAACATCTGATGTGGGAACTCTACGAGGTGATTTTGTTTTAGATTCGTACGCGATGTCTGATGCTGACGATCGTTCTGTGAGAAATATTGTTCATGCTTCTGGTTCAACTGATGATGCAGAAAAAGAAATTAATCATTGGTTCAAACCCGAAGAAATTATTAACTACAGATTGGTTCAGGAAGAGATTCTCTACGACGTAAACATTGACGGCATTTTGGAGTAGATTTGCAATTGTTGAGACAGGTATTCATATTCTCTAAAACTGGGGATTGCGTCTATTTTTTTCACTTCCTTATATCCATACAGAGAATATAATTGATGCAGGGTTATTTGAGGTATTATCTAGCAAATATTTTTCAGGGAGCCATTCGTACAGTGTGACTTCGGTCATCCAGTCGGGGCACCCACCTAGTCTTTGTACTAGGGCATACTGAAAATAACCCTAACAAAAAATTCTTCCTCGGAAGGATTTTTTGTTATAATGACGCGATGAGAAACAAAATTCTATTAATCTCCTTTTTTTTGGTTTTGACTACTGGCGTGCTTCACATTGTCGGGAGTATTAATCATCTATATTGGAATTCATTTTGGTTTGATGGTTTGATGCATTTTTTGGGCGGAGCTTCTGTGGGTATATTGTCTCTTTGGTTTCTATTTCAGTCTGGAGCTTTTGAAATCAGTTTACCGAACAGCCGAGAAGTTTTTTTCTACGTCATAGTTTCTACTGTCCTTATTGGTATCGGATGGGAAGTGTTTGAATTCGCTTATGGTATCGCAGTACCGGTGGGTGGAAATTATCCATTAGATACTTATCATGATTTAGTTTTTGATTTTCTCGGAGGAATCGTGGTGAGTTTGATTGGAAGAATAAAAAGTTTATATGTCTAAACCCGCTCTTACTTGCTGGGGTGGGGTGGGGACGGTCACAGGTGCCAACTTTCTTTTAGAAATAGAAAATAAAAAAATCTTGGTTGATTGTGGTTTACTTCAAGGATTGCCTAGTGCAGAAAATACCAATGCCGAAAAATTTGATTATGATCCAGCTGTTATCGATTTACTTTTTGTCACTCACGCGCACATAGATCATATCGGCAAGATTCCCAAATTAGTGAAAGATGGATTCAGAGGCGTGATTTATTCTACTCCCGAGACCAAGGACATCGCGACCCTTATGCTCGCCGATATGGTGAAAATTAGTTCGACTCTGTATGACCTTCAAGACGTAGAGAAGTCCCTTAGTTTGTGGCAAGTCCTTAATTATCACGAGATTAAGGATTTCGGTGAATTCAAGCTTGAACTCTTCAACGCGGGGCATATTCTGGGCTCCTCGATGCTTAAGATGACCTTTCCTTCGGGCAAATCTATGCTTTTCACTGGGGATTTAGGCAATTCTCCTTCGCCTCTACTTCCAGTCGCGGAGGATGTTTCTGATCTATCTTATTTGTTGATGGATTCTGTCTACGGAGATAGAAATCACGAAGACAAGACCGAGCGAGATAGAAAATTCAAGGCTCTAATTTTGAACCTTGTAGAGAAGAAGGGTACAGTCATTATCCCAATCTTCTCTCTCGAGCGCACCCAAGTAATTCTCTATGAGTTGAATAAAATGTTTGAGTCGAATCAAGTTCCTTCTATTCCTGTCTTCTTGGATTCCCCTCTGGCTATTCGGGTGACAGAAATTTATGAACGAGCCTCGAAACTTTATAATCAAACAGTCCAAGGGGAAATAAAAGGTGGGGATGATATTTTTAAATTTCCTAAACTTCAAGAAACCGCTCAAGTCAGAGATTCACAAGAAATTGTTCATATTCCTGGACCGAAAATTATTCTCGCGGGTTCAGGCATGTCTACCGCGGGGAGAATTCTCGGACACGAAGAAACATATTTGCCTGATCCGAATGCCACTATTCTCTTTGTTGGTTATCAGGCCCCAGGAACCCTTGGTCGAACTATCCAAGAAGGTGCGAAGCAAGTAATAATTGATGACCAGGAAGTGATTGTAAGGGCCAAAGTAGAAACTATAGATGGTTATTCGGCGCACGCGGATTCAAATGCCTTGGTAGATTTCGTTTCTCATACTGCTTCTACGCTCAAACAAGTTTTTGTCACTATGGGCGAACCCAAATCTTCAATCTTCCTTGCTCAACGTTTGAATGATGAATTAAATGTGAAGGCCATTGTTCCCGAAAGAGGGAAGAGATACGAGTTTGATTTATAAAACACACATATGGATTCTAAAAAGATGATTTATGGGGGAATGATAATAGGCGGAGCTATCGGAAGTTATCTGCCACTTCTATGGGGAGGAGACGCCTTCTCCTTTTCTTCAGTTTTCCTCGGTGCTCTTGGTGGAATTCTCGGAATTTATATTGGATTTAAATTAAGCAGGTAACCCACTTAGCTGTCCGACACCTAAGTATGGTGATACAATATTGTTATGAGAAAAATACCATTGATTGAGGGTGAGTATTATCACATTTATAATCGTGGCGTTGATAAACGTGACGTTTTCCAAGATAGAGATGATTTGGACCGCTTTTTTCAAAGTATGAAAGAATTCAATGTTTCAGAACCCATTGGAAGTCTTTATCTTAATTCATTTAATGAAAATAAAGAAAACAAAAAACAAAAGAAATTAGTTGAGTTTGTTGCGTATTGTTTGAATCCAAATCATTTTCATATACTTATTAAACAAGTTGCTGAGAATGGTATCAGCGAATTTATGAAAAGACTCTCTGGTGGTTATACTCTTTATTTCAATAATAAACACAAGAGAACGGGGTCGTTGTTTGGGGGCAAATTTAAATCTGTACATATTGATTCAGATACGTACCTGCTTCATGTAAGTGCATATATTAATCTTAATAACTTGTTTAAAGGCAAGAAAACAAATTTGAGCAAATCAAGCTGGGAGGAATATATAGGGAAGAACGGTGACAACATTTGTAATAAAGACATTATATTAGCTCAATTTAAGAATTCTAAAGAATATGAAAAGTTTGCAAGCGATTCTCTTAAAGATATTCTTGAAAGAAAAGAATTGGATAAGGAGCTTGTAGATTTTAATCTTTGAGAGCAACACTTAGGTGTCGGACACCTAAGTGGCTTGTAATTCTGACGGGGGGGGTAAAATTGATGCATATTAATTAAGTAAAAATTATGGCTGGAATTGAAGATTCTTCAGAAAAAATAATTGATCCTGTGAAGGCAGAGGTGATGGCCAGGGAAGCAGACCCATTACATGAAGCAACGATAAGAATAAGAAAGGAAGATTGGAAAGATGAGGGCGAAGGTGAGAAACTAATGGCCAGAGCAGCAAATGATGCCGAAGACTTGGCAGATATCAAGTTTGATCTAGAGAAACGAGGTGGTTATTTATATCCAGATGAAATAGCGGCTATTAAAGAAATTCTGAAACATTCTGCTGGAGGTCAAGCACATATTAAATAGATAAATCAAAAAATCCGGTTGAACCGGATTTTTTGTTTATTTAGTAGCTTCGAGAATCTTTTTGAAAGTGGCGGGACTCTTCTCTGCGAGGAAGGCGAGAGTCTTTCTATCCAACGCGATTTCCTTTTTCTTCAAGGCATTAATGAACTTTGAATATGAAGTACCATTTTCTTTGAGAAATGCCGAGATACGCACATTCCAGAGGCGACGAAAATCACCCTTCTTGTCCTTGCGGTGAGCGAATGAATAGGTGCCTGCGTGAAAGATGGCTTCGTTAGCCTGGCGCTCCTTCGTTGAACGACCGTGTCTGTAGCCCTTCACTTTTCTTAAAATATTCTTTCTGGATTTGAGGGCGTTTGTACCCTTTTTAACTCTTGTCATGGATTTATATATTAACTAGGAAACGACTGCGTTCCTTGCGGGACATATGAAATTCCACACGGCCATTCTTACCGATTTTCTGAGAATGGCTCTCCTTGGAGTTGAAGTGGTTCTGGCCAGTTGAACGAGCCAAAATCTTGCCCTTTTTGGTGACTTTGAGGCGTTTGCTATAAGATTTGTTGGTTTTCATCGACATAAAGCGTAGAGGTATATATTACTTATTTAGAAGGTTTTGTCTACCCCCTAGGCCCTCTCTATTATCACCGTCATACCCTTGGGGCTCTTTACTGGAGGGGCAGCCACCTTGTAGTCCACAGTGACGAGTTTGAGCATTCTTTCTATGCGCTCCTTGAGAAACTTCTCATCTAGGTACTTTGCTCGACCGGGGAGAAAGAGGTCGATTTTCACTCTATTGCCTTCACCCAACCATTCGCTCGTCTTTTTGGCCTTCAGTCCAAGGTCATGGTCGCCTGTGCCGAGCTTTACCTGAACAGTTTTTATCTCTACAGAATGTGATTTAGATTTGGCCTGCTTCTGTTTTTTGTTCTCTTCGTATTGAAACTTTCCGAAGTCGGATATCTTGGCTACAGGAGGAACTGCATTAGGAGAAATTTCTATCAAATCCAAACCGGCCTCGTCGGCCTTTTGTAGGGCTTCGCTTAAACTAATAACTCCAAAGTTTTCTCCTTTCGGTCCTATGACGCGCAATTCGTTCGCACGGATTTGATGATTCACTCGTACTGTACTCAATTTAGATGTTTGATTTTAGTGTTAATTGAGAACATCTTATCATATAATATAGACATATGGAATACAGACACAATCCGCCGACATTGGAGCAAGTGCGTGCCAGTCGACCGATGCTTAGAAATCCGATTAGGGAAATGAAGCTCAGTCTCTCGATTCTTGAGCGTTTCGCCATATTTATGACCCGAAGGATTGGTTCAATGGGTTTCTTTATTTTTTTATTACTTTGGACAATTATTTGGTTGGGATGGAATATCTTCGGACCCATTGAACATCATTTCGATCCAGCTCCGGCGTTTGTTATATGGCTCTTTGTATCAAACATCTTGCAGCTTATTTTCTTGCCCCTGATTATGGTTGGACAAAACATTGAATCTCGTGCGGCTGATGCTCGTGCCGAAGCAGATTTTGAGATAAATAAAAAAACTGAAGGCGAAGTGGAAGTCATCATTGCCCATCTCGAAAATCAAAACGAATTACTTTTGGAAGTAACAAGAAAGATTGATAGAAAATAGTTCGACAAGCACACTATAAATAAAAAATGCGCGAACCGTTCTAGGCTCGCGCTGGGGCTTTCGTTTGAACGAAGCCTCGTCCTGATACTTGCTTGGAATAGTGGAGATATGGATGGTACCAGGCCTTGGTGAACTTTTTTACAAGAACATCGTCGGCCTGTCTACATCTGTGCACCACGATCGCGGAATCTTGGATGACACGGAAGCATTTCTCATCGCTCCAGTGTCTGGGTGGCCGGAGTGATAAGTTCTTCATCCGTTTGGTCATCATTCTGACCACCGTGTTGTGATAAACCTTTATCAGGAACGCCATCGTTGTGGCTCCTTGAAAGAGTGCCTGTACACGACTATACTTTGTCCCTCAAAAATTGCAAGAAAAATAAATCCGCCCTAAGGCGGATTTATTTTATGGTGGAGGTGATGGGATTGAACCCATGTCCATAAGGATAATCGGAGTGAATCTTCAAGGCGTAGTTCGGCTTGGGTGTTTAAACTGATGAACTAAAAGCTGAACGAAACATTCATCAGTCGAGCTCTTATCTTGATCTCGATGCGGAGCACACATCGAGACGGAGTCCCGCAGATAAAGCGTTTATCCTGCCTGTACTGGACCGCGAGCAGGAGACGTTCGCTTAGGCGTTAACGTAAGCGAATGCGAAATCGTTCGCCGTATAAAACGGAGAGACGATGGCACGTGCGACTTTTGAGGTTGCACTTAAGTTTGAAGCGGATTAAAGAGTCACTTCAGCTCTGCCCTGCACAAACCGAGAATGTCTTGTGTCTAAACTGACACCCCCGTATTTAAATTTCTCTTTTTAGGTCCCGCTCGACGTCGCGTTTCTTAATCGCTTCGCGCTTGTCACCCTTCTTCTTACCTCGGGCGATAGCCAAATCGAGCTTGATGAACCTTCCTTTATTATACACCGAAAGAGGCACGATTGTCAATCCTTTGGTGCCTTCCGCTTTGGCCAATTCTGCTATCTCGGCCTTAGAAAGCAACAATCTACGAGGTCGCGTAGAATCGTAGTCCAGAGGCATATTTTTGGGCTGGTAGGGGGCAATGTCGGCCCCCAATAAGTAGACTTCGCCTCCTCGTACCCCCACGAAAGTCCCAACTAATGAGATCTTCCCATCCCGCACAGATTTGACCTCCGGTCCCTCCAATTCTAAACCGGCCGTGAACTTCTCAAGGATTTCATAATCAAATCTGGCTTTGCGATTCTCGGTGAAGGTTGGCATATATAAAGAATAACATACACCTCACCCCAACCCCTCTCCTAGACGCAAGGAGAGGGGAAGAACTTGACGTATATATTTTATTAATATAGGATATATATATGACTGAACAAGTAATATTCAATATAGATAAAAAGATGAAGGTGCAAGCCATGAAGAAGGCCAAGCAAGAAGGCACGACTTATTCAACGATTCTTAGAACTGCCACCGAAGCTTATTTGAATGATGATTTTGAAATGGGCTTCGTGTATAGTCCGAAGTTGATTCGAGATGTCGAACAAGCTCGAAAGGAGATACGAGCAGGCAAGGGTCTTCGAGGTGATCTACGCGAACTTGTGAAGAGGGTATAATAGAAAGATGATCTCGATTGAGTACGCGCCAAAGTTTCTAAAGAAATTTAAGAAGCTTGAATTTTCTGTACGAGAAGAAATACGTGAGAAGATGTCCCTTTTTAAAGACCGTTCAAATCATCAGAAACTTCGGGTTCATAAGCTCCATGGTAATTTGTCAGATTGTTGGGCATTTTATGTAAATTATCAAAAAAGAATTGTATTTGAATATCTCACGGATAGTCATGTGGCCATGCTTTCAATAGATGATCATGATGTGTATAAAAGATTAAAAAGATAAACAACATTTGAATTCTGAAGATAAGAGGTATAGGCTTGAAGATATGAAAAGAATATTGCCTATATTTATATTAATTCTCATCGTTCCCCAAATTGCTATGGCGGCGTGGTGGAATCCATTAAGTTGAGGAATTTTTCATAAAACAGAAGATAAAACTCAGGTTTTGGAAAATCGCATAAAGGAATTAGAGAAAAAACTGGAGACTAGTACAAGTTCTAATGCGATAAGTCCAGCTGTTGAATCAAAGCCTAATAAGCCAATAGAGAAAGTTACTCAACCTGTTGTTAATACGAAAACCCAAACAACCGCTTCGGTGATTGATACTGAAGCTTTGTACAAAGATGTTGTTAATAAATACACTGATTTTAAATCTCAAGTGGAAAATGATATTGCCACATTGAAACCCATGGCAAGTCCTATTTTAATAAAAAGGAGGGACTATATGAATAATTTTTCGCTTAACTTAGATTATGAAATGAGAGGTTTGAATAATTTATCCTCTAAATCACAGCAAAACTTATCTTTTTATTCAGATAAATTAATTAAATTAAAGGATGAATATAGAAGCACATTATCAAATTATCTGGATGAATATAATCAAGCCCAAGAAGATAGCGCCAGAAAAATAGTCGTTGATTACATAAAAATAAATAAGTATAGTTTGTATTTAACGGCCAAACATATAACAGCCGCAACGATGTTTGATTTGTACGATAGGCTCTTTAACACTAAGTACGCTGAAGGTTTTCGTTTAACAAAAACCCAAACAGAAACAGTGGAGTTTGCTAATTCTTTCTTATTAGACTTAGGAGAAAGCGTGACAGATTAAGGTTAATTTTTTGTAAAAATGAGGTTTTTCAGTATAATATTGGTCTATGTCAGTAGAAAAACCTAACAAAAAACTGAAGAAAATTATCATCACGAAGAGGCTCAAAGTTCCGAAGGGACCCAAAGGGCTTCGTGGATTTTGGAGCCAATGGGGGATAACTATATTGGTATTCGCTGCTTTGATTTTCTTTTATTCAACTTTGTTTGGCACACCAAAACCTGCAGAAATTTCTCTCTCTGAATTAGCTCAAAATATTTCTGATGAGAAGATTACATCTATCACAATTAAATCTGATGCTCTCGATATAATTTATAAAGATGGCACAGAGAAAATCTCCAAGAAAGAAGAAGGTACCGCACTCACCACAACCTTAAAAAATTATAGTGTTTCCCCAGCGTCTCTCGCAGGAGTGAAGATTGATGTGAAGAGTGATTCGGGCTTCATGTTCTGGTTCGCGAACCTCGCGCCAATATTTATTCCACTTTTATTTATTCTATTTTTCATTTGGTTTCTCTCTAGACAAGTGAAGGGCGCTGGGATGCAAGCATTCTCCTTCGGTCAATCCAAAGCCCGCATTACTATGCCTGAGGACAGCAAGAACAAAGTCACTTTTAAGGATGTTGCCGGAGCGAAGGAAGCGAAGGAGGAACTCGCAGAGATTGTAGATTTTCTAAAAAATCCAAAAAAGTTCTTGGATATCGGTGCAAGGATTCCAAAAGGAATATTACTTATGGGTGCACCCGGGACGGGGAAGACCTTGCTCGCACGAGCCGTGGCCGGAGAAGCGGGCGTGGCCTTCTTCTCTATCTCTGGTTCTGAGTTCGTAGAAATGTTCGTAGGAGTGGGAGCCAGTCGTGTGCGAGATTTATTCGATGTGGCGAAGAAGTCTGCACCCGCTATTATTTTCGTAGATGAGATAGATGCAGTTGGTCGTGTGCGAGGCACTGGTGTGGGCGGAGGAAATGATGAACGTGAACAAACCTTGAATCAAATCTTAGTTGAGATGGATGGGTTTGAACCAAATGAGAAGGTGATTGTGATGGCAGCCACGAACCGTCCTGATGTTTTGGATCCCGCCCTTCTTCGTCCGGGTAGATTCGACAGGCGAGTGACCTTGGACCTTCCAGACAGAAAGGATCGTGAGGAAATTTTGAAAATTCATTCTCGAGAGAAGCCGTTTGCCGAAGATGTGGTGCTCGAGACCATCGCTGAACGTACCCCAGGGTTCTCCGGAGCGGATTTGTATTCACTAATGAACGAGGCAGCAATCCTCGCGGCCCGAGAAAATCGTTTTAAGGTCTCTCAATACGACCTTATTCGTTCTATAGAGAAAGTGATGCTTGGGCCCGAGCGTAGGTCACATATTTTGTCCAAGAAAGAGAAAGAGCTAACCGCTTATCATGAAGCTGGGCACGCGGTCATTGCTTCTGTTCTCCCATACGCTGATCCAGTACACAAAATTTCTATCATTGCGCGAGGTCGAGCGGCTGGTTATGTGCTCAAACTCCCACTCGAAGATACTAAACTTCAATCCAAGAAAGAATTTCTCGCGGACATCGCAGTTTCACTCGGTGGTTATGTGACAGAAAAACTTTTGTTTAATGACATCACAACCGGACCATCAAATGATCTCCAAGTTTCTACGGCTCTCGCTCGAGATATGGTCACGAAGTATGGGATGTCAGACAAGTTGGGTCCTATTGCGCTCGAAGAACAGAGTGGTCGACCTATTTATGGTGTGATGACGGGGGGCAAAGAATATTCGGAGAAAGTTTCGGCCGAGATTGATGCAGAAGTTTCAAAAATTATGAAAGAAGCTCAAGAGATTGCTCATGAGACTGTGGTAGAGCATCGCAAACTTCTGGAAGCGATTACCAAACGTCTAGTAGAAGTGGAAACCATTGAACAGAAAGAATTTGAACAAATTTTGATTGCGAATGGAGTGACGCCGAAGAAGAAATTAGATTTGGAACATCAGAAATAAGACAAATAAAAAACCATTTTTCTTTCAAGGCACGAAAAATGGTTTTTTATTTGTTGTGTCTGCCTCAACGGCAGACCGCCGAAGAGGCGGTTACATTTGTTGACCGCCCATCTTGGCTTCGCAATGTTTGCAGTTCTGCTTATGAGTGAAAACCTCATAGAGAGCTGAAAGACCAACGAGGATATAAACAATGCGAGCTATTACGGGTGTGATGTAGACACCGAGATCCCAACCGGAGATAAGTCCGACGAGGAGCCAGTTCAATCCACCGATAATGAGCAAACAAAAAGCAATCTTGTGAATTTTCATATTTTTTAATTGACTTATAACTACCCGAATATTATACCAAGTATAAAAATAAATTGTGGAAGGGTTGTCTACAGGTCCGCCCTCCACGATTCGAACGTGGGACCCTCGAGGTATAAGCTCGATGCTCTAACCAACTGAGCTAAGGGCGGATGTTGGATAGTATAGACAGTAGACAGTAGATAGTAAATAGTTATTCAAAATGGATTTTTGATGAGGCAGATTCTATATGAAGTTTCAGATCGGGGTATTTTGAGAGAGTTGGGTTAGTTTCAATAATCCTCGTGGCTTCGAGGCGGGCGGCTTCGACCATTTTTATATTTTTAATGGCTTCCATCGCGAGGTCGGAGAGTCCCCATTGCTTCCTGCCGTACAATTCTCCGGCTCCACGTTGTTTCAAATCGAATTCGGCGAGTTCGAATCCATTCTTGGCTGTCTGAAGGGCTTTCAATCTCTCGACAGTTTTATCAGATTTAGTTTCAGCGAAGACGAAGCAGTACGGCTGATGTGTTCCACGCAGGACTCGACCTCGAAGCTGGTGAAGTTGAGCAAGTCCAAACCTCTCTGCTCCCTCTATGATGATGAGCGAGGCGTTCTCTACGTTCACTCCCACTTCCACCACAGAAGTGGCGACCAGAATATCAATTTTTTTATCTCTGAAATCAAGCATCACAGAATCCTTTTCCGAGGGCTTCATCTTGCTATGCAAAATTCCAATATTATATTCAGGGAAAATTTCTTTCTTGAGCCTCTTCGCTTCTTCACTCACTGATTTGGCCAACACGGTCATCTCCTTGGTTGGATCTGGTTCGTTTATGCGCGGGCAAATTACATATAGTTGTCTGCCCGCTTCTAATTCTCCACGAATTTGTTCATAAATATTTTTTCTTTTATCTGGAGTGACAATTTCAGTAATAATTTTCTTGCGTCCTGCGGGCATTTCATCCAGAAGCGATAGGTCGAGGTCTCCATAGAGTGTGAGAGCGAGAGTGCGGGGGATTGGAGTGGCCGTCATAGATAATAAATGTGGAGCAAGGTCAGTCTTTTGAGCCAAGGCCTGTCTCTGTGCAGTCCCGAATCTGTGTTGTTCATCAATAATAGCGAAGGCAAGATGTTTGAACTTCACGCTTTTTTGGATGAGGGCGTGTGTACCTATGAGGATCGCAATTTCTCCGGAAGCCACCCATTTCAGAAGTTGTGAACGAGAAATATTTGTCCAACCTTCGGGGTTTACCTTGGAAGGAAACTTTCTACAACCAGTGCCGGTGATGAGGGCGATGTTTATGGGTAAGTGTTTAAAATATTTTATGAAAGATTCGAAATGTTGTTGGGCGAGAATTTCAGTCGGGACCATATAAGCCGTCTGAAGTGTCCCAAAGGACTGTCCTTTGGGTCTAGACATCGTCACGGCATACGCCGCCGCCGCAGCCACAGCAGTCTTTCCACTTCCCACATCACCTTCGAGCAGGCGAGACATCGGATGTCCACGTTTAAAATCAGAAAGTATGTGATCTATGGATTTGAGTTGAGCATCTGTGGTTTCGAAAGGAAAGCGGGATATAAATTTATTCATTTCTTCGGAGGATTTATCAATCACGAATGCATTTTGCTCTGCGAATTCGTGTTTAGTTTTTTGTTTATCCAATTGAATGAAGAAAATTTCTTCAAACGCAAATCTTTTCCTCGCGGATTGTGCGTCGGCTTCTTTGTGTGGAGTATGAATCCAAACTAGGGCAGTGCGGAGAGAGGGGAGATTGTATTTCTTGAGAATTTCTGCGGGCATTGGGTCAACAAGATTATCTAAAAATTCCGGTACAAAAATCTTCTGAATTTTATGGAAGATCCAATTCGAAGTGAGCCCACGAGTCTCTGGATAGACTGGGTACAAAATATGTTCACCACCTTTGGGATTGAGCAGGGTTTGACCTTCCTCAATCTTTGGATTAGAAAAATAAAGTTCTCCGGTTTTTTTCTGACTAACCTTTCCTTCTACTCGAACAAAAGAATTTTCTACAAGCATTTTGGCCAGATAGGCTTGATGAAACCAAACAATTTTTATCTTGCCGCTCTGATCCTCCACCCACGCTTCGCTCATGGGTATGTGTGAACGAAATCCTTTCTTGGTTTTTAATCCAGATATTTGTCCGAAGACCACTGCCGTATCTCCCTTTTTTAAATCTCCAATCCCGACCACATCAGCCGTGTTCCCATAGCGAACAGGGAAGTGATAAAGCAGATCTTCTGCAGTCAAAATGATGAGCTTTTTTAGAGCTTTCTCTTGCACGGGTAAGATACGAAAAACAGATGAGAGATTATCTGTGATTTTCATACCCCCATTGTGTACCAATTTACTTTGCTATAACAGTGACTGTTCCTCCCACGCTCGGATTGGCATGATTGTGATAGCCCCAGGTGCCGACCTTGTCGAAGACGAAGGTGAAAGTTTTTTGTCCCTTTGCGCTGGTTTTATATTGATCGAATTCTGGATAAATTGTGTGTGATGGATGTGGATTAGAAGCGACGGACATTCCTCCGGTTGAATCATTGACGAAGGTGATTGAATCGCCTTGTTTAACTGTCATAGTCGAAGGTGTGAATTTTGTTCCATCATAAGTGACCGTATTTACTGTGGCTGTGATTGTGCCGTCTTCCATTTTGGGTGCTGTGGTCGTTATATCACTGGTTGTTACTGGAGCAGTCACTGGAGCGTTCCCCATGGGCACAAATTTCCAAACGAAGAAAGCTGCCACGATTATAACCAAAACAATAATAAGATTTTTATTCATAATATTTTTTAAAACTAATTTGTATCAGAATATTCTAGCACGATTGGCGGAGACGGATGGATTCGAACCATCGGTGCCTTATAAGGGGCACGCCTCTTTAGCAAAGAGGTACATTAGACCACTCTGACACGTCTCCAATACGAGTCAATTTATCATATTTAAGTCATTTTTCCAACAAAGCTTTTTGTTGCTATACTTTATATATATGCCAATCGAACAATATCAAAAATTAGGGTGGAAGACGTTTTGGGTATTCCTTGCTGGGTGGACGAAGGGGGCCTTGATAATCGGACTTGTGACTGTTCTCTTTATTGTTTTCAAATTGCCCTATGCTCAATATGTGGCTTCCGCTTTTCTCCTGGTTTTAGTTGTGACGGTGCTCATCGCTTGGGTTGAATATAGAGGTTTTGGTTATCTTATGGGAGCGGACGCTTTCAAGGTTAAACGAGGAGTTATTCATAAAGACGAAGTGGCCATACCTTATCGTCAGATTCAAACTGTAAACATTGAACGTCCGCTGTTCTATCAATTAGCTGGTACTTCCAAATTAATTATTCTCACAGCGGGGCAAGAAGATGTTGATACGGCCAAGGGTGCCAATCACGCTGAATCTGAGGGAATTATTCCAGTGATGGACAAGGAGCTTGCGTTGAAACTTCAAGCTGAACTTCTCAATCGAGCCAATATCCAAAAAGTCAGTCAAATCTAGTGAGCGAGAGCCACACAAAGAATTTTTTTTGCACCTGATTCTTTCAAAACTCTTTTCGCTTCAGTAAATGTTGAACCGGTGGTAGTCACATCATCGAGGAGGATAATATTGCGACCTCTTACATAGGTTCCACCTTGTACAGACATTGAGTTGGACAAATTTTCTAATCTTTCGCGCTTGGTGGCGTGGGTACGAGCCTGACTATCAGTATGAATATGTTTAATTAAAACTTTTGGTGAATATTCACACAAATTCTCGGTATTTAATTTCATAATTTCTTCAGCTAAAATTTCTATTTGATTCCACCCGCGTTCGCGTCGACGTTTGTTTGATATAGGTATGGGTATGAGCCACGGATTTTTAAAATTTTCGAACACCGCTCGTTCGGCGAGTTCATGATTTAAAACATCCACAAGTATTTCAGCGAATTTTTGTGCGATTTTTCTATTGCCCTTGTATTTCAATTCCCAAATCATAGTTTTCACCAATGGATCTTTATAATCAAACAAGACAATCAAATTTTCACTCTCAATTTCTCTGGCTTTGGATAATTTTTCTACGAGTCCACCCGCCGAAAGGGATTCGAGGTAATGCACATCTTCGCTTTTGGGGAAGATAAAGTCGATTAAATTTTGGGCGAAAGATTGAAGCATGGTGTATAATTTCATTATATGTCATTCTTCTCGAGATTTTTTAATCGTAGCGAACCTTCGGTTATAGGTATAGATATTGGCTCTTCGGCTATCAAAATTGTTCAAATCAAGAAACACAATGGTCAGGCTGTGCTTGAAACTTATGGTGAACTCGCCCTTGGTCCATACGCAGGAGCGACGATTGGCCAATCGGTTTCTCTTCCTGCAGACAAAATTGCGACGGCCCTCACAGACCTCATGGCGGAGAAAGAAGTGAACATTACTACGAGCAAATGCGGGATTTCTATCCCATTTGCTTCGAGTTTGATGACGGTGATTGAGTTTCCTCAAGTTAGTCAGAAACAACTTGCGGTTATGGTGCCCCTAGAAGCTCGCAAATATATTCCTGTGCCGATTTCTGAAGTGATGCTTGATTGGTCCGTCATTCCTAGAACCGAAGTCAAAATAGAAGATCATCCAGAAGGCTTTGCTGGTGTGCCAAATGGATTAGCCAATACTAATACTCCGAAGATTGATGTGTTGGTTGTGGCCATTCACAATGACACTCTCGCTCGCTACAAAGAAATTGTTACTCGGGCTGGACTCGACGCTGGATTTTTTGAAATTGAAATCTTTAGCACCATGCGTGCAGTTCTCGATGAGACACTTTCACCGGTGATGATTATGGATATGGGTTCGGCCTCAACCAAGCTTTATGTAGTGGAGCGGGGGATTATTAAAGCTTCTCATACAATTAATCGTGGCTCTCAGGACATCACCATGACTATTGCCAAATCATTGGGCATTACTCCAGAGAAGGCTGAAATAATGAAACGTGAAGCGGGCGCCCTGGGTCCAGACAAAAATTTGACGGACATTATCACTCTTAATCTCGATTTTATTTTCGAAGAAGCGAACAGGACTCTCTTGGCTTTTGAAAAGAAATATAATAAAGCAGTTTCCAAAGTGATTCTCATCGGTGGGGGAGCAGCGCTCAAGGGTCTGGCTGACTTGGCTAAAAATAGTTTCAAAACTGAAGCGGTGGCGGGCAATCCTTTCGGTAAAATTGCCACTCCGGCTTTCCTCGAACGAGTTCTTCGCGAGACTGGTCCCGAATTCGCTGTCTCTGTTGGTGTCGCCTTGCGCAAATTGGCGGAAGAGGAGTAATTATCCACCTATTTCTCTTTTGTTTGCTTTATTTGTGTTCTATAATTAGAGAAGATGGATCCGAAATTTCAATCATCATTTATACCCAAGGGACCACTTGTCTCTTCTAATGCGATGTTCAAAGCTCAGCCGGCGAAGCGAGGATCTCTCCTTGGCCTGCTTTCTATGTGGATTTTCGTTTTGTCTATTGTGGCCGCCCTTTTGGCCTTTGGTTATGGATTTTATTTGAATTCAAGTATCAAGAAGATGGGGGGAGACCTTGAGGCCGCGAGGGCCAACCTTGAACCAGAAACTATCAAGGAAATGGCTCGTTTGGATGCTCGTATTGTAGGTACAGAAAAATTGCTTGCTAATCATGCTGTCCTTTCTCCCTTCTTTGATTTTCTAGAGAACAATACTTTGAAGACAGTACGCTTTACCCAATTTTCTTTCAAAGAAACTTCCGACGGTCTTGTAGTTTCTATGCACGGTCAGGCTCGTGGCTATGCCGCCCTCGCTCTCCAAGCAGATATTTTCAACAAGAGCAAAGATTTAAAATCCAACAACTTCTCTAATTTGGATTTGGACGAGAGAGGCAATGTTATCTTTGTGGTTGATGCGGTGATCAGCCCAACACTCGTTTCTTATAAGAGAGTCTTGGAATCACAGCCAACTATTACAACGCCAGTAACTTCTGTATCCACTTCTACTTCAAGCGTGGTAGCTACTTCTACTCAAGCCACGAGCTCTCCTAAAAATATTCCTAAAAAATAATATGAAAACTTCTACCGCCATTATTATCCTCATGATTTCCGTAGGACTTTTCTATGCCTTCACCAGCCCTCAATATCAAAAAATTGGTGATTTGCGTACGGCTTCTCAAACCTATACTAATATTTTAAATAACGCTTTGGCCCTAAGCACCAAACGTGATGAGCTTTTGTCCAAATACAGAAACATTCCTAAACAAAATATTGAAAATATTTCCAAAGTCCTTCCTGACAATGTTGACATAGTGAGGTTGTCTATGGATTTTGACTCTATTGCCAGTCGCTACGGGCTCTCGATCAAGGGTATCCAGGTAGACAAAAACAAAAGCGGAAATAATTCAAACAATTCAACCATTGTAGTGAATCCTGCCGAACAGGTTTATGACAGTACCATCATTTCTTTCAGTTTTGTCTCTTCTTATGATAATTTCCGAAAATTTATGCACGATATAGAGAACAGTCTGCGTATCGTCAACATCAAATCTGTTGATTTCCAATCAACAGATAATGGCCTTTATCAATACAAGGTTTCAATCGAGACCTATTGGCTAAAATAAAACTATGAAAGCTCTCAAAAACAACCTGAATGCCTTGATCACCATTGCTGTTCTCATAGTTCTTTTCTTTGTTTATCAAAGTTTTTTCAAACCAAATATCGGTGTATCAGTTTCTGGTTCTGTAAACCAAAACGTTGGTCAAGATGTCGTGTCTCTTTATACCACTCTTCAAGCAGTAGATTTAGATCAGAATGTTTTCACTACTTTGGCCTACAGAAATCTCGTAGATTTCAGTACTACTCTCCAGGATCAGCCTAAGGGGAGACACAATCCTTTTGATCTCATAGGCGCACAATAATTATGAGTATTTTAGATGTTCTAGTAGAAAAAAAGGTTATCAAGCCCGATGATGCAACTTCTATCAAAACAGAAGCCGAGTCAGGCGGACTTTCATTTGAACAAGTTTTAATTTCAAAAGGAATTTCTCCAGAACAAATTTTAGAAGCCAAGGGTTTGTCTCTGGACATCCCTACCAAAAGTTTAAAGAACGTAAACATTGCTGGGAAGATTCTAGAATATGTTCCCCAAGAATCTGCTGAACATTATCATATGATACCTGTGCAGGTGAAGGACGGAGTGCTCGAGGTGGGTATCGTCAATCCAGATGATATAGAAGCCAGAGATGCCCTAAACTTTATCTCGTCGAAGATTGGGATGCCTTATAAATTGTTTTTGATTACTCTAGAAGATTTCGAACTAGGCTTGGAACTCTACAAGGGTATCTCCGGAGAAGTGACCGAGGCTCTTTCTGAATTGGACGTAGAACTTTCTAGCCAGAAAACTAAAGCCGAAGAAAAGGCTGATGATGAAGCCGAAGCCCAACAAGAATCGAGAATTGTCGAAGATGCTCCAGTGACAAAAATTGTGGCCACTATTCTCTCACACGCTTCGGAAGGGAATGCTTCAGATATTCACATAGAACCAATGCATGATAATGTCCGTGTACGTTTCCGTGTGGATGGTCAACTCAATACTTCTCTCACTCTCCCATCTAAAGTTCATTCGGCGGTAGTCGCACGTATAAAAATTTTGTGCAATATGCGTCTGGATGAAAAGCGCAAGCCTCAAGACGGAAGATTTTCTGCGAAGATAAGTGGCCGAAAAATTGATTTTCGTGTTTCTACCTTCCCAACTTATTATGGAGAGAAAGTCGTGATGAGAATTTTGGACCAAGCAAGGGGAGTGAAGTCTCTCGATGACCTTGGATTGTCAGAGAAGAATTTGGATTTGATTAAGAAAGCCATTAAACGTCCTTTCGGTATCATTCTAATTTCTGGTCCAACTGGTTCAGGTAAATCCACCACCCTCTATTCAATGTTGAATGAGGTTGATAAGGAGCACATGAATGTGCTTTCTCTAGAAGATCCTATTGAATACAACATGGATGGGGTCTCACAGTCTCAAGTTCAGCCAGAGATTGATTACACTTTTGCCAACGGTCTTCGTACTACTCTGCGCCAGGATCCAAACATTATCATGGTGGGAGAAATCAGAGACAAAGAGACAGCTCAGTTGGCTATTCAAGCTGCTCTCACAGGTCACCTCGTGCTTTCTACTATTCACACCAACAATGCTATTGGTGTCATTCCTCGTCTCATAGACATGGGTGTTGATCCATTCCTCATTGCTCCGACCTTGGTTCTCGCCATGGCTCAACGTTTGGTTCGCAAACTGTGTCCGGGCGGAGGCAAACCTGTACCAGTTGAAGATAGTTTGAGAGTAATGTTTGAGAAGGAATTTGCTGATTTACCACCAGAATTCCGCAAAGCCATTCCTTTTGGTAAAGAAGTTTATGAGATAGAGAGTACGCCAGAATGTGTGAACGGTACCGAGGGACGTATCGCTGTCATGGAAGTTTTGGCTATGGATAAGGATATTGAAGCTGTTATTTTGAAAAATCCAACCGAACCAGAACTTCTCAAGGTAGTGAGAGGCAAGGGCATGCTCACGATGAAAGAAGATGCGATTCTCAAAGCTTTCCAGAGAATTATTCCATTTGAGGAAGTAAATACGTTATAATTATCTTATGTCATCTGCTGAAACAAATATTAAAGCTCTCGTAGATATTGTGGTGAAAGAAAGTGCCTCGGATCTTCATCTCTCCGAAGGTCGTTCTCCTGTGATTCGAGTTTCTGGTTTCCTTATTCCTCTGGTGAAAATGCCTTCTCCCACCAAAGAAGATATAGAAGGTTATCTCTCACTTTTCCTTACTCCAGAAAACAAAAAAGAATTCTTGCTTCAGAAAGAAGTGAACTTTGCTTACACTCCGGATGGAAAGAATCGTTTTAGAGGTAACGCTTTTCAAGAGCTTGGTAAAATTTCTATTGCTCTACGTCTCGTGCCTTCGAGTATTAGAACTTTCGCTGAACTCAATTTACCTCCAGTCCTCGAAACCTTCGCTGCTAAACAGCAGGGATTCTTTCTCGTGGTAGGCCCAGCTGGTCATGGTAAGTCGACCACTCTCGCCACCATGGTTGAGAGTATCAATCAATCTCGTTTGGAACATATCGTAACCATCGAAGATCCAATCGAATATATTTTCGAACCCAAGAAATCTATGATTGATCAGCGAGAGGTGAAAACAGATACTCCCGATTTTCATACGGCTCTCTGGGGAGTTTTTCGTCAGGATGCCGACGTGGTGATGATTGGAGAAATGCGTGAACCAGAAACTATTGCTACAGCGGTGACGGCGGCCGAGACTGGTCACCTCATCCTTTCAACTCTTCATACCAATACTGCGAGCCAAACGGTGAATCGCATCATTGATTCCTTCCCAGCTGATCAACAGGATCAAATTAGAGTGCAACTTTCAACTAGTCTCGTAGGTATTTTCTCTCAACGTCTCATTCCTCGTATTTCTGGAGGACTTATCCCTGCCTATGAATTACTTATCAATAACAATGCTGTGGGCAACCTTATTCGCGAGAAGCGTACACATGAAATAGATTCAGTCATAGAAACTAGTTCAGAAGAAGGTATGATTGATCTCAATCGTTGCCTTGCAGGACTTGTGCGAGCGGGAGAAATTACAGCCGAGAATGCTGTGTTGTACTCTACTAATCCGCACGGCTTAGAACGCATGATCTAAATTTTATGTTATATCTCTACAAAGCCATTGAAAGTTCTGGAGCGAAGAAAGAAGGTTCGATTGAAGCCATTTCTATAGAAGTGGCCATAGATTCTCTTCAGAAGAGATCGCTCATTATCACCGAGATTGAACCAGCTGAGAAAGATTCATGGCTCTCTAGTATTTCTTTTGGGAATAAAGTTTCTAACAAAGAAATTGTTATCCTGAGTCGTCAGATGTCTACGCTTTTCAATGCTCAAGTTTCAGCTTTGAAAATTTTCTCTCTGCTTTCTTCTGAAGTAGAAAATGTTTATCTCCGTAAAGTTCTTGTCGGAGTAACAGATGATCTAGAAGCCGGTAGTTCTATTTCAAAATCCCTCTCTAAATATCCAGATGTTTTCTCTGATTTTTATGTGAACATGGTGAAGTCTGGGGAAGAGTCGGGTAAACTAAATGATACTTTTGTTTATTTAGCTGATCACCTTGATCGTACTTATACGGTTGTTTCAAAGGCCAAGAATGCTTTGGTCTATCCGGCTTTCGTCATTTCAGTATTTTTTGCTGTGATGATTCTGATGTTTACTATAATTATTCCAAAGATCAGTGTTATTTTACTTGATTCTGGTCAGCCGGTGCCATTTTATACTGCTGTGGTTTTTGCTATTTCAAATTTCTTGATTAGTTATGGTATCTTTCTTTTGGTTGGAGTAGTCATACTTGTTTTCTTTGGTATTCGTTTTATTCGTACAAACGAAGGCAGCAGAGACCTCGCAAGGATTAAACTTTCTATTCCGTATCTGGGTAGTTTGTACAAAAAACTTTATCTTTCTATCATTGCGGACAATATGAATACTATGGTTGTTTCTGGTATCCCTATTGCTCGGGCGATAGAGGTGACAGCTTCGGTTGTGGGTAATGATGTCTATAGAGAAATTCTCGAAGAGTCTGTGCTGGCGGTCAAATCTGGTAGCTCGTTCTCTCAATCTCTTTCTCAATATGAAGAAATTCCGGGTATGCTTATTCAAATGATTAAGGTGGGGGAAGAAACAGGAGAGTTAGGTTCTATTTTGAAAACAATGGCAGCTTTCTATGAACGGGAGGTGATTAATGCGGTAGATACTCTAGTTAGTTTGATTGAGCCAGTCATGATTGTTCTTTTGGGTCTCGGTGTGGGTATATTACTCGCTTCGGTGCTCGTGCCCATCTACAATATTGCTGGTGCTGGAGTTTAAAGCGTGTGGGGTTATCCACACTCTCTAGTTTGTTGCTTGTGAGAAGCGTATAATGTATCGGTAACCTGAAAAAAGTTAGGTTTTACAAATTAATTAATAACTTTTAAGTAAATTATGCACAAAAGAGATAAAGGTTTCACCCTCATTGAACTTTTGGTGGTTATTGCCATCATCGGCATTCTTTCTTCGGTTGTGCTTGCGTCCTTGAATGCCGCTCGAGGCAAGGGAAACAATGCGAAGATTAAAGCCCAACTTGCAGGCTCCAGAGCCTCAGCCGCTATTTATTATGACACTAACCAGGGTAGTTATGGTCCTGCTGCTAATACCTGTAGCACAGGTATGTTTGCAGATCCTTCTTCCGGTATGAATCAGTATACTAATCCAGCTAACTACCCCGGTACTCCTGCAATTAGTTGTTTTTCTAGTGGCGGTGCAAATTCTGCTTGGGCTATGTCTGTTCCGTTATCAGTTGCAGAAGGTACTTCTCAACACTGGTGTGTTGATTCCACTGGAGCTTCCAAGGGGATACCAAATGCTGTTGGAACCACAGTCTGTTAATACTCTTTGTTTGAGGTCCCCAAAAACCCCGCATCTGCGGGGTTTTTGATATAATAAGTACGTGATTACACTATTTCTATTTATTTTTGGATTAATTATCGGAAGCTTCTTAAACGTATTGGGGTTGAGGTGGAATTCTGGTCTTTCGATTGGAGGGCGATCGTTTTGTGTTGTTTGCAAGAAGAAATTGCGCTGGTGGGAACTTGTGCCGGTGATGAGTTTCGTAGGACTTCGTGGACGATGTTCAGAATGCAAAACGAAAATATCGTGGCAGTATCCTTTGGTCGAACTTTGGACTGGTTTGATATTCGTTTCTTTATTTTTTGTTTTTGGATTCACTGTTTACTATCTCCTGCCTACTATTATCTTCTGTATCTATGTGGTGATTACTATCTATGATTTAAGGCACAAGATTATTCCAGACGCTCTCTCATATTCAGCAGTTGTCCTCGCCATTATTTATCGTTTGAGTTTAGGCAATTTTAATTTGCTTGATTGGCTTGCGGGCCCCATCCTCTTTTTGTTCTTTGCTTCCTTTTGGTTTTTTTCGCGCGGGCGGGCTATGGGGCTCGGTGATGCCAAGCTCGCTCTTTCGGGAGGATTGCTTTTAGGATTCTCACAGAGTCTCTCGGCGACAACCCTTGCTTTTTGGATTGGAGCAGCCGTTTCTCTTCTTCTCATGCTGTTTTTCAGATTGTTTAATGAGAAAGAAAGACTTACAATGAAGTCTGAGATTCCCTTCGCTCCGTTTATTATTTTGGGCGTTTGGATAAGCTTAATCTATCATCTTGATCTCTTTCATGTCTTCGCCTTTATCTAATCAAACACAAGGGTTTACTCTGGCAGAACTAGTCGTGTCTATAGCTATTATGATGGGTATTATCGCAATGGTGCTTACTAATCAAAATACCTATACCGAAGGGACTTCTCTCAAGAATCTTGCCAATAATATTGGTCTATCTCTAAGACAAGCTCAAATTTATGGTATCTCTGTGAAAGCTTTGCCGAATACTGAAGATTTCTCGAGTGCTTATGGTATTGATTTTAATATTACCAGTGGAATAGGTAGTAATGCGATGTATTTGTTTTTTGCTGACAGAGGTGTTCAAGATGGTTATTATAATTACACTGGAAATTGGGCAGATTGCCCAACAGGAGGGGCTTCTGAATGTTTACAAAATATGACTACTTCTACGGGTAATATTATCAGCAGCCTCTGTCCGATTGATAGCAGTGATTCGTCTGTGTGTTCTGCTGGTGTCACTCGTGCAGACATAACTTTCCTTCGTCCAGAAACTTCAGCAAATATTGTTCTTTTTGGTTCTAATGGAGGACAAATTTCTATCTCTGGATATAGAGGGGTAGAAATCAACTTGACCTCTATATCGGGTGGAAAACGATCAGTCAGAGTTTATAATACTGGACAAATATCTGTAAATTAATATGAAAAAAGGTTTTACTCTAATTGAATTAATGACTGCCGTCTCCGTTTTTCTCATTGTTATGACTATCAGTATGGGTGCCATCCTCGGAATATTTAATGCCAACGACAAGGTTGGGACGCTCAAAATTACAATGGATAACCTAAACCTTGCAGTTGAGACTATGTCCAGAGAGATTCGATTCGGCACTACATATGATTGTGGTTTGATAGAGCCTATTACACCAACAAATTGTTTGACGGGCAGTGTGGTTGGATTAAGTTTTCGGGCCAATGATGGGAAGCAGATCAGTTATCGTAGAGGAGATTCGAATAATATAGTTAAATCGATTGATGGTGGCCCGGAAATTTCTGTGACTGCACCAGAAGTGAATATTCAGAATCTCACTTTTTATGTTTCTGGCGCGTCTGGTCCGCCCGGAGACACCTTACAACCAAGGGTGATTATTGTTATCAAGGGAGAAGCAGGTACAAAGGTGAGCAGTCAATCTGGATTTACTATACAAACAGAAGTTTCCCAGAGGCTTTTAGATAATGGTTTATGATAAAAACAAACAACAAACAAAAAACAAGAGGATTCACTTTGGTTGAAACTTTAGTGGCCATAGGTATTTTAGTTCTCGCTGTTACCGGTGCATTTTCTGCCGCTCAAATGGGTATTACCACATCTACTTATTCCAAGAATCAAGTGATAGCTTTTTATCTGGCTCAAGACGGAGTTGAATTTATTAGAAATATTAGAGACAACAATGGTTTAAAGGAGCAATTCTGGCTTACTGGGATATCTTTTAACTCATCTGATCCTTGTTATTTTAACAATACATGTATTGTAGATCCTACCGCCGTTTCTCCAAACCCAAATATAGTCAGGTGTTCTGGAGGGAGTGGATCATGTCCACCATTAAAACAGGATTCAAGTGGAATTTATGGTTATGTTTCTGGGACGGATACAATTTTTAGACGTGAGATTCAACTTACGCGTATAAACGATAACGAAATTTCAATCTTAGTCTCTGTGATCTGGAGAAAGGGGCTCGTTGATAGAACTTTTCGTGTTAGAGAGAACATATTTGATTGGCAAACATCAACATGATTTACTCAAAAAACAAAGGAATCACACTGCTCATAGCGATTGTTATTACCGCTTCTTTGCTCCTAATTTCTACTGGCATGGTTAATCTGGCCCTAAGACAAGCCTTTCTAACTTCTTCGAGTCGTGAATCACAGTTTGCCTTTTATGCCGCCGACACGGGTATTGAATGTGCCCTATATTGGGATGTGAGAAATCCAAACTACAGTGCTTTTGCCACTTCGACCATGTCTACTATTCATTGTAATGAAGACGTGCTTAATCAAAATCCTACCAATCCTACGCCAGCCATTGTGGGAGGGGAGTCTGCTCCATCATTCACTATAAAATTTTTGCCTGACCCATATTGTGCTATTGTGACGGTGACCAAATTCGATAATGGTGCTACCCAAATCGAATCGAAGGGTTACAATACTTGCGATAGTACAAATCCAAATCGTGTTGAACGGGCAGTTAAAGTGACTTATTAAATTTCTTGAATTATGGTCCATATACCTAAATCTATTCTAGAAAGAGTGAAGAAATTGCGTGAGATGATAGATTATCATCGGCGACTTTATCACACCTTGGATAAACCAGAAATACCAGACAGTGTTTATGACAGTTTGCTTTGGGAGTTAGAAGAACTAGAAGCAAAGTATCCAGAGCTTCGGACAGAAGATTCACCCAGTGCCCGTGTTGGAGGCGAGCCGCTCAAGGAGTTTCAGAAGATTACACACGTTGTTCCCCAGTGGTCTTTCAATGATGCTTTCAGTGAAGAAGATATCAGAGCCTTTGATATCCGAGTGAAAAAATTATTGAAAGAAAATTTTAAAAAAGAAATTCAACCAGAATATATCGCTGAATTAAAAATTGATGGTTTGAAAGTAGTTTTAACTTATGAGAAAGGTGTTTTGAAAACTGCAGCCACGAGAGGAGACGGCAAGATTGGTGAGGATGTGACTCACAATGTGCGAACCATTGCTTCTGTGCCTCTCAAACTAAAACAAAACGTCTCAATCATTACCGAGGGGGAAGTTTGGATGGGTAAATCTACATTGGAAAAATTAAATAAAGAAAGAAAGAAAAATAACGAAGAACTGTTTGCCAATCCACGCAATGTTTCAGCCGGTTCTCTACGGCAACTTGATCCAAAGGTCACGGCTTCTCGTCACCTAGATTCTTTTATTTATGATGTGGCTCAATTTGATGGAGAAATACCAGAAAATCAGGATGAAGAATTAAATTTTTTAAATGAGCTTGGTTTCAAGGTTAATCCTCACCGTGAGAAACTTGCCAACATAGAAGAAGCGATAAAGTTTTGGAAAGCTTGGGAGAACAAGAAAGATAAACAGGATTATCTCATAGATGGTGTGGTGGTAAAGGTGAATGATAGAAAATATCAAGAAGCGTTGGGTTATACGGGCAAGGCTCCTAGATGGGGAATTGCCTTCAAATTTAAGGCTGAACAGGTTACAACCATGGTTGAAGATATCACTCTTCAGATTGGGCGGACGGGTGTTCTCACTCCTGTGGCTGTGCTTCGGCCAGTGCTCGTCGCTGGTTCTACGGTCTCTAGGGCCACTCTTCACAACGAAGATGAGATAAGGCGTTTGGATGTGCGTATAGGGGATACTGTAGTACTTCAGAAAGCTGGAGATGTTATCCCAGACATTGTGAGTGTAGTGAAAGAACTGCGTACAGGTAAGGAAAAAGAATTTAAATTTCCCAATCATTTTCCACTCTGTGGAGGAGATGGTTCTATAGAACGTATTCCTGGGCAAGTGGCTTATAGATGTGTGGCCAAGAATTCTTTTGCTCAACAGAAACGCAAACTTTATCATTTTGTATCTAAACATGTGTTTGATATTGATGGAATGGGACCAAGGGTGGTTGATGCATTGCTCGAAGCTGGCATCATTTCAAACTTTGATGATATTTTCACTATCAAGAAAGGTGATTTGGAATTATTACCTCGCTTCGGAGAGAAATCCATAAATAATTTATTAGAATCAATAAACAAAGCTCGTAGGGTTACCCTCGCTCGCTTCCTTGCATCACTCTCTATCTCACAAGTGGGGGAGGAGACGGCCATAGACCTCGCAGAACACTTTGGTACGCCAGAGCGTTTCGAGAAGGCGACTGCGGAGGAATTAACAAATCTTAATGGTGTTGGTCCAATCATTGCTCGAGAAATAATAAATTGGTTTAAGAATAAAGAAAACAAAAAACTTTTTGAAAGACTTTTGAAACAGATTCATATTATGTCTGTCAAACATCAGATGTTAGACAAAAAATTAGTTGGCAAAACTTTTGTATTAACGGGAACTCTCGAATCCATGAGTCGTGATGAAGCCAAGGATAAAATCCGTGCACTAGGTGGAAACATCTCAAGCTCTGTTTCAAAAAATACGGATTATGTGGTGGCTGGCAATGAAGCAGGCGAAAAGCTCGAAAAAGCCAATGAATTAGGGGTGAAAGTTTTAACTGAAAAAGAGCTTTTGGATATGCTAAAATAGCCGTATGAATGCAGAAGAAGTGCTTAAATTGGCCAAATTGGCGAGGATAGAGGTACCGGCCGAAGAGGCCGAAAGCTTGTCGCACGAATTCGATGCGATTTTAGGATATGTGGGGCAAGTAAAAGAGGTTAGTGTTTCAATCACCAAGGAGAGTCCTTGGGGATTGAAAAATATAATGCGAGATGATACTAACCCCCACGAATCAGGAATTTATACAGATTCAATTTTAGAAAATGCCCCAGCGAAAGAAAACGGATATATAAAAGTGAAAAAAATTCTGTAACATGATTGATCTCTCTACTCTCAATATTTCTTCAGCGCGCGAAGGTTTGAAGAATAAAAAATTTTCATCTCGAGATCTCACTCTCGCTTCTATAGAGGCAATAAAAAACAAAGACGGTGAATTAAATGCATTCCTCGAAGTTTTCGAAGACGCTCTGGCTCAAGCCGATGAAGCAGACAAGAAAATCGCGGAAGGAATTGATTTACCCCTCTTGGGTATTCCTCTCGCACTCAAAGACAACATTTTGTTTGCAGGGCACAAGGTTTCTGCCAGTTCAAAGATTCTCGAAGGTTTCGTCGCACCAACAGACAGTACTGCTGTGGCTCGACTCAAGTCCGCTGGAGCAGTAATCCTTGGTCGTACTAATTGTGATGAATTCGCGATGGGTTCTTCGACCGAAAGTTCTGCGTTTGGTCCCACTCTCAATCCACACGATCATACTCGGGTGTCGGGTGGTTCGTCAGGAGGTTCGGCTGTGGCTGTCTCGGCTGATATGGTGCTTGGGTCGCTTGGATCAGATACAGCAGGCTCTATCCGTCAACCCGCGGCTTTTTGTGGAGTGGTGGGGTTTAAACCAACATACGGACGAGTTTCTCGTTCCGGTTTAATCGCCATGACGAGCTCGCTTGATCAAATAGGTCCTTTAACCAAAACAGTTACTGATGCAGAGATAATTTATAACGTTATCAAAGGGAGAGACTCCATGGATGCGACCACCACCAAGGATGACACTTACCCAGAACAAAAAGAATTTAATAAAACCATCGGTGTGCCCAGAGCATTCTTCGAAGGAGAAGGGGTGAGTGAGGTGGTGAAGAAAAATCTCGAAGAATCAATAGAGAAGTTTAAATCTCTAGGATACAAATTAGTGGATGTAGAATTACCAAATATTTCTTACTCCCTCGCGACCTATTATATTCTTATGCCGGCTGAAGTTTCTTCTAACCTTGCACGTTTCGATGGAGTGAAATATGGTCTTCATATGGATGGTGTGAACGGTATCGATGATTATTTCAAAACTCGAGCCGCAGGGTTTGGGAGGGAAGTGAGGAGAAGAATAATTCTGGGTACATACGTCCTTTCATCCGGATATTATGATGCGTATTATGGTTCGGCTTTGAAAGCTAAGCAGATAATCACAGATGAATTGCGTAGAGTGTTTAAAGATGTGGATTTGATTCTTACACCAACTGCTCCGACTCCAGCTTTCAAATTTGGAGAGAAGGCTACGCCTCTCGATATGTACCTTGCAGATATCTTCACTGTGCCTGCGAACATCAGTGGCTGTCCATCCATCTCTCTACCTTCTGGCACTGTACAGGTAGACGGGGTGAATCTTCCTCTTGGGGTAGAACTGACAGCAGATTTAAACAGGGAAGATAATATATTTAAAGCCAGCAAAGAATTTTTAGGAGAGTAATATATAGATATGGCTGATAAACCTAAACCAAAAGATAAACCCGTGAGTGGTGGGAACGAGAGACAGACCGAAGTCACAATTTTTCTTTTTATTGTGGCCTTCCTTTCAATCTTTTATTTTAGAATAGAAGATATTATGGCCTATTGGGGGGCAGGTTCTCTCGAATCTATTTGGGCAGAGTTTATTGTTTATTTCCTCTCTCATATTTGGCCGTGGTTCAAACTTTTCTCTTTGATTTTGAGTGCCTTTGCTATATGGGGTATTTATTATTGCTTCACTAAACTTCAAGCAATACACAAAGAAGAGCATCAGATTTATGGCAAGGATTCTCCATATATTGTTGATTTGATAGAGGGGGAGAAGGTGTTGCCTAAAAATGGTAAATGGGAAAAAGTTCTCGTTCATCTGAATTCAACCAATCCAGCCGAGTGGAGACAGGCCATCATTGAATCCGATATTATGCTCGAAGAACTTCTCCGTGCGTCCGGTTATCATGGGGATTCAGTAGGGGAGATGCTCAAGTCTGTGGAGCCGAGCGATTTTCTCTCTCTCGATTCTGCCTGGAGTGCTCACAAGGTTCGCAACAGGATAGCCCACGATGGTTCGAACTTTGAACTCAATGAACGCGAGGCCAAGGCCACTATTGCAGAATTCGAAGTAGTCTTTAAAGAATTCAAGATAATCTAGTGCTTGCACTGAGCTCGTCGAAGTGTTGCGGGTATCCGATTTGCACGGATGCCTACAGGTTATGAGCCTGTCGAGGTACTGCTCCTCCAACCCGCTATTTCGGTATTATAAACTTTTTTATTGAGAAAAGCAAGGTTTTGTATTATAGTGTCCCATACGTCGGTGTAGTTCAATGGTAGAACGAAGGACTCATAAGCCTTAGACAGTGGTCCGATTCCACTCATCGACACCAGGTGTATTGTTTCAAGCTCAAAGGCTTGATAGAGTACACACATTGCGGCTGTAGCTCAACGGTAGAGCACTCCCCTGTCACGGGAGAGGCCGTGGGGTCAGCACCCATCAGCCGCGCCACGTAAAATGGATTGCAAAGCAATCCATCACGTGGCTTCGCAAAGAAGTCATGTGAACAAAATCGCTTTCGGGCGATTTTGTTTTATGTGAGTCGCGTGATGAGCAATAGCGAATTTTACGCGACAGGTTTAGAATTGTTATATGTATTGGATATATGTTCTAGAATGCACTGATGATAAAAGTTGGTATATTGGTTATACTTCAAATCTTAAAAGAAGATTAATAGAACATAACTCTGGACAAGGAGGCAAAACCACCAGTAGAAAAATAAATGCGAAGCAACGTGGCGAAGCTTTACGTTGGAAGTTAATATATTGTGAGGGATATTTGGATATAAATGATGCTAAGGGTAGGGAGATGTTTCTAAAAAGTGGCACAGGCAGAAGGTATATAAAGAAACAGCTTAAGAATTACCTGTCTTGAAGAAATATTCGTGACCAGCATACCCAGAGTAGAACTGGTATAATTTCTATATGGCTAAATATGATTCATATACAAAAGAAGGGAAGTGTGTTTTTTGCGAAATAGTTTCTGGAGAAATTAAAAGCTCTGTTTTTTGGGAAGATAATGATTTTATGGCGTTTCTTTCTATTGATCCAAATACCGAAGGATTTAGTTGTGTAATTCCCAAACAACACTTCGGTAGTGATGTATTAAAGATGCCAGATGATGTTTTGCAAAAGTTTGTTCTTGCTTCAAAGAAAGTTGCGTCAATTCTGGAAAAGTATTTTGAAGATGTTGGTAGGGTTGGTTTGATAATGGAAGGTACAGGTATCGACCATGCTCATATTAAATTAGTTCCACTTCATGGCACTGAAAATTTAAAAAGAGGTGAGTGGAAGCAAGTCTTAGGTGGAAAGGAATTTTGGTTTGATAAGTATGAAGGTTGGATTTCATCTGGCAGTGGGCCTATGGCGGATCGAGAAAAACTTAAAATACTCGCTGATAATTTAAAGAAGTTTGGACAATCCTAGTTCTAACATCTCATTCGAGTCTGAAGACTCTCAGAGTCTGAACGACGTCCACTCCTCCTTCGCCAAGGCTTTGGCGGGACACGGTAGCCCGCGCATTGATTTGCATCAATAAATTAGCCATAAAAAACTCAAACTCAACCTGAGTTTTTTATTTAGTTATTTAGAAAAAATAGTTTTCACAAAGTGGAAGAGATATCGACCAAAGGTCGCCAGTGTGCCTTCGTCCTTAAACCTGCGCCCAGAAGTTTTCATTATTAATTTTGGGTCAAATACTACACGGCCGTGGTGAGCCACCCTTTTGGCTGTGTCAGTATCTTCACCATAGAAAACCAAATCCGTATTATAGCCTCCGGCTTTCTCTATAGTTTCTGCTCGAATAAAGTTATTTCCTCCGATGAGAACAGCGCCTTTCTTTATAAACGGGAGTTGAAGCAGGTGTCCCGTGGCCCGATAAATATGTTTTTGGATGAATAGGGAACTGTTTCTAAAAAATTTATCTGTATCGTAGTAATCATATGGTCCCGAAGCAGCCACTACGTTTTTGTTTTCAAAATGTTTTGCCCCCGTAGTTAACCAATTAGAGTCAGGCAGGCAGTCTGCATCTATGTTCGCGATGATGTCACCCGAAGATGACAGTCTTCCACATTCGCGGGCCCACAGGAGTCCCTTGCGATCCTCGCGTACAACCTGCACTGGGAACTTCATAGCCTCTTCGGATGTGCGGTCCACGCTTGCATTATCAACCACGATTATTTCGAAGTCAGGATAATCTTGAGCCAGCACCGCTTCTATAGTTGAAGCGATATTCTTTTCTTCGTTGTGGGCCGGTATAACTACAGAGATTTTCATATCTTTTGATCTTTTTCCCACCACCTTACCCAATTTTTTGAACGTGTCTTGTTGAAGACAGTTAGCCATAAAGTTTCCGTCATCCATATTGAGAGGAGTTTCGGCCAACCTATGGCGTGAGCCCGTCTGCCACTGTGATAGACCTTGAGGGATGGATCACACATGGTCAATCCAATCTTGGACAATCTCATAAAAATTTCCGCATCCTCTCTAGAGACCAAATCTGCACGATATCCGCCGATTTTTTCAAAAACCTCTCGGCGTATCATTTGAAATTTGCCCGGGGCTTCGCCCATATGCAACCAATTATTTTTTATTATATGAGTCCAATTAAAAATAGTATAAACAATTTTGTCTGTGAAAGTTTCTAGATCTGGTTCTACCCAAAGTGCTCCAGTCAAGGCGACGAGTTTCTGATTATCGTTGAAATGTTTCAAGGCTCGTTTAAAAAAAGAATCCAAATTTTCAAAGATGATACTGGTACTGTCCATAAATACCAGAATATCTCCACGAGCGACACGGGCTCCAGCGTTTCTGTTTGCTCCAATGGTTGGGTGTTTGATTTCTGTGCAGAGAACCACATCAGCATATTTCCGCGCAATAATAGGCGTGTTGTCTGTGCTTTTGTCGTCGGTGACAATAATCTCGTGGGGCAGAGTTAGAGACTTTAAACGCACGAGAGTAGCCTCTATAACCCCTTCTTCATTGTACACAGGAATAATGATGGAAATCATTGAACTTTTTGTATCATACGATTTTTAATGAAATTGCCATAACCCATGAGGGCTATAAATATTAGAGCAATCAATGCCAGGATGCTCATTTTACCGAAAATGTTGTCGAATGATAAATAGAAATGACCAAGGAAATATCCTATGGACATGAGAATGCCTGTCCAGATAAATTGCCCTAGAAAATTCAGAGTCATATATTTCCCGAAAGAAATCCTCACTATACCTGCTGTAATGAGAGTGACGAGTGCGAACCCAAACCCCATAGTTATCTTGGAAATTAACAGAATAGGATTATGATATTTATGAAAAATATTTTTCACCGATTCCACCCGTTCTTCTGTCACACTGAAATACTTACCGAATTTTCGAATAAAAGAATATCCGAAGTGCCGGCCTAGAGAGTACCAAAATACGTCGCCGATGAGGTCTCCCAGCATGAGAGCGAGGTAGATAAACAAAAACGGCATCACCCCCAGTTTAATCAAGAGTCCACAGACCATGGCGAGCACGGGTCCTTCAACAAATGAAATAAAAATAATCACCCCGTAGACGAGATAGGGTGAAGAAATCATGAGGTGTGCAAGCCATTGCTCCATGCTATTATTATATACGCAAATTCATTAAACACATGGAAGCCATTCGCCCACTAAGAAAACACATCTCTCTAGGTTTATTAGTGATTCTCATTGGATTATTTGCCAACTATTTCGCCAGCGTTTATGCCTTCGAGCGGGCCAGCAATTCTGTGACGGATATTGTATTGAGCAATATCCCAGTCTTCGATGTAGATATGATGTTTGTTTGGGGACCGTTTGTTTTCTGGATTATCGCCCTCATCCTGGCGCTCCGTTATCCCAAGCGTATCCCATTCGCTCTGGAGAGCATAGGAAGTATCCTCATCGTTAGGGCGGTTTTCATCACTCTGACCCACATAGGACCCTTCCCAGACCATCAGGTGGTGGTTGATAATTTCTTCACCCTTTTCTCTTCGGGGAGTGATTTGTTCTTCTCTGGTCACACGGCCCTGCCATTTATGATTGCTTTGGTATTCTGGGATAAATTTTACTATCGTATTTTCTTTGTATTCTCGGCAATCTTTTTTGCTGCTATTGTTCTTTTGGGGCATCTTCACTATTCGATTGATGTGGCTGCGGCTTTCTTCATCACTTACACCACCTTTAAAATGGCAGAGAAAATATTCAAGAGAGATAGAAATTTATTTGAGGTTAACGGCTGATTCAGCTTCTTTGCCAAAGGGGTTAAAATTATATAGGATTGGGTTTGTGACAAGATTGCCAAGATAGCTCAGTTGGTAGAGCACTTCCATGGTAAGGAAGAGGTCCCCGGTTCGATCCCGGGTCTTGGCTCCAGGCCAAGAGGAGCTTGCGCTCCCTTTGGCTACGCTCGGAATGAAAGTATGCGAGCATCCTTTATTCCTCGCTTGCCAAAGTAGCTCAGTTGGTAGAGCACCACTTTCGTAAAGTGGGGGTCGGCAGTTCGATCCTGCCCTTTGGCTCATGGCATCCAAGGAAGACATACAAGAAAAAATAAAAGCGATTGAAGAACGCATGGGAAGTGCGGATTTTTGGATTGATAAGGATGTGGCCCAAGCGACTATTCGAGAGCTTCAGGATTTGAAGGATTCACTTGAAGGAGTAGGGAAGTATGACAAGGGTGATGCGGTGGTGACTATTTTCTCTGGAGCAGGCGGAGATGATGCCGAAGATTTCTCTGCGATGCTTCTCAATATGTATTTGAAATATTTTGATAAAAAGGGTTGGCAAGTCTCGATTCTTCATAAAAATGAGAACGACCATGGTGGATACAGAAATATTACTTTGGAAATTTCTGGTAAAAGTGTTTATGGGACACTGAAGAATGAATCCGGAGTGCATCGTTTGGTGAGAATCTCTCCATTCAATGCGAAACAACTTCGACACACCTCGTTTTCGATGGTTGAAGTTATTCCCAAATTCGAAACTCCGGATGAATTAGAAATCCCCCCAGATGAAATCAGAACCGAACTATCCAAATCATCTGGTCCGGGCGGACAGAACGTGAACAAACGCGAGACAGCGGTACGTTTGGTGCACATTCCTACAAACCTTGCAGTACATGTAGAGACAGAACGCAGTCAGGCGCAGAACAAAGAGAAAGCTCTCACGATGCTCGAGGCCAAGCTCTATAAACTCAGAGAAGATGAGAGGAAGGCCAAGGAGAAGGGGATGTATGTTTCGAAAACTACGCAGATAGAATGGGGCAATCAGATTCGTTCGTATGTTCTGCATCCATACAAGATGGTGAAGGATCATCGCACCAATATGGAGACCTCCCAAGTGGACAAAGTCCTCGCCGGCGAACTGGATGAATTCATAGAAGCCGAGAAAGATTTATAAATAAGCATAATTTATTTAATTGTGACAATATTCACATACACAATATTACGCTATAGCGTATAATAGAGGGATGGGAAAGATTGAAGAAAAATCTCGGAAAAGGAAAAGAAAACAAGATTTACAAAAAGCCATACTCGGAGTTGTTGCAACTACAGCTGTTTTAGCCACAGCGCTTGTCGCTCCGAATATTTTAAAAGAATTTGAGAAGTTGGGTATTCTTGGTGAGAGGAAGAAAGAGGGTATAAGTCGCGCCAGAGATCAGTTACTTAAAGAAGGTTTGTTGAGCCGAGACAGTAGGGGGTATCTCATTATCACGGAAACTGGTCAACGCCGATTGATTGACCGCAAAATCTCTAGTTATAGTTTGGAAAAACCGAAACGTTGGGATGGCAAATGGCGAGTTATCACTTTTGATATTCCGGAACGCAGGAAACGAACAAGAGATCAGATTAGACAGACGCTTTCGCATATCGGATTTGTGAGATTGCAAGATAGTGTTTGGGTTTATCCATATAATTGTGAAGATTTAATAGCTCTTCTCAAAGCAGATATGTTAATAGGCAAGGACATGCTCTATTTGATAGTAGATTCTATTGAAGGGGATACTGGATTAAAAAAACATTTTGGATTGGAGCGCTAATCTTGGAATTTTTTGAAAAGTTCTTTAAATGCGCACATACACAATAATCCGCTATAGCGGATTATTGTGGGAAGGAGGGTTGAGAGGTTAGGAAATTATTGAAGCGGAAAGGAGCTATAAATAAGGATATTTTGGTGAAAGGCTGAAAAAGCTTGACTTTTTATATATAAGTGTGATATAATATAGGTAGGTTGTACAAAGCGTTCTCACCTTTTGAAATTGGAGTTGTTATGCCGCCGCTTTCGTACGAGGTTACCGCGGTTCTCACCGTCATGTTCACGGTTACCATTATCGTGATTGCTGTCGCGGCGGTGACAATCAACGCAGTGACTTGTCACATGAGTAGGAAGCTCTTCAGGGCGATGGTTTATATGCGATTTTCGGACCTGACCGAAAGTGAGAAAAACTCTATTTATCAGTCGGCGTGCAAGAGGCACGGCTTCGACGAGGTCAAGTAATTCGAGCGAAGGAGAGCGGAGTAGCGAAGCGGAGCCCCCGACCACACGGTCGGGGGCATTTTGTTTTCATCTTGAAAATGTTAAAATACAAACATGATTTTCTTTGACCGCGTAGGAAAAATATATGGAGATGGTTCAGTGGCTCTTCAAGACGTCACCTTCTCCATAGAACCCAAGGAGTTTGTCTCCATCGTGGGTCAATCCGGCGCGGGGAAGACCACACTCCTTAAAATGTTCCTTGGGGAAGAGAAACCTTCTGGGGGCAAGGTGTTCTATGATTCTGTAGACGTGCACTCTTTGGCCAAACACGAAATCAACGATTTCCGTAGGAAGATTGGTATGATTTTCCAAGATTTTCGTCTCCTGCCGGATAAAACAGTCTATGAAAACATCGCCTTCACCATGGAGGCGGCTGGAAGGAGTGATGAAGAAATAGAAGCCGACGTGCCTCATGTCCTCGAGCTTGTAGACCTCACTCCCAAAATTTGGAACTTTCCTCACGAATTATCCGGCGGGGAGAAGCAGAGGGTAGCCATTGCTCGTGCCTTGGTCAATCAGCCTGAGATCATCATTGCCGACGAACCGACGGGTAACCTCGACCCTGTGAACACTTACGACATCGTTCAAATTTTAAAAAAGATAAATGACATGGGGACTACGGTTATCCTCGCGACCCACAACAAGGGTATTATAGATTCATTGGGGAAGAGAGTGATTGCTATGGAGAAGGGGAGACTCGTGCGAGATGATAAGCAGGGCAAATATTTTATTTAATAATTATCATTATCATGTTTAGGACAAATATAAAACGAGTGGCGAGGACAGGTTTCTACGACTTCTGGAGGAATGGAACGGTCTCGCTCGCCTCTGTCCTCATCATGATGGTGACTCTCCTCGTCATAGGTGGAATTCTCTTCAGTTCAGCTGTCCTCAACACCTCTCTCGCCGAACTTCGCAACAAGGTGGACATCAATGTGACCTTCATCCCTTCGGCCGAAGAGAAAGATATTCTAGGTATCAAGCGTTCTCTAGAATCTATGCCGGAAGTCTCACTCGTCACTTATGTCACTCGCGAATCAGCTCTCGAAGCTTTCAAACTTCGACATGCGAACGATCAGTCTATCCTATCTGCTCTCAATGAATTGAATGATAACCCATTGGGTGCAGTGCTCAATGTGAAGGCCAAGGACCCATCGCAATACGAATCTGTGGCCAACTTTCTCCAAGGGAAAAACGTAGTGGGAAGTGATGGAAATGCTATCGTGGACAAAGTTAATTTCTATCAAAACAAAACAGCCATAGACAAACTCACTCGAATTATAAATGCAGCTCATACCTTGGGCTTCGCCATCACCCTCACCTTCATTATTCTCTCTATTCTCACCTCCTTTAATACCATTCGTCTGACCATTTACATCGCTCGAGATGAGATTGCGGTCATGCGCCTCGTGGGAGCATCCACTACTTATATTCAAGGACCGTTTGTAGTTGTGGGTATTATCTATGGGATAGTCGCTGGCATCACCACGCTCTTCGTGTTCCTTCCCATCACGTATTGGTTAGGCCAAGTGACGCAGAATTTCTTCATTGGATTAAATATTTTCAACTATTATCTCTCAAACTTCCCGATGATATTCATCATCATTGTGGGTTCGGGTATGCTCATTGGAGCGGTCTCCTCCTTCCTCGCAATTCGTAGATACTTGAGGGTTTAAAATTTTTGAGCTTGGGCGGAAGAGGGAAGTTAGAATTATTTTGAAAGAAAAACCACCCCAATGATTAGGGGCGGCGGTGCAGTAGTATCTATCCGGCGGATGAATGAAAGAAACCATCTTTCCGACGGAACGGCAGTACGAAGCATTCGACCATCGCTTTCGGATAGAACTTCTTCACGGCGAAGACCATCGCCATGGCAAATCGGTTGCGTACCGAAACATCGAGGTGACGAGCATCAAAAGATCTGGAAATGACTTCAATTATCACCTCGTCCTTCAAGCCCTTGGCGAAGAGAACGCTCACGGTCCTGCGGTTCTCAATTCCGACTTCAGGCACTGAAATGGCTGCATCAACGATGTCATCGCGGATGTCTTCAAAGTTCCCATGTTGAGGGGCCAAGCACCAAACTTTAATGACGGGCATCGGGGCTCCTTGAGAAGATGGGCCTGCTATCCGCGACTATACTACCGTAAACGCAATTTTAATTCCATTTTAAACTTACCCTTCCTTATTTATATGGGCTGAGATTGTGGTACGAAGTTGGAACCTTTCTATTACTTAATAAATGTTAGACGATTTATAGTAATGCCACGTTCAGTCATTTGGCCTTGGATAAACACTGCTGTTGTTTCTTTCAGTTGATCTGGTTTGCAGATGGATTCAGTCTTGTCTATGTTTATACATTTACTCTTTGAATCAAAGAAAAGTGGGATGACATTTCCTTTTTGTCCGTTTTCCTCATAAATTAGATGCCAATCCTTAGGATTATAAGGGGCTGGAATTGAACTCTTTAGTAAGAAACCCTTTTGTTCGAAAGTAAATTCACGCACAGGAGCGAATTCTCCTAGTGAACATTTGATCTCATTCATGTACCAAATATCTTTCGATTTGTTGAGTTCGACGATGGCCTGATTGGTCACTTTATTGTCTCTGGACATCACGAGTGCTTCAGCTTTGTCTGCGTTCACAAAAACACTTCTGATAGAAATAGCTTGAGGTATTACGCTCTGACACAAAACAGGGTCGAGGTCAGTGGTTTTGGTTTTCTGTGCGTTCACAATTTGGGCACTGAGTGTCTTGCTCAAGTATGGTGATTTAGAGAGGGTCGCGATGTTGGGATTCGCCTTTGGATCCTTTACCGCCTTGAGCCAATCATTGTAGAAACCTGCAACGGTATCAATAGTATCTAATTTTGATATCTGCTTTGAACCACCAAACGAAGAGCCAAATGAACCCCGCATGAAGAACCCTATTACTACTAAAACTACAACTGCACCTAAAATTATTATTTTTTTCATATGTTTATAATTATAGAATACCATTAATAATGAAAATTGCCATTTTGAAAATTTTCCGTTCGTTTTGAAGGTCTAAAGCACTATTTTTTTGGTTGGCCCCATTGCCAACGTGGCTTCTCTCCTTTTTTGTAGCCAAAGAAAAGGATAATGCCCAACATTAATAGGAGGCCCAAAAAGGTCGCACCCGGTGCATCGTCCGTCTCTCCAACATAGACACCCAGAAACAAGAAGGCGATGGCTACAAGTATTACCACCCATCCCTGCCACCTCACCGGTGTCCATCCCCATCCATACAGCTTTCTCTTAAACCAATATCCCTCTGGATTGTCCTTCAAATATTCAACGTATTTTTTAAATATGTTCATAATTCTAATTATATCACCCCTTCTCATTCCTTGAATTTGGGCCTAAATTGGGCTATTCTAGCGAGGTATTACTACCAATTTGGGAGATCGTCTAATGGTAGGACATATCCCTCTGAAGGATATTATCTTGGTTCGAGTCCAAGTCTCCCAGCCATGAAATAGAATCGCCGTTTTCGCCAAAATGCGGAGCGTCGCAAAGCGACG
>Ga0334722_10000318_pt1 | contig 73934 bp, 68 predicted proteins | sample C3_bottom_MG_FD_207210 | JGI IMG/M metagenome (GOLD analysis project Ga0334722, IMG submission 207210) | Sediment microbial communities from Yellowstone Lake, YNP, Wyoming, USA - C3_bottom | ecosystem: Environmental > Aquatic > Freshwater > Lake > Sediment | place: USA: Wyoming | collected...
AGGTCGCCATCTCCCTCTCCGGGCACTCCGTGATCATCAAGAAGGTGCAGCTGCCCACGACGACCGCCGAGGAGCTCGAGGAGTCGATCCAGTGGGAGGTGGAACAGTATATCCCCTTCGACATCAAGGACGTGAAGATCGACTTTCAGGTGATCGGTCCGCTGAAGGACGACCCCTCCAAGATGGACGTCCTCCTCGTGGCGGCGAAAACCGACCTCATCAACGACTACATGTCCGTCGTGAAGGATGCCGGCCTCGTCCCGCGGATCGTCGACATCGACTCGCTGGCCGCGGGAAACGCCTTCGAGCTCACCCACCCGGTTTCCGACGACCAGGTGCCGATGGTCGTCAACGTCGGAGCGTCGTTCATGAACATCAACATCCTGCACGCCGGAGTCCCGCTGTTCACGCGGGACGTCCCGATGGGCGGAGGGATGTACACCACCGAGATCCAGAAGCAGGTCGCCGTCAGCTTCGAGACGGCGGAAGAGTACAAGACGGGAAAGAAGGACCCCGGGGAGCGATCGGAGAAGGTCACCGAGATCATGAAGGTCGTTTCCAGTCTTCTCGCCACCGAGGCGCAGCGATCCTGCAACTTCTTCTCCGCGACCTACCCCGACCGCCTGGTTACGAAAGTGTACCTGACCGGCGGGGCGTCCAGGTCCACGTTTCTGAAGGAGATGCTGGCGGAAAAAATCGGGGTTGAGGTGGAGATCTTCGATCCGTTCGAGGGGTTGACGGTGGACGAAAAGGCCGTCGACCCGTCCGTGGTTGCCCAACTCAACACCTCCGCAACGGTGTCGATCGGCCTCGCGCTGCGGAACCTGGAGGCTCGCGGATGATCCGGATCAACCTCGTCCGGGGGAAACGGAAGAAGCGCAGGGAACTGAACGTCGGGTCCGCGTGGCTTGTGTTGCCGCTGGTGGTCCTGGTCGGGACGATCTACTTCCATACCACGGTCTCGGGTAAGATCTCGAAGCTCGACGCGGACATCGGGAAGGCCAACGCCGACATCGCGCGCCTGAAAAAAGAGATCGGCGAGGTCGAGAAGTTCAAGGCCCGGAAGGCGGAGCTCCAGAAAAAGGTGGACATCATCTCCAACCTCCAGAAAGGGCGCAGCGGCCCCGTCCGCCACTTCGAGGCGCTGTCGGCGGCGATTCCCGAGAAATGCTGGATCGACACGCTGGGCGTGAAGGACGAGAAGGTCACCCTTTCCGGCGTCGCCTTGAACAACTACACGATCGCGAACTTCATGACCGCTCTCGGGCAGACCGGCCGCTTCCGCGACGTCGCGCTGGGGGCCGCCGAACAGACGACGGTGGCGGGCGTGAAACTCGTAAAGTTCAACTTGACGTTCCAGGCGGTCAACTGAACGCCCCATCACCGGGAGAGGATACGGAATGGCGCTAAAACTTGGCGATCTTTCGAAGGTGCCGCCCCGACAAAAGATTCTCCTTGCCGTCCTGTTCTGCGGCCTCGTCGTCTCGGGGTACTATTACCTCTATTACCGGGAGGCGTCGCAGCGGATCGGCGCGAAGGAAACCGAGCTGGCGGGTCTTCAGAGCAAGATCCGGGAGCAGCAGGCGATCGCCGGGAACCTGCGTTCCTTCCAGGACGAGGTCCGGCGGCTCGAGGCCCAGCTGTCGCTCCTGCTCGAGCAGCTTCCGAATTCGGCGGAAATCCCCTCTCTTTTGAAGAGCGTTTCCGATCTCGGGAAGGAATCGGGACTCGAGTTCCTTCGCTTCGCCCCGTCCGGCGAGGTCAAGAAGGAGTTCTACGCCGAGATCCCCGTGTCGATCTCCGTCAACGGCGACTATCACAGCTTCGCCCTCTTCTGCGACAAGGTGGCGCACTACCCCCGGATCGTGAACCTGTCCAACATCACCTTTTCCTCTCCAAAACCGTCCGGAGACAACCTCGTCCTGGTGACCGTCAACTGTACGGCCACGACCTACCGCTTCCTCGATCAGCAGGCCGCCGCCGCTCCCGGGGCGGGGGATCCGGGGAAGAAAAAATGAGGCCCGCCCCCGTGCGACACATCTCCCTGGCCGTTGGATTCCTCGCCGCGGTTTCCCTCCTCGCCGGCGGGTTCGGCTGCTCCAAGGAACCGGCGGCGCTGCAGCCGGTGGTGAAGAGGCAGGCCCCGAAGCCCGAAGCGAAAGCCCCCCCCGCCCCGGCGGCGGAGGCGCAGGCGAAAAAGACCGAGCAGGTCGTGCTCTATGATCCCTTGGGGAAGCGGGATCCGTTCGTGTCGTTCATCAAGGTCGAGGAGCGCAAGAAGTCGGCGATCGACACCGCGTCGCTCCCGCCCCTGCAGCGATACGATCTGGGCGAGTTGAAGTTCGTCGGCGTCATCTGGACGAAGAAGGGCGCACGGGGGCTTGTGGAGGACGCCGAGGGGAAAGGATACTCCGTGACGGTGGGAACGCGGATCGGCCGCTCCGGCGGCGTCGTCAGCAGGATCACCGGGAAGGAGATTCTCGTGAAGGAAGAGTTTGTCGGCAACCGGGGGGAAAAGATCGTGAGGGAAAACGGAATCCAGCTCACCACGGCAGGAGGAAAATAATGAAGACCCCGTTACGGCATTCGGGCAGAGTCCTCTGGCCCCGCGTCCTGCAGGGGATGGCGGCGATGGCGCTTGCCGGCGCGCTGCTCGTGCCGGTCGCGATCGCCGCCGGGCCTTCCGGCCCGGGCGCCGAGCAGCCTGCGGGGACTCCAGGCGCCAGGATCAAGGAGGTGACGGTTTCGAAGTCGCCCTACAACACGACGATCCAGGCGTCGGTCGACGGGGCGATCGAGAACTACAACTCCTTCAAGCTGAACGACCCGTTCCGGATCGTGGTGGACGTCTGGGGAGTGGCCCAGGGGACGGCGGCCTCCGAGATTCCGGTAGGGACCCCCCAGGTCAAGGCGGTGAAGATCTCCTCCGTGGACCGGAAGTTGCGGATCGTGGTGGAGACCCCGGGAGACCGGCCGATGCCGTTCGTCGTCAGCGCCGAGAAGGGCGTGCTCGTCCTGTCCGTCGGGGGCGGCGCGGAAGGGAAGGTCGCCAGCACGGAGCGTCTCCAGGACGGGAAGGCCCCGGTGAAGGGTCCCGCCGTCCTTGGGATCGACCTCGAAGACCTGCCCGACGCGTCGAACGTCGTGATCGCCACGGCGGGGGATCCACCGTACCGGGTATCGAAGAAGGCGGGCGGCGTGACACTGGTGTTCAAGGGCGCCGTCGTGGAGAAGGGGCTGCTTCGGCGGATCGACGCGAGAAAGCTCGGTATCCCCGTAAAGGCGATCGCGCCCTCCGGCGGGAAGAAGGGAGTCGCGGTCGCCGTCGCGTTCGCGCCGGGTTCCCCGTACACCGTGGAAAAAAGGGACGGCTCGGTCGTGGTGACGTTCCCGAAGGGTGCGGCCGAAGGAAAGGCCGACCTGGTCGCGCGGGCGGCGCCCGGGAACGCGCCGCACGACGCGAAGGCGGACGAGGAACCGGAGGCCGGGGACACGAACGCGGAACCGGCCCCTCTTCAGGGTTCGCAGTCGTGGGGATTCCTCACCGGGAGTTCCGACGTCGGACGGAACTATCGCGGGCAGCGGATCTCCATGGATTTCAAGGACGCCGACCTCACGAACGTTTTCCGGATCATCGCCGAGGTCAGCAACCTGAACATCATCACGTCGGACGAGGTCAAGGGGAAGGTCTCCCTCCGGTTGGTCAACGTTCCGTGGGATCAGGCGCTCGACATCGTCCTCCGCTCGAAGGCGCTCGGCGCGTCGCAGGAGGGGAACGTTCTCCGCATCGCGCCGCTTTCCTCCCTCCGGAAGGAGGAGCAGGACCGGTTCGACGCGCAGAAGCAGGTCGAGCAGTCGCGCCAGGAGGCGCTGAACCGGGCCGCCGAGGTCAGGGCGACGCAGGAGGCGGTCTTCGACACCATCCCGGTCAGCTACAGCAAGGCGTCGGAGCTGCTGACCAAGATCAAACCGCTCGCGTCGAAGTTCGGGAAGCTGGACAGCGACGACCGGACCAACGTGCTGATCATCCGGGATCTGCCGCAGAACATCGCCGAGGTGAAGGCCCTGGTCGCCACGCTCGACACCGCGACGCCGCAGGTACTCATCGAGGCGCGGATCGTAGAGGTAGACACCTCCTTCACGCGCGAGCTCGGGGTGCAGTGGGGCGGCACCTTCCTCGGGGATGCGGGGCGGTGGAAATACGGGCTCACCGGGGCGCAGGATTCGACCGGCGCGTCGATCCCTGGGCAGCCGCTCGATGCGACGCAGCGACCGTTTTCGCTGACGAACCGCCCGCCGGCCAACTTCGCGATCAACCTCCCGGCGGCGATCGGCTCCGGCGCCGGCGGGGGGATCAACTTCGGGATCCTTCGCGACAACCTCCGCCTCGACCTTTCGCTCTCCGCCCTCGAGGCGTCCGGGAAGGGAAAGATCATCTCTTCGCCCAAGATCGTGACGACCGACAACAGGGAAGCCACCATCGAACAGGGGACGCAGATCCCGTACTCCACGGTGTCCGCGTCCGGAACAAACACGCAGTTTGTCGACGCAACCCTCAGCCTGAAGGTGACGCCGCACATCACTCCGGACGGGCGGGTCTCGATGAAGCTCGAGGCGAAGAACGACTCCCAGGGCGAGGTTGGTGCGAACGGTCAGCCGGCGATCAACAAGAAGAAGGCGACCACCGAGGTTTTGATCCGCGACGGCGAAACCACGGTCATCGGCGGGATCCTGCAGATCACGCGCAACGAGAACCGGGCCGGCCTTCCCTGGCTTTCGAGGATCCCCTACCTCGGGTACCTGTTCCGGAAAGACACGAACTCGACCCGAAACCGGGAATTGCTGATCTTCATCACACCGAAGATCCTGAAGCCGGAGCCGATACAGGCCAAGGCTTCCTGAGCCCGGACCGGGCGGCAACCATCGGGCACCTGGGCGATTCCGTCCGGGTGCCTTTTTTCATTAAAAGGGGGTAGAGGCCATCGCACATTTCTCGTTCCGGACCGCAGGGGAGACCCATGGCCCGGCCCTGGTCACGATCGTCGAAGGGGTCCCGGCGGGTCTGCCCGTTCGCGCGGAGGAGATCAACCGGGAGTTGTCCCGGCGGCAGGTGGGGTACGGGCGCGGCGAGCGGATGCGGATCGAGAAGGACGAAGTCGAGATCCTCTCGGGCGTCCGCTTCGGAAAGGCGATGGGGGGCCCCGTCGCGATGCTCCTGCGCAACCGCGACTGGGTCAACTGGCGGGAGAAGATGGCCCAGGACGGAAACGGGGAGGGGATACCGAAGCTCGACACCGCCCGGCCCGGGCACGCGGACCTTCCCGGCATCCTGAAATACGGACACGGAGACGTCCGGAACGTCCTCGAGCGGGCCAGCGCCAGGGAGACCGCCGCGCGCGTCATGGCCGGCGCGCTTGCGAAGGCGCTTCTCCGGGACCTCGGGGTCGACATCGTCGGTCACGTTCTTTCGATCGGGAAGTATCGGGTGTCGGTCGAGGTCGAGGGCAACCGCGCCGCGGCGGCACGCGCCGAGGGGAGTCCGCTGCGGATGGCGGATCCGGAGGTCGAGGCCGAGGTCAAGCGGTGGATCGACGGGTTGAAGGAGGCCGGCACCACGGCCGGCGGGGTCGTCGAAGTCATCGCCGGAGGGGTCCCTCCGGGTCTCGGGTCGTACGTCGCATGGGACCGGCGTCTCGATGGCCGGCTCGGCCAGGCGCTGATGTGCATCCCCGCCATCAAGGGGGTGGAGGTCGGCGGCGGGGTGGAGCTGGCCGGGATGCCGGGGCTCGACGTCCACGACGAAGTATTCCCCGGTGGAAACCCGGCGTCGCTGCTCCTCGGGAAATATCTGCTGCCGTTCCACCGGGACACGAACCGGGCCGGGGGGCTGGAGGGGGGGATGACCAACGGGGAGCCCGTAGTTGTCCGGGCCGCGATGAAGCCGATCCCGACGCAGTCGGTCCCTCTACGGACCGTCACGGTCGACCGCTTCGTCGCCTCGACCGCCCATCGCGAGCGCAGCGACGTCTGCGCCGTTCCGGCCGCGTCCGTGGTCGCGGAAACGATGGTGGCGATCGTCCTGGCCGACGCCTTCCTCGAGAAATTCGGGGGCGATGCGATGCGGGATATCCTCTATAATTATTCCGTCTACCTGCGCCGCATCTGCGGGGAATGAGCCGGCGCGAGGCGTTCCCCGGGGTCGTACTGGTCGGGTTCATGGGGTCGGGGAAGAGTTCCGTCGGCCGGGAGCTGGCGAGACGGTTCGGCGCGCCGTTCGTCGACGTGGACGAGCGGATCGAGTCGGCGGCCGGATGCACGATCCGGGATCTGTTCGCCCGGGAGGGGGAGCCGGCGTTTCGTGAGCGGGAAAATGCGGCCCTGCGCGACGTTCTCTCGGTGAAAGGGTGCGTGATCGCGACCGGGGGCGGGGCGTTCGCCGACGAGGAGAACCGGGATCTCCTCCGTTCGTACGCACCGGTGGTCTACCTCGAGACCGCCGTGGAGACCCTCCTCGAGCGGCTTTCCGGGGATCTCGGGCGTCCGCTGCTTCGCGGGGGGGATCGGGTAGAGGTGGTGCGGGAGTTGTTGGCGCGCCGGATCCCCGGGTATCGCACCGCCGACGTTACGGTGCGGACCGACGGGCGAACGGTGGAGGAAGTGGCCGGGCAGGTGGCGGATTGGATCGGCCGGACGGAGGGACGGGCGGGTTGAACCCTGAAACGATGACGGTGGCCCTTGGCGACCGTTCCTACGACATCTTCTTCGGCAGGGAGATCTACTCCCTGTTCCAGGAATGGATCTGCCGCTTTTACCCCGGCGGAACCGTCCACGTGGTGACCGATCGCAACGTCGCCTCCATCTACGGGGACGACATCCGGCGGTGGCTCGCGGGCATCCCCCATGACGTCCTGGCCCTCTCCCCGGGGGAAGAACATAAGAACTTCGACACGGTGAGGGAGATCTACGGGTTCCTGGCGCGCGGGGACGCCGGTCGGGATTCCCTCGTCGTCGCCTTCGGCGGAGGGGTCGTCGGCGACCTCGCCGGATTCGCCGCCGCGACGTACCTGCGGGGGATCTCCTGTGTCCAGGTGCCGACGACCCTCCTGTCCCAGGTGGACAGCAGCGTCGGCGGGAAAACCGGATTCAACCTCCCCGAAGGGAAGAACCTCGTCGGGGCGTTCCACCAGCCCCGGGCCGTCTTCATCGACGACGCTTTCCTGCTGACCCTCGACGACCGCAACATCCGCGCGGGGATGGCGGAGGTGGTCAAATGCGCTCTTGCCGGCGACGTCGGGCTCTGGGATCGTCTTCTCGCCATCTGCGGGAAGTGGAAGTCGCTCTCCGGGGAGGAGTGGCGCTGGGTCGTCCGCCGCGCCGTCGCGTTCAAGGCGTCCGTCGTCGAGAAGGACGAGAGGGAGACCTCGCTTCGCAGGATCCTCAACCTCGGGCACACGATCGGCCACGCGATGGAGAAATCGGGCGGCTACGGCCGCCTGCTCCACGGGGAGGCGGTCGCGATCGGATTGGCCTGGGAGGCGATCCTCGGGAGGAGGCTCGGCGTGACCGGCGAGGGACTGGTCGACGATCTCGTCTCGCTCCTCATCGGGATGGGATTTCCCCTCGACGATCCGGGGGTGGCCCTCACGTCCATCGCCGCCGCCATCGGGATGGACAAGAAGCGGTTGGTGTCGGACGTGGACCTGCCGTTGCTCGCCGCCCCGGGCCGTTGCGAGCTGCGCCGCGTCCCCCTCGCGGAGATCCGGCGGGAGCTGCCCGGGATCCGCGCGGAGATCCGGGAACGCTCGATCGCGATGGAGCTCAACATTCCGGCGGGGAATGCGATTCCGGAAGAGACGCCGGTTTCGCCCCTTGTACATGTCGGTGACGATGTGTACGAGATCCGTCTCGTTGAGGAAAACGCCGCCCCGGTGGGTCCCGCGGAAACCGGGCCGGCGGTCGGGCGGGAACCGGCGATTGCGGTCGAGCCGGAATCGGAACCGGAGGAGCGGCCCGCCGTGACGGAACCTTCACCGCCGCCGTCGGACATCCCCGCCGCCCCCGCCGTTCGGACCGTGACCTTGGCTGACCTGTATTGGTCCCAGGGAGAGCGTTCCACCGCGAGGCGGATCGTCGGGGAGATTCTCCGCGACGATCCCGCGAACCTTCGGGCCCGGGCGTGGCTCGAGGTCCGGACCGGGGACGATCTCGTGGAGGCGGATCTCCTCGGGTTCCTCGAGACCATGGCGAAGGAGTACGGGTATGACCTTTCTTGAGATCTTCGAGGAGATGCACCGGAAGGATCAAGGCGTGACTTCGGGCGCGGTGGCAGGCGTGGACGGACTGACCGTCGAGGAGTGGCGGGCGCCGGGGGACGACCGGGATCTCTCCGCCCTTTGCGCCGAGATCGTCCAGTTCTTCCGGGAGTCCGACCGGATCGCCGTGGAGAACGGGCTCGGGGCGGCGGAAGAAGTCCATCTCGGCGGGGACCGCGCGCAGGTCTTTATCCGCAAGGTGGCCGCGGAATATTTCCTCGTGATCGTCACGGATCCGGGGACGGTCCCGGGGAAGTGCCGGTTCCTCCTACGCCAGGCGGCGCGCCGCACGCGGGAGATGCTGTGAAACGGAAGCGGGCGCTCCGGATCCTGTTCGTCGACGGTCCCAACCTCAACGTTCTCGGGGACCGCGAGCCATCCGTCTACGGGCGGGAAACGCTGGCCGACATCCGCGAAGCGGTGACGGATGCGGCCCGGAAGGAGGGCGCGACGGTCGCCTTCTTCCAGTCGAACCACGAAGGGGAGATCGTCGAGCGGCTCCAGGCGGCGAAGCGGCGCTTCGACGGGGTCGTGATCAACCCGGCGGCGTACACCCACACGAGCGTCGCCGTACGGGACGCGCTGCTCTACTCGGGCCTCCCGGCCATCGAGGTGCACCTCTCCAACCCCGCGAGCCGGGAGGAATTCCGGAAAGTGTCCCTGGTCGAAGACGTGGTCGTCGGCCGGATCTGCGGTGTCGGGGGGTACGGGTACACTCTCGCCCTGCTCGCGCTGCTGCGTCATCTGCGGCGGGAAGGGGCCCGTGGGCGGGCTTGATCACCGCGTCTTGCGCCTTCTGACGGCTTTGCGGAAACGCCGCATGGACGCCTATCTCTGCGTCCGGCTCTCGAACATCCGCTACCTGACGGGCTTCACCGGGAGCAACGCGGCCCTCGTCGTTTCTCCGGCCGGGGCGGTCCTGTTCACCGACGGGAGATACACCGAGCAGGCCCGATCGGAGGTCCGCGGAGCCGAAGTGGCGGTGGACCCCGACCCCTGGGGCGCCGCCGCCCGACGGATGCGCGCCCTCCGGGCGCGAAGGATCGGTTTCGAGTCCCGTCATCTCTCCGTGGACACCTTCCGGGCGGTCTCCCGTGGGCGCGAGGATCGTTTCGTTCCCGTCCCGGACCTCGTATCGACCATCCGGATGCGGAAAGAGCCCGGGGAGATTCTGGCGATGGAGCGTGCGACGGCGATCGCAACCGCCTCCCTGCTGTCCGCGCTCGCCTCCGGAGTCCGTGGGAAAACGGAGCGCGACGTGGCCGCGGATCTGGCGCGGGAGATGGTCCGCCGGGGAGCGGAGGGGGTATCCTTTCCCCCGATCGTCGCGGACGGCCCCCGGTCTGCGATGCCCCACGCGACTCCGGCGGGGGCGGCGATCGCCGGGGACGGCCCGCTGGTCCTCGATTTCGGCGCTCGCTGGAACGGATACTGCTCCGACGAGACGGTGACGATCCTCCCCGCGCGCCCGCGCTCCCCCCTCGGGAAGGCGTTCGACGCCGTCCGCCGGGCGCAGGCGGCCGGGATTTCCTCCGTTCGGCCGGGCGAACCGTGCCGCGCGGTGGATGCCCGCGTGCGGGATTCGCTGGACCGGTCGGGATATTTGAAGTATTTTGTTCATTCCACCGGACACGGCGTGGGGCTCGACGTACATGAGCGGCCTTCGCTTTCCCCCCGTTCGCGCGAGCGGCTCGAGGAGGGGATGGTTGTCACGGTGGAACCCGGCGTCTATCTCCCCGGGATCGGGGGGATCCGGCTGGAGGACACGGTGAAGGTCACCGGATCGGGGTGCGAACGGATCACGTTCCTCCCCAAGACGCACACACCACTGGTTTGAGGAGGCGCGCGCAGGGATGTACACCACGTCGGATTTCCGCAACGGGCTGAAGATCGAGTTCGACGGGGGCCCGTTCGTCATCGTCTACTTCCAGCACGTGAAGCCCGGCAAGGGGGGAGCCTTCGTCCGCACGAAGCTCAAGAACCTGAAGACCGGCGCGGTGATCGAGCACACCTTCCGCAGCGGCGACAAGGTCGAGAAACCGGACCTCGAAGAGCGCGATATGCAGTTCATGTACAAGATGGAAGGCCAGTTCCACTTCATGGACACGCGGACGTACGAGCAGATCTACCTCGACGAGGGACACGTGGAGGGTGCGGGGGGCTACCTGATCGAGAACCTCCCCGTGAAGATCCTGTTCTACAAGGGAGAGCCGATCGGGATCGACATCCCGTTCTTCATCGACCTGAAGATCGTCGAAACCGAGCCCGGCGTCCGCGGGGACACGGTGAGCGGATCGACCAAGTCGGCGAAGCTGGAGTCCGGCGCGGTCGTGACGGTTCCCCTCTTCCTGAACGAGGGGGACGTAATCAAGGTGGACACGCGTACCGGAAGCTACATCGAGCGGATGTGAGGGGATGCCCATGAATCTGAAGGAGATCCGCGAGATCCTGGAGCTGTTGAAGGGCTCCGACGTGAGCGAATTCGAGCTCGGACGCGGGGACACGGTGCTCAAGCTCCGAAGGGGGCCGGCGAACGCTCCAGTCGTCCTGCAGCCGGCCGCCTCCGCCAACCCGGTCCGCACCGCGGAGGAACCGCCGGCCGCGGCGAAAGCGCCCCCGAAACCGACCTACAAAGAGATCGTCTCCCCGATCGTGGGGACCTTCTATCGCTCGCCGGCCCCCGACGCCGCGCCGTTCGTCGAGGTCGGAACCCGCGTGGTCAAGGGGCAGGTCCTGTGCATCGTCGAGGCGATGAAGATCATGAACCAGATCGAGTCGGACACCACCGGCACCATCGCCGCGATCATCGTCGAAAACGCGCAGCCTGTGGCGTACGGGCAGGCGCTCTTCCACGTCACCCCGGAGTAGGAAGCGGCATGATCCACAAGGTGCTGATCGCGAACCGGGGCGAGATCGCCGTCCGGATCATCCGGACCTGCCGGGAGATGGGGATCAAGACGGTCGCCGTCTATTCGACCGCGGACAGGGACGCGATGCACGTCCGGATGGCGGACCAGGCCGTCTGCATCGGCCCCCCGCCGGGCGCGGACAGCTACCTGAACATCCCGGCGATCCTCTCCGCGATCGAGATCACCGACGCGGACGCCGTGCATCCCGGCTACGGCTTCCTCGCCGAGAACGCCGCCTTCGCGGAGATCTGCGGCAATTACGGCGTCCGCTTCATCGGGCCATCCTCCGAGGCGATCCGCCTGATGGGGGACAAGATCGAGGCGCGGCGCGCGGTGCTGAAGGTCAAGGTCCCGGTCGTGCCGGGGAGCGACGGGGCGGTCACCGAGGAGGAAGAGGGTCTTCGGATCTCCAAGGAGATCGGTTTCCCCGTGATCGTCAAGGCGGCGGCCGGGGGGGGCGGCCGGGGGATGAAAATCGTCCACAGCCCCGCTTCCTTCATCAACGCGTTCCTCACGGCCCAGTCGGAGGCGCTGTCGGCCTTCGGCGTTCCCGACGTCTACATCGAGAAATATTTCGACAATGCGCGCCACGTCGAGGTCCAGGTGATGGGGGACCGCCACGGTAACGTGATCCATCTCGGGGACCGCGACTGCTCCATCCAGCGCCGCCACCAGAAGTTGATCGAGGAATCGCCCGCCCCCGCCCTCCCGGCGCGTGTCCGGAACCGGATGTGGAAGGCGGCGGTCGACGCGGCCGTCGGCGTGAAGTACGACAGCGTGGGGACCGTCGAGTTCCTGTACGTGCCGGACGGCGAGTTCCATTTCCTCGAGATGAACACGCGGATCCAGGTCGAGCACACGGTGACGGAGATGGTGACCGGCATCGACATCGTGCGCGAACAGATCCGGATCGCGGACGGAAAGAAGCTGCGCTACGAGCAGAAGGACGTCCCGCTGCGCGGCCACGCCATCGAGGTTCGCATCAACGCGGAGGACCCGGAGACCTTCCTTCCGTTCCCCGGTCCGATCCAGACCTGCGTCTTTCCCGGGGGGTTCGGCGTCCGCGTCGACACTGCGATCTATCCCGGCTACGTCGTCCCGTCCACCTACGACTCCCTCCTCGGGAAGTTGATCGTGCACGGGGACGACCGGAACGAGGCGATCATGCGGATGCGAAGGGCGCTCGACGAGATCCGGATCGAGGGCGTTCGAACGACGGTGGCGTTCCACAAGAAGATGATGGTCAACTCCGATTTCGTCGAGGCGAGGCTCTCGACGAACTTCCTCGAAAAAAACAGGCCCTGAAGATGGGATTCCTCGATTCCTTCAGGAAAATGTTCTCCTCGCAGGACCAGGAAGACCGTGTTTCCCTTTCCCGGAAGGTGCAGGTGTCGCCGAACGACCCGCAGGCCCGCCAGAAGCTCGGCATCTTCCAGATGCACCAGGGGGAGGTCGTCGAGGGGCTGGACCAGCTCGCCCGTGCCGCCGTCCTCTACGAGAAGGACGGGTTCGCGAGCAAGGCGATCGCGGTCCTGCGCCAGATGCAGAAGCACGATCCCGGGAACAACGACTTCCAGAAATGGCTGATCCGGCTGCTGGCGCAGGAGGGGCTCTCCTCGGATGCCCAGTCGGAGCTCCGGAAGGTGGCAGCCGATCCGACGAGGTTCGCCTCCGAGGAACAGCGGCTCGACTTTTTCCGGCAGACGGCGGAATTCCTCAAGAAGAACCCCCTTCCGCGCCTCTATGTTTGCGATATCCTCCGGGGCCAGAAGAAGCTGCACGAGGCGGTGAACGAACTGGAAAAAGCGGTCCCGCAGGTGACGTCGAGCGGGATGTACGCCGAATTCTCCGAGCGTTTGCGCTCCGTCGTGTCCCAGGCCGGCGGCGGCGATGCGGTCCTCGAGCCGTGCGGGTTCCTGTGGCTTGCGGTCGGGATGCCGGAGGAAGGGCTTCCGATCCTCGACCGGGTCGCCGAGTCCGAGTTTGCCAACGGCGACCCCGGGCGCGAGACGACCGTGCGGGAGGTCCTCGACGCCATCCGCGGCGGGTGGAATGTCGCCGCCGCCGGGGTGTTCTCCTTCACGGAAGCGGCCAGGAAGCGCGCCGAGCCGGAGCCGCCGCTGGTAGAGACGCCGCCGCCCCCGGAGCACACCGAACCCCCGCCGTCGGATCCCGCGGAGGAGCCGCCCTCTCCGACGGAGACCTCCGAGGAGGGGTACGAGCGGGAGGAGAGCATCGTCAAGAGCGCTCTCGGCCGGCTGCAGGCGAAGGTCGATGAAGAGATCGGGGACACGGACCTCGATGCCCGGTACAACCTCGGGATCGCATATAAGGAGATGGGGCTGCTCGACGAGGCCGTCACGGAGTTTCGGCTTGCGATGCGCAAACCGGAGCTTTTCGTGGGGGCGGGGTCGCTTCTGGCCGACACGTTGGCCGACCGGGCCGACTTCGACGGGGCGCTCGCCGTGCTCGAAGCGGTCCTCGCCGCCTCCACGGAGGGGGAAGAGGTGCTGCGCGACGTGCGATACCACAAGGCGGTGCTCCTTTCGAACGCCGGACGGCGGGACGAGGCGCGGGAGATCTTCCGGGACATCCAGGAAAAGACTCCGGGATACCGCGACGTCGGGGCTCGCCTGCTTCACTGAAGCGCGCGCCGGCCGGTTGCAAACCGGCTTGCGCTTGTGGTAGAAATATCAGTCGTGCGGGCGTAATTCAGGGGTAGAATGCAAGCTTCCCAAGCTTGACGTCGCCGGTTCGAATCCGGTCGCCCGCTCCACCCTCCTTCGCTCCTTCGGAGCTACGGAGGGTAGCCCTTCGAAGCTTTAGCGAAGAAGGGCATCCTGCTGACAACGCCGACGTTTCGTTCCCGACAAAGAGGCCGTTCGCTTTATGCTCCTCGGCATTTCCTCTATAATCTGTGGATGTCAAAGCGATGGGTGCGTTGGACCGGAGGCGGCCTGCTCGTCCTCCTCCTTGGGATCGTCGGGTGGCGCTTGTCGCTCGAGATCCCGGAGAGGGTGCGCCGCGCCGGGGCGGCGCTGGTCGACGCGGCCGCCCGCGAAGGCGTCGCGGTCCGTTATGGAGAACTGAAACTACACCTGCTGCACCTGCACGTCTCCATCGACAACGTGGTGGTGCGCGACGCGGTCGCGGATCTCCCCCTCGGGAGCGCCCGTTCGGTCGATGTCTCCCTTTCCCCGCTGCGCTTTCTCATGGGGGATCTTCCCGTCTCCAGGGTCCGGGTGCGGAATTTCCGCCTGGAGGCCGGCGAAGGAAACCGCGCGCTCTACGATCGGTGGATGTCGGCGCGGAAGGAAGGGCCGTCTCCCTCCCTGCCGGAGATCCTTCTCGTGGACGGTTCGATCCTCCTTACCCCCCCCGGCGCGCTCCGCCGGTTCCAGGCCGTCGTACGCGAAATCCGGATTCGCGATGTGCGCTTCCTCGGGACGCATGTCACCGCGTCGCTCGAACGGGCGGAGGGTGACGTGGCGTTGCCGGAGGGCGCGGGCGGGGTGTGGCCGTTTCCGTCGGTCGAAGCGGACCTTTTCTACAAGGGCGGTGTGCTGCGCGTCCGGAAGTTCAAGGCGTCCCGGGACTCCGCCGCGCTGCGCCTTTCCGGCTCGCTCGATACGCGCAAACGGATCGCGTCGGCGAAGGCGTCGGGGGAGGTGGATATCGCGGGGTGGATCGCCGCCGGCGCTCCGGGGGTTTCGTACATGCGGCGCATCGTTCGGGAGGGGAAGGCGGAGTTCTCCGTCACCGTCGACGGTCCGTGGAACGATCCGGATGGCGCGGCCCGTCTCGTCTTCCGGAAAGCGGGGTTCCCTGGCTCCGCCGTCGCGGAAGGTGAGGTGGAACTCTCCCTCCGCGGCCGTGTCCTTCGTCTTGCCCGGGTCCACGCGAAACTGTGGGGAGGGGCGCTGGAAGCCGACGGACTGTGGCGCATCGCATCCGGGCGTGTCGAGGGGAAGGCGTCCCTGCGGCGTGTTTCCCTCGGCTCGGTCCCATGGGAGGGCCTCGGCGTTCCGGTGTCTCTCGCCGGGACCGGAGACGCTTCCGTCCGCGTCGGAGGAACGGCGGATCGGCTCGAGGGAGCCGTGTCGGTTGCGTTTCCCGGCGGCATCGAGCGGACTTCTTCAACGGGGGTGAACGGTCCGGCGTTGCGGTTCCCGATGTCGCTCGAGGCGGTCGGATCCGTTTCCGGCGGCCGGGACGTGAGGGTGGATTCGTTCCGCCTGCTGGCCGGAAAGGCGGAATCGGGCGGCGACGGCGAGGGGTCGATCGCCGGGCGGACGCTCCGTCTGCGCGGTTCGCTTTCCCTCCCCGCCGGGAAGGCGGCAGACTACGGCGCCGAGGAACTTCTCGCCTGGGAAAAGATCAGCGGGGAGTGGGAAATCTCCGGCCCCGTGTCCCGCCTGCGCGGCAGCGCGTCTCTTTCGGCGACCGCCCTCGCGATTCGCGCGCTTCCCCCCCTTCCGGTGCTGTTGAAGGTCGATGGCGTGCCGGCGGAGGCGCTGCATATCATTGCCGACGTTCCGGCGCAACGGTTCAAGGTCGCCCTCGAGGGGACGTGGACCGCTCCCTTAGACCGGTCGCGAGCTGCGTCGGAATGGACGGTCACGGCGGGGCAGATCGACCTGTCCGATTTGGCCCGTTGGGTTTCGGCGGCCGCGGCGTCCCTGGGAGCGGATGCCGGCGGGGCGTCCCGCTATCTCGCCGGCATCGAGGGGAAAGGGGAAGCGGACGGGAAGATCCGGGTTGCGGGCGGGGAGGTCGAGGCGACGGGAAGGTTTCATTCCGCGAGCGTCGAGGTCCGGGGAGTCCCGCTGCGGGCCTTGCGCGCGGAAGGGGAGTTCGGGAGAGCGGGATCCGCCGACCGTTGGATCGCGCGCGCGGAGGGAAAATTCGGCGGCGGAGCGTTCCATGTAGCGGCGAACGGCGACGGAGCGAAAGGGACCGCGATCGAGGGAACGTTGGAGGGGATCGAGATCGCCCAGGCCCTCTCCCTGCTCCACCGTGACAACCCCGGGGAGGTGGGGGGGGCCGTCGACGCCCGGTTTGCGGCCCGCCTCGGTCCGACGGGATGGGAGGTGCCGCGATTCACTGCCGGGTCGGAAGATCTCTCGGTAGGCCCTGCGCGGCTGTCGGGCGTGCGCGCGGAAGGGCGCCTCGGCGCCGCCGACGGGACGTTTTCCCTCCGCACGGCGTCGCCCCCGATGCGGATCGACGGAGAGGTGCAGCGCTCCGACGGGTGGCCGACGAAAGTGTCGCTGACCGCGTCGGAGGTCCCCACGTCGTTTCTCCTCGCCGCGGGGAGGCGTTCCGGGGTCTCTTCCGGCGGCTCGTGGCGCGTCGAGTCCGGCGGGGTGATCCGTCTGGCGGACATCGTGGAGGGCCGCCCCCTTTCTCCGGAGGTCTTCCCCGCCCTGCACGGATCGGTGCAGGCGATGAATCTTTCCGTCGGCGAGATGCACTTCGGGGAGTGCCGCGCTTCCGGCAGGAAGCGCGGGGACGTCTTCGAGGGGGAGATCCTGACCCGCGCCCCCGACTCCCGGCTGGCGTGGTCGGTATCCCTCCGGGAGCCGTTCGGCTTCCATCTCGAGGGGCCGTTCAGCCTTGGGGATCCCGGGAACGCGACGGCGAAAAACGGGGATCGCCGCTTCTCCCTCCGGGGGCGCGCGCAGATCGAGGGAGCCCTCCGCGCGGCAGACAAGACCTCGGGGACCGTTCTCGTCGAATCGCTCAACTATAGGGACGGGGGACTGGAGCTTTCGGGGAAGGATCTTTCCGCCCGGATGGATCCGGAGGGGGTTCGGTGGACCGGCGGCACGATCCTCGCCGCGGGGAATCCCGTCCGGATCTCCGGGAGGGTCTCTTGGGGCGGAGAACTGGACGTCCGCGTTGAGGGGAAGATGCCGGCGTCGGCGGTCCGGCTTGCCGTTCCCTCCGTGTTCGATCGCCTCGACGGGACGGTGACTCTCGAAGCCCGGGTCACCGGGAAACGGGACGCCCCCTCGATCGTGGGGACAGGGCACCTGGAAGGGGGGACCCTCTCGTTCATCGGATACGGCCAGCTCTTCGAGGGGATCCGGGCGGACGCTGTCATCAGCCGCGAAAAGATCGTTTTCGAACATTTCGAGGCGAGGAGCGGGGGCGGCTACCTCGATGGATGGGGAGAGGTCCCGCTCAAGATGGACGCGGGGCAGCGCCTCTACTTTTCGGTGGATTTCCTCGACATGCGGTATCCTTACCCGGAGGATTTTCGTCCGGTCGTCCAGGGACACGCGGAGCTGCTCGGGCCGGTGGACGACCTCTTGGTGACCGGCGACATCGAGGTGCAATCGTCCCGCTACACGAAGACCTTGCGCCCCGAAAAAGTACTGGTCGATTTCGGCAAGCGGCTGTCCGATGTCTCTGTTCGGCGGGAGAAGTCCGACTTCCGCGTCCGCCTCGACATCAACGCGCTCGCGGACGGCACGATCCGGATCCGCAACAACTTGGCCGACGCCACCGCGAAGGGGGAGTTCCGGATCGTCGGCGACTCGAGCAGGGTGATCGTCCTCGGATCGTTCGACGTCGTCGAGGGGACGGTGGAGTTCCGCGGGAACAAATACGAGATCAAGCGCGCGACGGTCGACTTCCAGGACCCCCGGAAGAACAACCCGCGACTCGATGTACGGGGGGAGACGAAGAAAGGGAACGTGACCGTGACCGTCTCCGTGACCGGCACGCTCGAGAAATACGAAGTCGACATGGTCTCCGACCCGCCCCTGGGGAAGAACGATATCGTCGCCCTTCTTTCACTGGGGGTCATGACACAGGCGCTGGCGGGGCAGGAGGGGGCCGTGGGGTCGGCCGCCGCGGCCTCCATCGCCCTCGGCCCGTACAAGGGTGGCGTCGAGGATAGGATCCGGGGGGTCGTCGGGCTGGACCGGTTCGCCATCGAGCCGGGGTTCTCCTCGATCACGAAGACGTTCGAACCGAAGTTCATCGTTGGAAAATCATTCGGGGATCGGGCCTCCGTTTCCATGTCCACAAGCGTCGGCACGTCGGCCGACAGCACCGCCACCGCCGAGATCAAGCTTCGGGAGAACATCTTCCTTCAGGGGTCCTGGCAGAGCGCCACCACCACCCAGGAGGGGGACCTCGGCGCCGACCTCAAGTTCCGTTATCGGTATCGCCAGTGGAAGGACTTCCTTCGTGGAAAGGAGTAGGCTCTTCCCGCTCCTTCTGGCGGCGGCGCTCCTCCTCTTCCTTCGCGGGTCCGCCGCCGCGGCCGAATCCCCAGCGCCGAATCCCTCCGGTCCCGTCATCGTTTCGGTCTCTTTCCAGGTGTCGTCCCCGTTCCTGATTTCCTATGAGGAACTCACGGGTCTCATCAAGGTGCGCCCGGGGGATCGGCTCACCACGGAGGCGGTCCGCGCGTCGATTCGGGGTTTGAACGAGAAATCGATCTTCCGCGAGGTCTCCGCCTTAACGCGCGAGACGGACGGAAAAGTGGACCTGCTCTTCTTCCTCCGCCCCTTCCCACTCGTGGCGGAGATCGAAGTGGCGGGGGCGAAGCGGTTCACCCCGGCGCAGATCATCGCGGCCTCCCGCCTGAAGCGCGGCGCCCCCGTCGAGGAAAAGGACCTTTCCGACGCGGAGGAGGCCGTGAGGGGATTTCTGACGCGGAAGGGATTCGTCCGGGGGACGGCCTCCGTTTCGGTGACCTGCACCGTGGAAAACGGCGGGGGAAAGGTCCTTGTCACGGTTGCCGAAGGAGAGCCCGGGATCGTGGGGAATCTCCGGTTTCCGGGTGCGACGCGGTTCACGCCCGAAGAGATGGCGCGGTTTCTCGGCGCGGAATCGGGGAAGCCGCACGACTTCCGCCGTTGGGAAAAGGGACTCTCCCGTCTGAGAAGCGAGTACAAGCGGGCGGGGTTCCTCACCGTGCACGTGAGCGATGCCGTCGAGCGGTGCGAGTCGTCATCGGATCTCCTTTGCCCGGCAGCCAAGGTCGAGGAGGGGCCGCGGTACGACGTGCGATGGGAGGGTGTCGCCGCCTTCACGCCGACCCGCCTCGCGGAGGTCGCCGGCCTCCGGGGAGACGAGGAGATCTCCGAGGGCGCCCTGGTGCGCGACCTGCGGGAGCGGTTGGTGGCGTTTTACCGGGGGCGGGGCTACCTGCTGTTCGACGCCGCCGTCGCCGTGGAGGAGCCGTCCGCGGGCCTGACTCCTCTCATCGTGTCGGCCGTGGAAGGGAAACGGGGCTATATCAAGGACGTCCGCTTCTCCGGGAATCGTGGTTTGAGCGAGAAGGCTCTTCGCGGGCAGATGGCGACGAGCGGACGCGGAGTGTTCCATTGGATCACGAATTCCGGACAATACCGCGACGAGGATTGGAACGACGACATGGCCGCGATCGTCGGATTGTACCAGAAGTCCGGATACGCCCGGATGAAGATCCTGGGGGTCGACAACGCCTGGGACGACCGGGGCGGGATCGTGAAAACGATCCGGGTCGAGGAGGGGCCGCGATACCGGGTCCGGGAAATCAGCTTCTTTGGGAACGACCACTTCCTCCGGGCCGAATTCCTGGCGCTCATCAGGAACAAGGAGGGGGCGTACATCGACTACGCCGGGGCGGAAGCCGATCAGGAGACGGTGGCCGCGCACTATCGCGACTCCGGCTACCTGGATGTGCGCGTGGAGTCGGAGGTGCTCTTCAACGCGGACGCCTCCTCCGCGCTGCGTTTCGTGATCGTCGAGGGGCCCCGCTATCGCCTCGGGAACATCGTGGTCCGGGGGACGCTCCTCACCCAGGCCGCGGCGATCCTGCGGGAGAACCCGATCGCGCCGGGAGGGACGGCCGGGGAGAAGGATCTGCTCCGGTTCCAGCAGGCCGTCTACGCGACGGGGCTCTACAAGAGTGTGCGGGTTCAGCGCGTGAAGCGTCCGGAGGAGGGCGCCCTGGACCTGGTGTTCGAGGTCGAGGAGACCCTCTTTTTCGAGGTGGAGTTCGGCGGCGGGTGGGGCACCGACACCGGTTTCCGGGGGCTCCTCGGAGCGAAGGAGAAGAACCTCGATGGCCTCGGGCGGAGCGTATCCGCGCAGGCCGTAGTGAGCCAGAAGGAGGAGAGGTTGATCGGCGATCTCCGGGAGCCGTGGATCTTCGGCAACCGGTGGAAATGGGAAGGCGGGCTCACGGGATCGTACCAGAGGGCCGAGCGCGTCAGCTTCGACCTCCGGAAGGCGAGCATCGTGGCGAGCATCACCCGGAAACTGCTCGAACGATCTTCCGTGTCGCTGCAGTACGAACTGTCGCGGGATCAGGTGTTCAACGTGGCGCCCGGCGCGGTGCTTTCACCCGAAGACCAGGGATTCGCCACCGTCGCCGCGATCCGCGGGCTGGCAGTGCTCGATTTCCGCGACGACCCGTTCAACCCGAAGAAGGGGGCCCTCTTTTCCGGGTCGGCGGAGTTGGCGACCTTGCCGTTGGGCTCCGAGGTGGACTACTACAAGCTGTCCGGTCAGAGCAGCTTCTACTTCACCATGCTCCGGCGCAACACGATCGTTCTCTCGGCCAGGGCAGGCATGGCCCGCTCCTTCGGGCGCACCCAGGAGGTGCCGATCCAGAAACGGTTCTTCCTCGGAGGGCGGAGCACCGTTCGGGGGTTCAAGGAGGACACGCTGGGCGCCAGGGGCGTTGACGGCGCACCCACCGGCGGCGACATGATGGTGAACCTGAACGCCGAATTCCGCGTTCCGCTCCGGTACGGGTTGATCGGGGCGGTGTTCGCCGACGCGGGGAGCGTCTGGTTTGCCCGCAACCCGGTAAACGGCTTCGACCTTCGGAAAACCTCCGGCCTGGGTCTACGCTACATAACGCCCGTCGGTCCCATCGGCCTCGACTACGCCTGGAAACTCGATCGCCGCGACGGGGAGTCGGCGGCGGAATGGCACTTCACCATCGGGGCGGTGTTCTGACCCAAGGAACGGATCGTCCGCAACGCCAATGACCCCTCACGCCAGAACCGGCATCCCCGCTTTTTGCACGACGCAGGTCTTGGCGATCCGGTCGCCGAGCCGGCGCCGTTGCGGGTCGCGGAGCGAAACCAGTGCCTCGACGACGATCACCGCGGCTGTCAGGGCATAGATCGGGTAAAAGATGAACATGACGTTTCGGAACGAGGAGTCCACATAGGAGATCGGCCGCCCGTCCATGTGGACGACCCGGATCCCGAGGATCTTCTTTCCGACGCTTTGCCCGCCGAACAGTCCGTCCCGGAACACGATGTACAACATCGCAAGAAACCCGCTTGAGATCTCGCCGAGGGCATGGCGTGCGCCGAAAATGAGCCCGGTGTAGATCAGCAGGTCCGCGAGGAACGCCAATCCTCTGGATTGCCAGTCCGCGGGTACGGGGATGAACGTCTCCGCGGGCGCCTCCGGGGGGGACCCCGCCCTCCGACGCTCCACTCCGCTCCATGGAACTTCGCTGCCGGGCGTGCCGGCCTTGGTCTCTTCCGTCATGAATCACCTCGCCCCCGTGAAGGATTCGGATAGTTTACCCGCAATCCCCCGTTTCAGGTAAGAGGGATTCGTGGTAATTTCCCCTCATGCCGGAAAGAGACGACAGGGGCAGGGAGGCCTTCCCGGATCGTATCGGGTGGCGGGTGGGGTTCGCGCTCGCCTGGTGCGGCCTTCTCGTGTTGACGGCCGCCGCGTCCCTCCTCCTGGGGGGCTTCTCCACGGCTCGCGGCGTTTTCGTGGCGGGAGTCGCCGCCGGCGAGTTCGTCCTGGCCGTGGTCAGTTCCGTCATCCTCGAGCGGACCGTGTTCCACCACGTCGATCGCTTGCGGAACGCCGTGGCGGAGGGAACCGACGGACCCCTGCCGTTGGTGAAGGGTCCCCTGGCCCCGTTGGCGGAAGCGATCTTCGCCCGCCAGGAGCGGTCGGTCGCCACGCTTCGCGAGGCGGTCCGGGACCGCGAGGAGCGTCTCGTGCAGGTCGAGCGCCTCCGGCGCGCCCTCGAGGAGACGCGGGCAAACCTCGAGTCGAACGTCCAGTACCTGCGGACGATCGCGGAGGTCTCCACGGTCATCGCCGGTACTCTCGATCCCGAGGAACTGTACCGGATCATCCCGGAGCGGGTGATGGGGAAACTCGGCCTGAACGACTTCTGCATCATGCTCTACTCCTGGGAGACGAGGCGGCTGGTGGCGAAATCCGTCTCGGTGGGGAATGGGGGGACGCCGCCGGCGTTCACCCTCGCGCCGGGGGAAGGGGTTGCGGGGAAAGTGTTCACTACCGGGGAGCCCGTGTGGATCCCCGACGTCAGGTCCTCCCCGGACTTCCTGAACTACGGCGGGCGTCGCACGGACGTCCGTTCGTTCATGTGCGCTCCCCTCGTGTCGAAGGGGAAGAGCATCGGGGTGCTGATGTGCAACCACGCCGAACCGAACGCGTTCGAACCGGAGCTGCTCCCGACGATGCGGGTGCTTGCGTCGTACCTCGCCATCGCCATCGAGAACGCAGAGATGTTCGGGTTCGTCAGGTCGCTCGCCGAGAAGGACTCCCTGACGCGGCTCTACAACCACGGGGCGTTCCACGAGAAGCTCGCCATCGAGCTGGAGCGGGCGAACCGGTACGTTCGGCCGATGGCGGTCATCATGCTGGACCTGGACCACTTCAAGGAGATCAACGACCGGTACGGCCACACGACGGGGGACCGCGTGCTCGGGCTGGTCGCGGGCGCGCTGGGGGCCCACCTGCGGAAGACGGACATCGCGGCGAGGTACGGGGGGGACGAATTCGCCGTGATCCTTCCCGAGACCGATCTGTCCGCCGCCGCCGTGATCGCGGAGCGGATCGCCGAGGGGATTTCGAGCGTCCGGCTGGACATCGGAGGGGAGAGCGTCATCTCCTTCACCGCGAGCATCGGGTATGCCGCCTGCGCTCACGACTCCCCCGGGCGGGGCCAGATCCTCGACACCGCCGACCGCCTAATGTACGATTCGAAGCGTCGGGGCCCCGGGGGTGTTCTCGGTATGCAGATTTAGGAATCTGGAGGCCCAATGGACCGGAATGTCGTCGAGCGATACCGGCTGACCCTGTTCGGGCGGATGGTGATGGGCGTCTCCCACGAGGTCGACAATCACCTGAGCGTCGTCCTCGGGTTCTCCGAGTTGATCCAGCTTGCCGCGGAGAAAGAACAGAAAGTCCGGGACGGCGCCGGGAAGATCTTGTCCGCCGGGGAAAAGATCGGCGCGATCGTACAGCAGTTCTCCCGGTACGTGCGTCCGCATGCACCCTCCCCGGAACCGTTCGTCCCCGGGGAGATGATTCCCGAGATCCTCCTGTTCTCGCGGTACGACCTCGGCCGCAACAACGTGACCGTACTGCCCCTTCCGGAAATCCCCCCGGGGATCCTTCACGCCGACCGGCGGGATTTCGGGCTGGCGCTCCTCGCGCTCCTGTTCAACGCCGCGGAGGCGATGTCGGGGACGGGCGGGGAACTATCGATGCGGGTGTCCATCGATGCCGACGGGTGGAATTTCACGGTAAGCGACCAGGGCCACGGACTTCCCGAGGGGTCCGAGGAGAAGGTCTTCGACGACGGGTTCACCACCCGCACCGAACCGGTCAACACGGGGATGGGACTCCCGGTTGCGCAGCACCTCGCAGGGCAGGCGGGGGGAACCGTGCGCATCGCGTCCCGGGCGGGGGGCGGCTGCGAGGCCACGATCCGTATGCCGCTGAAAGCGCGGGCCTGATCGCCTTCCGGCCTTGAAAGACGCCCTGTCATGGCGTAATGTGCAATTAGCACATTTTGCACAGAAGGGGGAGTGGCCATGCCAAGAATGACGATGACGGCGGCCCGCCGGGAGCTTCCGGAGGCGGTCAACAAGCTAGTTTACGGAAATGGGGAACCGATTGTTCTGTCGCGTCGCGGGAAGGATGTCGCGGCAATTGTTCCGATGGGGGACCTGAAACTCATGAAGCTCATCCGGAAGATGGAAGACCGGGTCGACCTGGCCAAGGCGAAAAAAGCCGAGAAGGAGAAGGGGACCATCTCCTGGGAGAAGCTGAAGAAGGAGATGGGGCTGTAACCCGGCATGCGCTACACCGTCGACTTCAAGGCGTCGGCCGAGAAAGCGTTCCGAAAACTCCCGAAGAACGTCCAGAAGATGGCCCGGGCCCGGTAAAGCGAGTTGGTTGGCTGCTCGTGGTGTTATTGCCGAATGGCCTGAATATCCGTATATTGGGAATTGAAAGGAGAGCCCCATGAAACTGCGGGTTGTTCTCGAGCATAGTGACGAAGGCGGCTATACCGCGATCGTACCGGCGCTGCCTGGTTGTATCAGCGAGGGTGACACACGCGAGGAAGTTCTCGCAAATATCAAGGAGGCGATCTCGCTTTACATTGAGCCCGTCGAGGACGATTTGGATTTTGCGCCAGAAGCCGAGGTGATCGAGATTGCCGTATGACGAAGGTTCCCAGCCTGGATTACCATCGGGTAGTTCAGGCTCTCCGCCGGGCAGGATGGGTTGTTGTCCGGCAGCGGGGAAGCCATATTCGGCTTCAGAAAACGACGCCTGACGAAACACTCAAAATAGTTGTACCGGCCCATCGTCCGATAAAGCGGTCCACCCTCTCCCACATCATCAAGCAAGCCAAGCTTACGGTCGAAGAGTTCAATGAACTGTTGTAGCAACCTGGTTACACCGGCATAACAGGGCGTCGGGGGGATGATGAACCCGGTCGAGACCTATTTCCGGGATCTCAGTGAAATCCGATTCACGGGGGCCAATGTCCCGGAAACTTCTTTCTATGGCGCCCTCGAAAAACTCCTGAACGAAATCGGTAAGACCCTCAAGCCCAAGGTTCGTTGTGTTCTACAATTAGCAAACCGCGGGGCTGGGAATCCTGACGGTGGACTCTTCACGGCGAACCAGTTCCAGAAGGGAACCGGGGCCGAGCCGATCCCCGGCCAGATACCGGAGCGTTTAATCAGGCCGTCAAGCGAAATAAAGAACGATTCCCGGAAGACTTCATGTTTCAGTTGATCGGTGGGGAAGCGGAAGGTTTGAAATCACAATCTGTGATTTCAAACAGGCGAAACTAATTCCCGCAATACATTTATTTTTAGTGGGACCAAAACGAGAGCAAATGAATGGTGCGACAGTTCGGACCCCACCCGTTCACACTAGTCGGTTCGGTATCGCTCCACCGGGATGGAACCGGAAACATCGAGGAGTATTCCCATGATTTTCCCCATGGCGTTCGTGGGAATCGTTATGCTGCTGAGAGTTTCTGCCGATTCGATTTGCCTGTGGCGACTGCGCAGGCAGGGGTCTACATAATCACGGCAAACGACGAGGTGAAATACATCGGCGAGTGCCAGAACCTGTCCATCCGGTTCGGGCCGGGGCAGTATGGACAAATATCTGAAAGGAACTGCCATAGCGATGGCCAGTCTACGAATTGCAAAATCAATTCGCTCATCCTGAAGTCCGTCAAAGCGAACGAGCGTATTGACGTCTGGTTTTTACGAACCTCACGCCGGAAGCAAGTCGAGAAGGATCTGCTGGTCAGTATTCGTCCACCATGGAACGGAAGGATGCCCGCGGGCCAAGGTAGAGCGAGGACGCGCCAGAGAATAGGGGATGTATCGATGCCCACCGCAGAGGACTTCCGCAATGCCCTGAACGAAAAATTTCGAAATGCCCTAGATGGTGGCCAAGAATTGATTCAAATACGTTCTGGTGATCTGCACCGCGAACTCGGTGGGTATCCGGGCCTTAGCCATCGGATGCCGGTATGTTGTCAGGTTATGAGAAGGGAAATGCGTGACGGAGATACTGTGGTCGCGGAACCGCCTCAAGGAATGGGTGCTAACCTTGTGATCGAATACAGGTTGCCGAGACAGGAGCGGGCGTAAAGCTTTCGAGAAAGGTTTGGTGAAAGTACAATTTCGTTCTGGAACAAGTCGGGGCCGGGCATTTCCGAAAGTGATCGGCCTTCAATTGGAGGAGGAAAGAAGTGGCTCTCGCGTTTCATGGCGTTCAGCCGTCCAACGTTTTTCGCCTAGTTGGCGCGGACGAAAATAGTGGAAGCTTTGCCTTGGGCTGGGCGCTTGAGCATAGTCCGAACTACAGAAAGCTCGTTGTAGAGGCGATCTTCGGGGAAGTCCTCGATGTCGAAGAGACGGAGATTACCCTACAAAAGCACAGCAAGGTTGGCGGATTTACCGACATCGAAATTCAAGTTCGACATTGCTTCCACGCGATTCTTGAAGCAAAACGTTATTGGGCTGTGCCGGACATCAAACAGTTTCAGTCATACCATCCTCGATTGAGTGCTGGCGGTGCTACTCGTCAACGGCTGATTTCCGTGAGTGCCGCTGACGCCGGTTATGCAAGCAGGCATTTGCCTGCCACGTTGGATGGAATACGCATAGTTCACCTGTCGTGGGGCGACCTTCAGCGTTTGGCTAAACAGGCGCAGTCTCAGTCATCAAGCTTCGAGGAAAAACTCTGGCTTCGCCACCTAATTCAGCACCTACAGGAGTTTACTTCGATGGAACGCCAGACCGATAACCGTGTATACGTTGTTTCGTTAGGAAGCGCGCCGATGATTGCTGGCCAACAACATACATGGATTGACGTCGTAGAGGAGGACGGGTGTTATTTCCACCCGATTGGAAATACCTGGCCTGTTCAACCGCCGAACTACATCGGATTCCGGTATCGAGGGAAATTGCAATCGGTTCACCACATCGATAGTTTCGAAGTCGTTGAAAATCTGCCGACCTATAACCCATTATGGTTCCAGAACACTGTTGATCACTTTGTGTATCGATTGGGGCCTGCAATGCGCCCGGCTTGCGAGGTGAGGACCGGTAATATATTCAGGAACGGTCGAGTCTGGTGCGCGATCGACACGCTTCTTTCCGGAGCATTCTCCACCATCAGTGAGGCCAGAGACGAAACGAAGCGCAGATTGGCAGAGTGATCGCTATTATTCCGTTATCACTACTCTTAGGATGAAATATGGACAACAGGCGGTGCTCAATTTGCCTGCGTGTGGATCGGCGTCCAAACTTGACCCACGGGGAAAGGCATCAGCCCATTATCAATGCTGACCCTATGAGGTTGCTGGATGGGTCAAGGCAAGACGCCGAAGGTGGGTCATAATTCCAAGCCGATCCACACGCGAAGAGCCATTTTACTGGTATTGAAGGGGGGATTTGCCCGCTTAAGCCTCCGCCCCTCCATGGCTCCGGCCTTTGCGGCGGGGCTCGGAGCTGACGCACTCCCGTGCGTCGCGCTTTTCTCCCCGACGGCTTCTCGATGCAGGGGACCCCAGCGGTCGAGGGCTACGTGAGCCGCGTGCGGGGCTCCCTGATCGGTCGGCGCCCCGAACCTGTTCAAATCCCCGGACCGGAAGAGCCCTACTCCGCCCATTTTCGGGATGGGAAGGCGGTACGGTGGGCTACGAAGGGCATCCTTCGCTCGGAATGGCTTGCCATCCGTAGCTCCGATATCCCGGCGGTACGTTTGCGATGAGGAGCGAAGGATGGTGCCGAAGGGGGGATTTGAACCCCCACGTGGTTGCCCACACCAGACCCTGAATCTGGCGCGTCTGCCAGTTCCGCCACTTCGGCACGCATTGCGCGGAAGTAGAAGAGTAACGCAAAACCGGCCGTCGCGGCAATCTGAAAAAACATCCGGTATGATGGCGAAAGGATTTCGACGAGAAGGAGATTTCGCGGATGCGCGACCAGGTGTATTGGGAACGGTGGCTCCGGCAGCGGTCGAAGGCGCTCGAGGAGCCGCGCGCGTCGGTGAAGGACTGGTACCGCGAGGCGGGGGTGGAGAAGGGCGAGCGCCGCGCCTTCAAAGGCGCATTGAAGGCGCTGAACCCGGACGGGGTGAAGGGGAAACGGGAGAAGAAGCCGCCCCGGCGGGGGAAGGGCCGGGTCTCCGGCGAGGGGACGCCGTACGGCGCCCCGCGGGACCGCCAGGGAGCGGACGGCGGCCGGGCCGTCGAGGGACGCCTGCGCTTCACGCGCGAGGGGCGGCCGATCGTGATTCCGGCCGACCCGGAGACGCCCATCGTGCGGATCCCGGGACACTCCCTCTCCGGGGCGTGGCCCAAGGACCGGGTGCTGGTGCGGGTCGAGCGGCGGCGGGCCGGCGGCCTGTCGTATGGACGTGTCGAGCGAATCCTCGAACGGGGGATCCGGACGTTTGTCGGACGGTTCGCTCCGACGGGGAACCGCTTCTTCGTGCGATTCCGCGACCGGGAGTCCGACCTCCTTCTCGAGGTGGACCTCCCGGCGGATTTTTCGGCGGAACCCGGGGACCTTGTCCTCGCGGAGGTCACCGAATACCCCAAGGGGGGGAAGGAGGGACGGGCCCGCGTAGTCCGCACTCTCGGGAAGTCGCACACGATGGAAACCCTTTTCCTGGCCGTGACCTCCGCGATGGATCTCCCGGTAACGTTTCCGGGCCCCGTGCTGGAGGCGGCGTCGGCCGTCCCGCAGACGGTCCGCCTCTCCGCCCGCGGCGGCGGAGTGCGCCATGGGGACGAGGCGCTCCCGCGGGTCGACCAGAGGGATCTCCCGTTCGTCACGATCGACGGGGAGGATGCCCGGGACTTCGACGACGCCGTCTGTCTCGTCCGGGAGGGGGACGGTTTCCGCCTGTTCGTCGCGATCGCGGACGTCGCCCATTACGTCGAGCAGGGGTCGGCCCTCGACCGGGAGGCGTACCTCCGCGGCACCAGCGTCTACTTCCCCGATCGCTGCGTTCCCATGCTGCCGCCCGAACTCTCGGAGGGGGTGTGCAGCTTGAAGCCCGGTGTGAACCGGCTGACGATGACGGTCGAAATTCCGATCCGGCCGGGGGGGACCCCGGGGACTCCGTCCTTTCACCCCTCCGTCATCCGGAGCCGTGCGCGCCTGACCTACGACGAGGTCCACTCCTTTCTCGAGACCGGTACTCTCGAAGAGGAGGGAGGGAAGCCCGGCGGCGCGAAGCTCACACCGGAGCTCGGGCGGATGCTGCGCGACATGGCGACGGCGGCGGGAGCGTTGACCCTTGCGCGTTTCGGGCGCGGCGCCCTGGATCTTGACCTTCCCGAGGCGGAGATCGCCGTCGAGGAGGGGATGCCCGTCTCCGTGAAGCCGTCGGAACGGTACGAATCCCATCGGCTGATCGAGGAGTTCATGCTCCTTGCGAACACGGCGGTGGCCGAGTACCTGTCCGGCCGCGGCGACGCCTTCCTCTTCCGGATTCACGAGGAGCCCGCCATGCAGAAGATCGAGGAGTTCGAGGCGGCGGCAGGCAAACTTCTGCGCCGTTCCCGTCCCACCGACCGCAGCGGCATGTCTTCCCTCCTGCAGACGTGGGCGGATCTCGCGCGAGGAGGGAAATTCGAGCGGGCGGTCCACAGGATGCTCCTGCGCAGCCTGATGCTCGCGCGCTATGGCCCGGAGACGAAGGGGCATTTCGGGCTCGCCCTCTCGCGGTACACCCATTTCACCTCCCCCATCCGCCGTTATCCGGACCTCCTCGTCCACCGTGTTCTCAAGGCGGCGCTCGGGGATCGGGAATCGGCCGACTCCGTTCGGACCCTCCGCGAGACGGGACCGGAGATCGGGAGCCATCTTTCCGGGAGGGAGCGGCTGGCGACGGAGGCGGAGCGGGCGCTCGAACAGCGGGCGAAGGCGCTGCTCATGGCGGGGAAGGTGGGACACACCTTCGAGGGGACCGTCTCCTCCCTCGTTTCCTCGGGATTCTTCGTGGAGCTTGAAGGCTGGATGATCGACGGGATGGTTCACGTCTCGACGCTGCGGGACGATGAATACCGGTTCTCGGCGGACCGGATGGAATGGGTCGGGCAATATCGGAAAGGTCGGATCGGGCTTGGCGACCGGGTGCGCGTGCGGGTGCGTCGCGCCGACCCCGACCGGGGCGAGGTCGATTTCCTGCTGGTTGAAAAGATGCCGGAATCTCCTTAATATGAAGGACAGCCGGGGGTGACCATGCCGAAAAAGCTTCTTCTCGCGGAAGACAGTCTGACCATTCGGAAGGTGTTCGAGCTCGCACTGTCCCGTTCGGACATCACGATCACCGCGGTCGACAACGGGGAGGATGCCGTTCGCTTCGCGAGCGAGATCTCCCCCGACCTGGTGATCGCCGACCTGACGCTGCCCGGGAAAAACGGCTTTGCCGTCGCCGCGGAACTCCGCGCCATGGAGAAGACCGAAAAGATCCCCGTCCTCATCCTCTCCGGGACGCTGGTCCCGCTCGACGAGGCGCGCTTCAAGGCCAGCGGGGCGCGGGGCGTCCTGTTCAAGCCCTTCGAGTCCAGGGAGTTGTTGGAGAACATCGAACGTCTCCTGCGCGAGGGGACGGCGGTCCCGGAGGCACGGAAACCGCAAGAGGCGCCGGCGGTCGACGAGCGCTGGGATTTCAGCGATGTCCTGGACGAGGTCGAGGCCGAGACGGGGAAATCCGCGGTGACCGCGGCGGCGCCGCGGGAAGGGGTGCTCCCCGGGGCGATCCTCCCCGGGGGGGCCAGGACCCCCCCGGCCTTCAACGAGTTCGATGTGTCGATCGACGAGATCGAAGGGGGGGGACGCGATGTCTACGCGGAGCTGCCACCCCCCGCGCCCGCGCCGAAGGCCGAACACATGGAAAACGACTACCCGATCGATTCGCCTCCGCCCGTGACCGATCTTTCGCCGGCGCTGGATGAAGTTGAAGAGATCGAGGATATCGAGCATCTCGCGGACGTGGAGGTCCCCTTGCCGCCGGCCGACACCGTTTTGACCGAAGCACCCGCATCGATCCGGATCCTTCCGGCCGCGACGTCGCTCCCGGTCGCAGAGGAGCCGAATCCGACCGTCGACGAGCCGGTCCACGCGCCGCCCGTCGTCGCGGTCCCCGCCGTCCAGGAACATGCGGCCTCGGAGCCCGCGGTCGCGGAACATCCCGTCGAAGAGTCGCACCCCGCGTCCCCCGCGTCGTTGACCGCCCCGCACGACGCCGGGTCCGGACCGGACGACGTGGAACTGCGGAAATTCTTCGCCGGCCGCGCCGCGGAGATCTTTCGGACCGTCGCCTCCGAGGCGGTGGAAAAGGTGATGTGGGAGATGACGGACCGTCTTGCCGCGGAGTTCTCCGCGAAGCTTCGCGAGTCGGTCGAGGCCGTCGCGTGGGAGGTGATCCCGTCCACCGCGGAAGCGCTCATCCGCGAAGAGATCGCCCGGATCCGCGGCAAGGCCGGGAAGCCTTCCACCTGAGCCGGCAGCTTTCCGCCCCGCTACACTAACGCCGAAGGAACGTCCGGGCGGCCGCGTCCGGCCGCCCTCGAACCGCATTCCCGACCATGGAGCATTTTCGCCGATGAACGAGAAGGAACCGGAAAAAGAGAAACCGTACGACCCGAAGTCCGTGGAGGAGCGCTGGTACGCCGCCTGGATCGCCGCGGGGTCTTTCCACGCCGACCCGTCCCGGCCGGGCGACGCGTACACGATCGTCATCCCGCCCCCGAACATCACCGGCTCCCTCCACATGGGGCACGCGCTGAACATCACGCTGCAGGACGTCCTTCTGCGATACGCCCGGATGAACGGGTGCAATGCCCTCTGGCTTCCGGGGACCGACCACGCCGGGATCGCCACCCAGAACGTGGTGGAACGGGAGCTCGCGAAGGAGGGGATCTCCCGGCAGGAACTTGGGCGGGAGGCCTTCATCGGGCGGGTCTGGAAGTGGAAGGAGAAGAGCGGCGGCACGATTCTGAACCAGCTGAAGCGCCTGGGCGCCGCATGCGACTGGGAGCGCGAGCGGTTCACGATGGACGAAGGACTCTCCCGCGCGGTCCGCGAAGCGTTCGTCCGGCTCTACCGGAAGGGGCTTGTCTACCGCGGGCGGTACATCATCAACTGGTGCCCCCGCTGCCGCACGGCGCTCTCCGACCTCGAGGTCTCCTACGTGGAGAAGAAGGGGGCGCTCTGGTACATCCGCTACCCGGGAATGTCCGGAGAGGAGGGCGTCGTCGTCGCGACCACGCGCCCCGAGACGATGCTGGGCGACACCGCCGTCGCGGTCCATCCGAAGGACGACCGGTTCGCCGGGCTGGTCGGGACGACCCTGCGGCTCCCGCTGATGAACCGGCCGATTCCCGTGGTGGCCGACGAGATGGTGGACCGCGAATTCGGGACCGGCGCGGTGAAGATCACGCCGGCCCACGACGTGAACGATTTCGAGGTCGCGAGGCGCCACGAGCTCCCCTCCGTCCGGGTGATCGACGAGTCCGGGACGATGACGCGGGACGCGGGGGCCTTCGCCGGGATGGACCGGTTCGCATGCCGCGACGCGGTCGTCGCGAAGCTCGCGGAAGAGGGACTGCTCGTCCGGGAGGAGCCGTACCTCCACAACATCGGTCACTGCTACCGGTGCCGGACCGTGGTTGAGCCGTCGGAGAGCATGCAATGGTTCGTGAAGACGAAGCCGCTGGCCGCCCCCGCCATCCGCGCGGTGCGCGAGGGCGAGACCCGGATCGTCCCGGCGCAGTGGGAGAAGACGTATTACGAGTGGATGGAGAATATCCACGACTGGTGCATCTCCCGGCAGATCTGGTGGGGGCATCGCATCCCGGCCTTCCACTGCCGGGCGTGCGGGAAGACGATGGTCGAGATCGACCCGCCGGCGCGGTGCATGGCGTGCGGAGGGACCGACATCCGGCAGGAAGAGGACGTCCTCGACACCTGGTTCTCCTCCGGCCTCTGGCCGTTCTCGACCCTCGGGTGGCCGGAAAAGACGGCGGACCTCGAACGGTACTACCCCACGTCCGTGCTGGTGACCGGGTTCGACATCCTCTTCTTCTGGGTCGCCCGGATGATGATGATGGGGATCGAGTTCACGGGGAAAGCCCCCTTCCGCGACGTGGTGATCCACGCCCTCGTGCGGGACGCCAAGGGCGATAAGATGAGCAAGACCCGGGGGAACGTCATCGACCCCCTCGACGTGATCGACCGGTTCGGCACTGACGCCTTCCGCTTCACCCTCGTCGCGCTGGCCGCCCAGGGGCGGGACATCCGGATGTCCGACGACCGGGTCGAGGGGTACCGCAACTTCATGAACAAGCTGTACCAGGCGGGCCGCTTCGTCCGGATGCATGTTGACGCCGCGACGCCGTGGCAGCTTCCGGACGACCTGCCGGTGACGGACCGGTGGATCCTCTCCCGGTTGCAGCGCGTGATCGACGAGGTCCGCCGGGGGATCGAGGAGTACCGGTTCAACGAGGCGAGTTCCGCCTTCTATCAGTTCGTCTGGCACGAATTCTGCGACTGGTACCTCGAAATGATCAAACCCGTACTTTCCCCCGAGGCGGGCGAGGTGGAACGGCAGGTGCAGCGGGCTGTTCTGGTTCAGATCTACGAGACGATCCTGGCGCTTGGCCATCCGTTCATCCCCTTCATCACCGAGGAACTGTGGCACGCCTTGCCGGGGGAGCGGGGGCTTCTGTATGACCGGCCGTACCCCGCCGTCGATGTCGGCGCGACCGATGAGAACGTCGAGGACGCGATGGCGCACCTGATGGAGGTCATCCGGGCGGTTCGGAACATCCGCAGCGAACTCAACGTTTCGCCGGGGAAGAAGGTCGAGGTGCGCCTGAAAGGCCAGGCGGAGGAGCTGAAATTCCTGCGGGACCACGAGGAGATCGTCCGGCGGCTCGCCCGGGCCGGGCGGGTGGCGTATGTCGATCCCGACTACATCCCGGTGAAGGACGCGACCGCGGTGGTGAACGACATCGAGGTCTGCCTCCCGCTGGAGGGCCTCATCGACTTCGGCCAGGAGGCGAAACGTCTGCGCAAGGAGGTCGAGAAGACGAGCGCCGAGTACGCCCGCGTCGCCGGCCAGTTGGGGAACGCGCGGTTCACCGCCAATGCCCCCCCGGACATCGTCGACGCCCTGCGCGACCGCGAGAAGGCGCTGGAACAGAAGATCGCCAAGCTCGGGAAGAACCTCGAGCTGGTGAGCCGATACCTGGCGTGATCTCCCGGCACCTGTACGAAGAGATCGTCCGCGCGGCCCTGCGCGAGGACGCCCCGTTCGGCGACCCCTTCGGAGAGGCGTTTCAAGGCGAAGCGTCCGGCCTCTTCCTGGCGGGGGGTGACGGAGTGCTGTGCGGCGGGCCGGTGGCGTTGGAGGTGTTCCGCCAGGTCGACCCGTCCGTTTCCGTTACCTTCTCCCCCGACGGGTGCCGGGTGGTCCGCGGCGACCGGGTCGGGACGGCGTCCGGTCCGGCCGGGTCCCTCCTGAGGGCGGAGCGGGTGGCCCTCAACTTCCTCCAGCGGCTATCGGGCGTGGCTACCGCGACCTCCCTCTACGCTTCGCGGATCGCCGCGCACGGCACGACACTGCTCGACACGCGGAAAACGACGCCGCTGCTCCGGGTCCTCGAGAAGTACGCCGTCCGGGTTGGGGGCGGGACGAACCACCGGTTCTCCCTTTCGGACGGAATCCTCATCAAGGAGAACGGGATCCGCGCGGCCGGGGGGATCGCACCGGCGGTCGCCGCGGCGCGTTCGGCGGCGCACCACCTCCTCCGCGTCGAGGTCGAGGCGGAGACGCTTCCGGACGTCGAGGCGGCGGTCGCTGCGGGGGCCGACGCGGTCCTCCTCGACAACATGCCGCCGTCGATGGTCCGGGAGGCGGTCGCGCGCTTCGGCGGGCAGGTCTTCCTCGAGGCGTCCGGGGGGATCCACCTCGGGAACGTCGAGGAGTACGCCCGCACGGGGGTGGCCGCCATCGCCGTCGGGGCGATCACCCACTCCGCCCCCGCCCTCGACATCTCCTTCGAACTGTCGACGTGAAACCCGCCGTTCCCATCCTCCTGGGACTCCTTTTCCTTTCTCCCGCGGCAGGGCACTCGGCCGAGGGGTACCGGGTCTACGAGTCCACCGCCGCGTCGGTGAACGGCGAGGTGCTCTTCGTCTCCGACGTCGCGCGGGAGGCGTGCTTCTTCCGATGTGCGGCGATGCCGGGAAGCGAGGAGGAGATCCTGTCCGCCGCCGGGGCGCGGGATCGCCTGATCCTCGACACGCTGGCGCTCCAGGAGCAGCGGAAGCTTCTGCTCGGGACGGTGGACAACACGACGCTGGAGGGGTACGCGCTGGAAGCGGAGTCCCGGATGGCGGCGTGCCCGTCCGCCTGCAAACGGGAGATCGCACCCGGGGAAACCCGGGAATGGATCCGACGGAAACTGCTCCTGCGGGATTTCTTCAACCGCCGGGTCGCCGTGTTCGTGGAGGTGAAGGACGACGACGTGCGGAAGGAGCTTGAACGCCGGTCTTCCGCCGCCGGAAGCGGCACGGAACCGACCTTGGAGCAGGTTCGGGAAGAGATGCTCGACGCGCTGATCGCACAGGAGATCCGAAACTGGCAAACCCGCGCCGCATCGAAATCCAGGCTGATCCTTTCGCCCCTGGAGGAGCGATGAGCTCGGGTTTGTTTACCCTGACCGTCCGGACGTCGTTCGCCGCGGCCCATCGCCTGCGCGAGTATGACGGGAACTGCGAGCGGCTGCACGGGCACAACTGGCAGGTGGAAGTCACGGTGGAGTCGCCGACGCTCGACGAACGGGGAATCGCCCTCGACTTCCGGATCCTCAAGACGTCGCTTCACGACCTGCTCTCCCGGTTCGACCACCGGTACCTGAACGAAATCCCGCCGTTCGACGGGATGAACCCGTCGTCGGAGAATCTCGCTCGCCACCTGTACGAGGAAATGGGGAAATCGGTCCCGGCGCCGGCGCGCGTGTCCCGCGTCACCGTTTGGGAATCCGACGATGCCCGGGCCGAATACTCCCGGCGCGACTGATCGGATCCCCTACCCGTTCACCGGCAGCTTCCCGTTCAGCTCCCTCAGCAGCGCCGAAAGGTCGATCCCGTGGACCTTTGCGCCGTGCTCCAGGTTTTCGTATTCGGAGAGCTGGCACTGGGCGCAATCGATCCCGAATTGCCGGAAGACCGGAATCGTCTGCGGGTATCGACGGAGCACGTCCTCGATCTTCATCTCCTTGTCGATCATCGTGTCTCCTCCCGGCGGGATGCCTTATTTTACCACGGTGTTCTCTCGGCCGGTTTCGAGGAAGCGGAGCGGGGGCGCCGCGGGGATCCGTCCGATCTTCGCCGCCAGCTCGTAGAACAGGGAAAGACCCTCCGTCTCCTCCCCGAGGTCGTAGGAGAGGCAGCGCCAGTAGGCGTCCCGGAAGGCGGGGGGGATCCAGTCGGGGCCTCCCCACGGGTACTCCCCCCGGCGGATCGACGCCTGCGCGGAGCGTTTCGCCTCGAGAAGGGCGGCGGAGAAGCGGGAGAGGGGCTCCCCGCGCTCCTCCCACGCCCGCCGGGTGGCGATCCAAAGGGCGAAGACGAACGGTTTCCCCGTCTCGCGCCGCCACCACTCTCCGAGATCGGTTACGTGCGGCGCCACGCCGTCGACGGCCGCCCGGATCGCCTCGTCCCCGATCACGAGATGGGCCGGGTAGCGGCGCAGCGCCTCCCTCGCGGAAAGCTCCGTCCGCACGAGGAGGTTCGCGCGCCCCAGCGACTCGCGGAGGAGGATCTCGAGCAGCGTGATCGAGGTGTCCGAGTTCCCGGTGACCGCGATCGGCTCGGGGGGAAGCTGCCGGAGCGGTCCGTTCGACAGGAGCAGGACGCTCATCACTCGGCGCATCGAGGAGATGGAAATGCCGGGGCAAAGGAGGTATCGGTCCGGGCGGACGGCATACTCGATGGACGAGGAGGGGGACAGGTCCAGTTCCCCGTCCCGCAGCTTCCGGTTCAGTTCGGAGGGGTGCCCGTCGACGAACGAAACCCCGCCCGGCACGCCCCCGGTCCCGAGCGCGTGGAAGATGGGGACGAGGTTGGCGTACGGGATGCGTCCGACGCGCAGCGGGGAAGGGTGTCCGGTCATTCGTATCTCAGCGCCTCGATGGGGTTGAGTGACGCCGCCTTCTTCGCGGGGTACACACCGAAGAATACACCGACGAAGGCAGAGAAGGTGAAGGAGAGGAGGATGGACCATGCCGGGATGGAAACGGGCAGTTTCGGGACGAGGAGCTTGAGGGTCCATGCGCCGACGACTCCGGCGAGGATACCGGCGATCCCGCCGGTGACGGCGAGGGTGATGGACTCGAAGAGGAACTGCTGGAGGATGTCCCGGTTCCGCGCCCCCACCGCCTTGCGGATGCCGATCTCGTTGGTCCGTTCCTTCACCGTCACCAGCATGATGTTCATGATCCCGATCCCTCCGACCAGGAGCGAGATCGCGGCGATCCCGCCGAGTACGTAGGTGAGCGTGTCGAGGATGGTGTAAAGGGAAGAGAGGATGGCCGCCTGGTTCGTGATGGTGAAGTCCTCGTTCCGGTTGTGGGCGCGCTTGAGGAGGGACGTCGCCAGTTCCTTTCCGCTGTCGAGGTCGTTCGTGTTCCGGACGGAGATGAGGATCTCGAACAGCCCGTCGATGTCGAACAGTTCCTGCGCGGTCCGGACGGGGACGAAGACCAGGTCGTCGATGTCGATCCCGAGGCTGATCCCCTTCTTCTCCATGATCCCCACCACGCGAAAGAGGGTGCCGGCGACCTTCACCGTCTGGCCCAGGGCGTTGGCGTTCCCGAAGAGCTCGCGCTTCACGGTCCGCCCGAGGACGCAGACGCGGCGCCGGGCGTCCACGTCCGCCTCGCCGAGAAACGAGCCGATCTCGACGTGGAGATTCCGGACGTCCTGGAATGCGGGCGTGACGCCGAGGACGGAGATATTGCGCGACCGGTTCTGGTACCGCACCTCCGCCGTGCCGAAGACCACCGGCGCGACCCCTCCGAACAGGTACCCCTTCTTCTCCAGGATCCGGGAGTCGTTCAGGGTGAGCTTGTGGCGCACCGACCCGATGATCGGGGGCCCTCCCTTCGTCTCGATCTTCCCCGGGGTGACGATCAGGATGTTGCTCCCGAGTCCGGCGAACTGTTCCTCGACGTAGTTCTTCGTTCCCTGGCCGAGCGACACGAGAAGGATGACCGCCGCGACGCCGATGATCACCCCGAGCATCGTGAGGACGGATCGCAGCCGGTTGATCCGGAGGGAATCGAACGCCACCTCGACGAAGTCGATCCGCGTCATCCCCGGATCTCCCGGAACCGCTCGACGGATACGAGCCTCCCATCGACGATGTAGAGCGCCCGGTGCGCCCATCGCGCGATCGCCGGGTCGTGGGTGACGAGGACGACCGTGACGCCCGAGGCGTTCAGCCCCGCGAGGATCTCCATCAGCTCTTCCCCGGACCGCGTGTCGAGGTTCCCCGTGGGCTCGTCCGCGAGCAGCAGGGAAGGCCGGTTGACCAGCGCCCGCGCGATGGCCACGCGCTGCTTCTGCCCGCCGGAGAGCTCGTTGGTGAGATGCCCCTTCCGCTCTTCGAGCCCCACCGCGCGCAATGCTTCCAGGGCGCGTCGGGAGCGTTCCTCGCGGGGCACGCCGGCGTAGATGAGCGGCAGCTCCACGTTCCGGAGCGCCGTGTAGCGGGGGAGGAGGTGGAACACCTGGAAGACGAATCCGATCTCGCGGTTGCGCAGGTCCGACAGGTCGTCGGGGGAGAGTCCCGCGACGGACGTTCCCTTGATCTCGTAGGTCCCCGACGTCGGGACGTCGAGGCACCCCAGGATGTTCATGAGTGTCGATTTTCCCGAACCGGAAGGGCCCATCACCGCGACGAACTCGCCGGCGACGATCTCGAGGTCCACGTCGGACAGCCCCACGACCCGCCCGGCGCCCGCCTCGTAAAGTTTCGTCACCCCACGCAGCCGGAGGAGGGGCTCACTGGCGGCTTCGGATCGCAACGCGGCTCCCGGGTGAGAGGTCCTTGATCTCCAGCGAGGTGACCACGTCCTCTCCGGGGGACACCCCCGTGAGAATCTCCGTCCGTTCCCAGTTCGAAACCCCCACCGTCAGGTCGCGCCGGACGGTTTTTCCCCCCGAGACGACGTAGACGAACTTTTTCGCGTCCCGCTCCATCAAGGCGGCGGACGGGATCAGCGGAACGTTGTCTTTCCCGCCCGTGAGAACCTCCACGTCCACCGACATTCCGAGACGGAGCGGTCGGGGGGCGGAGGTGACCGTGATGGCGATCGTGTTGGCCCGCGAGACCTCCTTGGACGCCTCCACCGTCGGCCGGACCTCGGAGACCCGGCCGGTGAATGTCTCTCCCCGGAACGCCTCGGGCACCAGCCGGACCGTTTGCCCGACCCGGACCTTGGCGGCGTCGGCCTCGTCGATCTGCGCCTCCACGTAGGCGGACGACGGGTCGGCGAGGGACAGCAGGGCCCCTCCCGGCAACTTGCTCTCCCCGATCTCGCAGGTCTTCTTCGTGATCACGCCGGGAAACGGCGCCGTGATCGTCAGTTTCGACCGGCGGGCCGTCAAGGCGGCCGTCCGTGCCCGCGTCGCGTCGATCCTTCCGCGGAGGACGTCGATCTCGCGGTCCAGGGCCCGGAGCGTCGACTCCCCGGCCGTGGCGATCCGGGCTTCTTCTTCGGCGTTGCCGAACAGCGTCGCGGCGGCTTCCAGGTCGGAGCGGGAAATGAATCCGTCCCGGAACAGCTCCTCCGTACGCCGGTGGTCCTCGCGCGCCTTGCGCAGGTTGTTCTCCGCCCTTCCCTTCTCCCCGCGGACCCGGATGGCCGCCTCCTGGCGCTTCGCCTCCGCCTGGAGAAGGGCGTCCCTTGCCTGTCCCTCCTCGGCGAGCGCCGCCTCGGCCTGCCGGGCCAGCTCGGGGTCGACGATCCTTGCGAGGACGTCGCCTCGCCGCACCGTGGAACCTTCCCGCACGAGCACCTCGGAGACCTGGCCCCCCGTCTCGGTGGAGAGGACGGCCTCGAGGGAGGATTTCACGGTTCCCGCCGAGACCGCCGCGGTGATCTCCTCGACGCGTCCGGGCCGGACCCGGAATACGTCCACCGGAATCGTGCCGGAGATCCTGTGATACGCGATCGCTCCCGCGCAGGCGACGACCGCCGCGGCGGCGAGGAGGAGTCCCCTTCGCTTCATCGGAAAGAAAGGGCGTCGCCCCGGTGGGGGGAGGCCGGATTCGTTTGGCATGCGTTCGTGGGCATCGGGTCCTCTATATCCGGGAACCAGTTTACCACGCGGATCCGGGAGGACTTTCGGATCCCCGAATGAGCGGCTCCTTGACGAGCGGGTCCGAAATTCCAATAATGGGGGGGCCACTCCGGCTGGAGGCCCCCATGGACTACAAGGCGATCAGGCGGTTCGTCCCGGAAAATGCGGCCAGGGAGATCCCCCCGGGGAATCCGGCGTGCCCGGTCAACGGCCGCGACGTATATCGCGCCCTTGCGTCCCACAAGACGATCGTCATGGCGTGCAACATCCGGATCCCCCTCGTCCTCCCGGGGATCATGCGGGCGGCGAAGGAGCTGGACGCCGTGGTCGCGTTCGAACTGGCCAAGTCGGAAGGGGATGTGAAGGGCGGCTACACGGGGATGACCCCGGAGATCTTCGTCCGCACGATCGTCGCGGCGGCGAAGAAGGCGGAGTTCGACACCCCGTTCGTCATCCACGGCGACCACATCACTGTGAAGAACACCACGGAGGCCGAGGTCGAGGGAGCCCGCGCGCTGATCGCCGCGGAGCTCGCCGCCGGGTACACGAGCTTCGCCATCGACGCGTCGTTCAACGAGATCCCCGACAACGCCCGGATCACCGCGAGCCTCGCAGGCCCGATCGCGGAGCGCAAGCTCGGCCTCGAGGTGGAGGTGGGGGAGATCAAGTCGGTGGGGACCGAGGCGCACCTGTCGACCGTCGGGGAGGCCGTGGATCTCATGGAGCGGCTGACGGCGGCGGGGGTCCATCCGGACCTGCTGGCGATCAACAACGGTTCCAAGCACGGCAACTACCTGGAAGGGGAAAAGATCTCCATCGACCTCGACCGCACCGGGGAGATCTACCGGGCCATCCACGACCGCTTCGGCGTGTCCATCGCCCAGCACGGCATCACCGGGACGCCGCTCCACCTCATCGGCAAGTTCGCTTCGTTCGGGATCCGCAAGGGGAACGTCGGCACCCAGTGGCAGAACATCGCCCACGCGGGGCTCCCGCCGGAGTTGATGGGGAGGATGCGCGACTGGGCCAAGGGGGCCGGCAAGGACATCAAGTTCGCCACCAAGCCGTTCAAGGCCGAGATCGACGCCGTCCCCTCCCCGTTCGCTTCGATGATCGAGGCGGCGGCGTACGAAGAGGCGAAGCGGCTTTTCCAGGCGTTCCGGGCCGGCGGCACGGCGAAGATCGTCGCCGATTCGTACGCCGGGCGCGCGTAGCACCACCGGCAGTACCGAAGGTGCGCGTCGTCGCGGGGAAGTGGGGAGGGCGAACGATTCGCGCCCCGCGCGGGACCTCCGTCCGGCCCACCACCGACCGGGTCCGCGAGGCCGTGTTCGCGATCCTCGGAGGCGTCGTGGAGGGGAGCGTCGTGCTCGACCTCTTCGCCGGGACGGGCGCGATGGCGATCGAGGCGCTTTCCCGCGGAGCGGCCGAAGCCGTCCTCGTGGAGTCTTCGCCGGCGGCGCTCGCGGTGCTGAAGGGGAACCTTGCGGCGCTTGCGGTGGAAGGCGCGGTTTGTCTCCCCTTCGACTACCGGGAGGCGGTCCGGCGGCTCGCCGGGAAGGGGAGATCGTTCACGCTCGTGTTCCTCGATCCCCCCTACGGCAAGGGGCTGGTCGGCCGATCGGCGGAGCTGATTTCCCGCGCCGGCATTCTCGATCCCGGCGCCGTGGTGGTGGCGGAGCGGGCCTCACGGGATCCGGTGGAAACGCTCCCGGCGGACTGGAAGGAACGGGCCGACCGCCGGTACGGCGATACCCGGATCACCTTGTACGATATCCCCGATCCCCGCGGGCAGTCGCCGACGGGCGGGCAGGAACAGGAGAAACGATGAGAACCGTCGCCGTCTACCCCGGGTCGTTCGATCCCCCCACGAACGGGCACCTTGACATCATCGAGCGATCCTCAAGAGTCTTCTCGAGGGTGATCGTCGCGGTGGCGCTGAACCTCCGGAAAGACGCCTTCTTCACCCCCGCGGAACGGGTACGGATGCTGAAGCGGCTGACCTCCACGATGGGGAACGTCGAGGTCACGTCGTTCCGCGGGCTGTTGGTCGAATTCGCCCGTGCGAAGGAGGCGCACGTCCTGGTGCGGGGGCTGCGGGCGATCTCGGACTTCGAGTACGAGTACCAGATGGCCCACATGAACCGGAAGCTGGACCAGGAGATCGACACGGTGATCATGATGACCGGGGAGCGTCACTCCGCGATCAGCTCGAACATCGTGAAGGAGATCGCCCAGTTCGGCGGTAGGATCGACGACCTCGTGCCGCCCTTGGTGCGGGACATCTTGTTCAAGAAGCTGAAAGGAGCGAAGAGAAGATGAAGCTTTCGGGCAGGGTAGGAAGGATCAAGCCGTCGCCGACGCTGGCGATCACCGGCAAGGCGAAGCAGATGAAGGCGCAGGGGATCGACGTGGTCGGCTTCGGGGCCGGAGAGCCGGATTTCGACACGCCGGATCACATCAAGGCCGTGGCCAAGAAGGCGCTGGACGACGGGTACACGAAGTACACCCCGGTCCCCGGCTCGCCGGAGCTCAAGGACGCCATCATCGCCAAGCTCAGCCGGGACAGCGGCCTCGAATACAAGCGGGAGAACATCATCGTCTCCCTCGGCGCGAAGCACTCGATCTACAACGTCGCCCAGGCGTTCCTCGAGGCCGGGGACGAGGTGATCATCCCCGCACCGTACTGGGTTTCCTACCCGGACATCGCGCTGCTGGCGGACGCCACGCCGGTGATCGTCGAGGCGAAGCAGGCCACGGGGTTCAAGATCACCCCGGCGCAGCTGGAAAAGGCGATCACGCCGAAGACGAAGCTCTTCGTGCTGAACAGCCCCTCCAACCCGACCGGGGCGGCGTACTCGAAGGCGGAGCTCGAGGCGCTGGCCCAGGTGATCGTGAAGAAGGACATCACCGTCCTGTCGGACGAGATCTACGAGAAGCTCGTGTACGACGGCTTCCAGTTCACCTCCTTCGCCTCCCTGGGCGAAGAGGTGAAGAAGCGCACGATCCTCGTGAACGGCCTTTCCAAGTCGCACTCGATGACCGGGTGGCGGATAGGGTATGTCGCGGCGGACAAGGACCTCGTCGCGGCGATGAACAACATCCAGAGCCAGAGCACGAGCAACCCCGTGTCGTTCTGCGACAAGGCGTCCGTCGAGGCGCTGAACGGCCCGCAGGACTTCCAGAAGGTGTGGGTCGCCGAGTTCGACCGGCGGCGCCGCTACATCACCGACCGGCTCAACAAGATGCCGGGCGTGTCGTGCCTGCTCCCGCAGGGGGCGTTCTACGTCTTCCCGAACTTCTCCGCGTGCTACGGGAAGAAGACGCCCGCGGGCAAGGTGATCGACGGATCCTCCGCCCTGTCGGCGTACCTGCTCGACGATTTCAAGGTGGCGGCGGTCCCGGGGATCGCGTTCGGCGACGACGCGTGCCAGCGCCTCTCCTACGCCACGTCCATGAAGAACATCGAGAAGGGGATCGACCGCATCGAGCAGGCCGTCAAGGCCCTCGCGTAATCCATCGGACGGCTCCGCGGGGAGGCACTCGCTCCCCGCGGAGCCGCGTATCTTGCGACGGTCGATCGGGAAGCCCACCCGCTCCGCGATCTTGTCGCCGTCTAGTCTGTCTCCTGAATACCCGCTTCACGCAGGAGTCTGTAGAACACCTCGAGCGCTCCGCTTCGGCTGCCGCCCGCCTTTTCGACAGCGGTTTTCCAGATCTGTGTGCCTCCGGGAACTTGTCCGGCAATGCGTTCTGCCCGGACAATCCTGATCCAATCGGCATTGTCAGGGTCGGCGTCGAGGTTGATCACGGGGCGTTGGGCGGCCTTCTGTGGTGCCACGACACATGATGTCGACCGCGAACCGGTTGGAATCGGCATATCTTTCACGACGGCATTGATAATAACGGGCAGCCCACCTTCGTCCGGGTGTGGCTCCGCGTTGACTTCAACGAGGGTCAACGGGTAGTTAACGGAATGCATCTTCGCCAGGAGTTTCTTGATACTCTGGCGGGCAGGTTGTGGTGTCTGAAATCTTATTCGCTTGGGGCTATCGCTGAGAATAACCTGCCAATATGAAGCAGGGGCCACGACGGCAAGCGGTAGATCAACAAGCCTATCGATCTTGCCGACGACGTTGGCCCACTGCGAACGCAGTGGACACCCATCGATCCCACTCCATGCCTTTCGGATTGCGACTCCGTATGCCAGGACTTCTACGATGGCCCGCAGAAGGTATTCACTCGGGTAGATCTTCAGCTCGATTGCAACCGGGATATTCTCTGCCGTGGCGCCGAGAAGATCGAGTTCCCCCCATCCGACATTCTTATTCGTTTCACGCAACATCACCTGGTAGCTCACGACATTTCTAAAAGGGACCCCAGGACCAAGGCCAGCATTATTTTTTCTCTTCCACTTTCTGAAGATTGCCTTCTCCCAGTGTTTCTCGAGAGGCGAGACGCTGGGTGCCAGTTTGTGGGGATCCTTGTGGACCAGGGCATATGGATGATCTGCTTTGTGTACCGGCGCGACGCAATATGTGTTGTCGATCAGCGTCTCCAGATTATTGGCAATAAAGTCCGCGTGCTGTTTCGCGAACTTCAACTGCATCATGTCTTTGATAACGTGGAGACTCATGGTTTTGTCGAGAACGTTTTGCTGTCTGTTCATATCGGTTCGTCTTCTTTCACGATCGGTTCATGTCGAAGAGTTCTCCGTTGGTCAACACCCTGACATTTTCGAACAGTTGCGTGAACGCCATGGGGTCCATTGTGTGGACAGGACACACAACGGCACCCGCGAATGCTGTGCGCAGACGTTGCAGATCCCTGACTGACGCATGCCCTGACGTGTGGCATTTGTGCATGGGGATCCCCCGTCCCTTGAGCCATCCCAAGAACAGTTTCGTTTTCTCGTCCGCAAGATACCCGTCCCACAGCGAATAGACCAGGCTCGCTCCGTCAAGGCATTCGGCGCTTTCCACATCAATCTGCATGCTCGGACGAAACAACATCACGGAGTTCTTGGCTGCCGCCGCTAAATCTTCAGGGAAGATACGATAGCGCCGGTATTTATTGGCTACCGAGGCTTTGCGTATACGCACGATCCTTCTCTTTTGGAATTCCGGCAGGAACACGCTAATGCCATCCCAATCCGCCCGGGGTAGTTTGCTGTTTCCCGTAGCCCGGAGGATCTCCGCAGTGTACATGTCGATGATGAACTGACGCCGACATCGTTTTGCCGCTTTGAAAACAGTCACGAGTCGGTCGATGTTTTGCCCTGAGCACCAGATAAGCGGCATTCCTGCGGTGGTGCGAAAAATGCGCTCGAACTCTTTTTGCAGATCGTTTTCGGCCGGGAATCCCTTTTCGCTATTCTTCCTGCCGATGGTGGTGCCCTCCATCAGGAGAACATCCACGCCCGGCGGTGGGTGGGCGACCAGACGGGTGAACAGGGAACCTTTTTGGCCATGCCCGCGCAGATCGCCCGTGTAGAAAATCCGTTTTCCGTCACCCTCGATAAGCACGGCATAGCTGTCGTAGGCCGAATGGTCCATCAGGTATGGCGTGATCTTGAAGGGGCCAAGCGGGAGAGTTTTGCCGTTTTCGAGATGGGTCACGTTCTCGAACGTACCCCCGGAGGGCGTGAATATCGCGGACGCCTCCAGAATCCGCTCAGTCGCCGCGCCCATGAGGAAGGGTGTAGAAGGCGGAACACGAAACGCCAGTCCATAATGGTCGAGATGCGGGTGTGACAACACCACGCCCAAGAGCGAGTCATCCCGGGTCTTCAGCCCTTCCACCCGGGGCATCTCTACCGATTCGACATCCGGGTTGTCCAGCGGTTGACCGATGTCGAGAACAAGTCGTTTTCCCTGCGACTCGATCTCAATGCAGGTGCCGCCGATCTGTTTAGCGCCCCGCCGGATGCATATTTTCATGATCCAGGTCCCAGTTCTGCGCCTTTCAGAAATGATTTCAAATTGACCCTGGATGGAGTGTTTAACGTTTCCTGTTTTTCGTGGCGAGATAGTCCGCAGGCGTGACGATTCCGACTGCGAAAGGCAAATCGCTTATGGAAAGAAGGTCCAGATCTCCCGTGACGAGAAGGTCCGCCTTGGCCGTGAGGCAGCACTCCAGGAGCATGTCGTCTTTCGGGTCACGGCAAATCTCCAATCGCTTTTTCGGATGAACCAGACCGGCATTCGCCACGACCGCCGCGATGCCAGCGATGAGAGCCATGAACTGCCGATTGTCGATCTTCCCCCTTTTCGCGAGGATGGCGGGAACCTCCCGGTATTCCTTTAGAAGGTCGGGAGAAACGAAGATCAGGTCTTCGGCGACGGCTTTCCGAACAGCTTCCCTCGGTGTCCCCCCGAAAGCGAAGGCGGAAACCAGTACGCCCGTGTCGATGACGAGTTTATTTCTTTGTCGCGTAGGCTTTTTTCCGGATCGTCTTGACAGCGTTTTCGACGTCCTTCATCGTCAAGGTGGCTCCTTTAAAGGCCGCCTCGGCCACGCGGAAAGCCGCGTCAAGACGTTCCTCCGGAGTGAGGACAGAGAGGATGTAATCCTCGGGGGTGATTTTTATCGCGGTCGTTCTCATGGGCCACCCTTCCTCTTCGACTGTGCCATCAGCGTAGCATCCCATACGAATTACGGCAATCGGAGGAAGGGGAGCGGACGGAGCAGGGGGGTCCCCCGAGCGGAGACCGTAAGTGTGGAACCGGCGGAGACCTCGCGTTTCTTGAGGAGATAATCTCTCTCCGATCGATGGATGACCGTAGAACGCTGGGAGATGAACGAAGGGCACGTTCGCTGGGTGAAGCCGGGGAGCCACGCGGTCGGATGCGAGCGGGGAGCCCCCCTGCTTCGTTGCGACCTCTCCGAACTCAGTTTGCAAAAACGCTACGACTATTTGCTATCATAATGCTATCTCGTTGGCCCGGAGGCTCCGATGCCCCAGATCTTGGTGCGTGACCTGGACGATGTTTTGGTGGAACGACTGAAACGCCAGGCGAAGCGGCACCACCGATCGTTGCAGGGCGAGGTGAAAGCCATTCTGATCGAGTCCGCAAGAATGACGCCCGAGGAAATGCTTGCCGCAGCGGAAGGTTGGCAACGGCGCCTTGCCGGCGGGAAATTCAGCGACAGCTCCCGCCTCGTCCGTGAGGACCGAGGTCGGTGAAGGCCGCTTATGTGGTCGATGCCAGTGTAGCCGTGAAATGGTTCGTGCCCGAGATCCACTCAGAGCACGCACTGCGCCTGCTTCGGAAGAGGTTCGACTTGCAGGCTCCGGAGTTGATCCAGGCCGAGTTCGGAAATATTCTCTGGAAGAAGTGTCGGGCGGGCGAGCTCGATGGAACAACTGCAGGGGAAATACTGGACAACTTCAAAAGGTCGTCGTTGGTTGTACAACCGCACAGGGCATTCATGAAGCTTGCATGGGAAATTGCCCTGAAATACCGCCAAACGTTTTACGACTGCCTGTACCTCGCCTTGGCGATGGCCGAAAAAGCGCGAATGGTCACCGCCGACCGGAAGTTTTACGAAGCCCTTGCCGGGACGCCGTCGGAACGGCATCTCCTCTGGATCGAAGATGTGACCTGAAAGCCTCCACTCGAAAAGAGGTCAGATCGGCCTCTTCCCCGTCCTTTTATACCGGAAGTAGTCCGCCAGGATCTTCGCGTGGTCGAAGGCGAGGGGGGAGGGGAGGTCGCCCTCCCCGAACAGCCGCGCCTCGGCGGCGTCGTCGCCGCCCGCGGGGGCGCCTGAGGCCCGCCCGACGTAGACCGTCGAGATCGTGTGGTGGCGCGGGTCGCGGGCCGGGTCGGAGTAGACGCCCAGCAGCGCGGTGAGGGTCACGCGCAGGCCCGTCTCCTCGAGCGCTTCCCGGACGGCCGCGGTTTCGACGGTTTCACCGACCTCGACGAACCCGCCGGGGATCGCCCACCCCGGGGGAGGATACTTCCGCCGGACCAGGACGACGCGGTCGCCCACCTCGATGACGACGTCGGCGGTGGGGAGGGGATTGCGGTCTGCCAAGGGGGGGGCCTCCAGCCTCCCGAACCCATCCCGGGCGGCGATTTGTGTTATAAATTTTACATGGATTTCGGTCATCCCGCGGCGATCTTCGTGTCTTCCTTCATCATCGGCCTCTCCGGGGCGATGATGCCGGGACCTCTCCTTGCGGTCACCATCCGGCACGCTTCGGTCCGCGGTTTTTCCGCCGCGCCGCTGCTCGTCCTCGGGCACGCCATCCTCGAGGCGGCGCTCGTGTGCCTTCTCCTGTTCGGGCTGATCGAGTGGATCCGGGGAGACGCGGCGATCATCGCGATCGCCCTGCTCGGCTCCGCGATGCTCCTCCGGATGGCGGCGGGGATGGCCCGGGAGGTCCGCACGCTCCGTTTCGACGCCGCGACGGGCGGTTCCCCGGGGCGGCCGAACGACGGGAACGGATCGGGAGGGGTGCGTCCCGTGATCGACGGGATCGTCACCTCCGCATCGAACCCGTACTGGTCGCTCTGGTGGGCGACGATCGGCCTCGGCTACCTGCTGCTTTCGCGCGGTCAGGGATGGCGGGGCATCCTCGCCTTCTTCTCCGGGCACATCCTGTCCGACGCGGCGTGGTACCTCTTCGTCGGGGCTGCGGTTTCGGCGGGGCGGGGCTGGTTCACCGACCGGGTCTACCGCGGCGTCGTCGGCGCCTGCGCCGTGTTCCTCGTCTTCTTCGCCCTCACCTTCGGGTATCTCGGGGTGTCGCGTCTTGTCCGCATCCTGTAGCGGGCGCATCTCCTCCGTGGAGGCTTCGACATGAAGGCGGTCGTGATGGCGGGAGGGTTCGGAACGAGGCTTCGCCCGTTGACGGAGAAGCTTCCCAAGCCGATGGCGCCCGTGGCGAACCGGCCGATGATGGAACACGTCGTCCGGCTGCTGGCCGCCGAGGGGATCGACGACCTCGAAGTGCTGCTCCACTTTTATCCGGAGAAGATCAGCTCCTTCTTCGGGGACGGGACTCCCTGGGGGGTCCGGATGAACTACGTCAACGCCGAGGCGGATTACGGCACCGCGGGGGCGGTGAAGAACGCGGAGGAGCGGCTCTCCAAGACCTTCATGGTGATCAGCGCGGATATCATCACCGATTTCGGCCTGTCGAAGGCGATCGACTTCCACAAGGAACGCGAAGCGGCGGTCACCATCGTCCTGACGCGCGTCCCCAATCCCCTGCAGTACGGCATCGTGATCACCGAGGACGATGGCCGGATCGTCCGTTTCCTCGAGAAGCCGACGTGGGGGGAGGTCTTCTCCGATACGATCAACACGGGGATCTACATCGTCGAGCCCGAAGTGCTCGACCTCATCCCGCCGAAGAAGAACTGGGACTTCAGCAAGAACCTCTTTCCCGCCATGCTGGCCCGGGGCGACCGCCTTCTCGGCTATGTCGCGGAGGGGTACTGGAAGGACGTGGGGAATCTCGACGAGTACCTGAACGTCCACCTCGACCTCCTCGCGGGGAAGGTGAAGATCGGCTTCGAGGGGGAGAAGGCGGGGGAGCGAAGCGTCTGGATCGGCGAGGAGTCGAAGGTCGACTACACGGCGGACCTTTCCAACGTGGTCCTGGGGAAGAAGTGCGTTGTCGGGTCCGGGGTGACGATGAGCAACGTCGTGGTCGGCGACGGATGCGTCGTCGATGACGGGGCGGTCCTCCAGTCCTCCGTTCTGTGGGAGCGCGTGTCGGTGGGAAAGTCGGCCCGGATCTTCGAAAACATCGTCGGATCCGACGTCCAGGTGGGGCGTGGCGCCTTCCTCGCGGAGCGGGCGGTGATCAGCGACCATTGTGTCATCGGGACGGAGGCCGTGGTCAAGCCGAACGTGAAGGTGTGGCCCCACAAGGTGGTCGAGGACGGGGCGGTCCTGTCGTCTTCCCTCATCTGGGGGGAGAAGTGGGCGCGCTCCCTCTTCGGCGCCTATGGGATCGTCGGGCTGGCGAACATCGAGATCTCCCCCGAATTCGCGGCGAAGGTCGGGGCGGCCTACGCCGCCACGTTCGGAAGGAAGGTGGTCCTCTCCACCAGCCGGGACAGCCACAAGGCGTCGCGGATGATCAACCGCTCGATCATGACGGGGATGCTCTCGGTAGGCGTCGACGTGCACGACTACGGCGTCACGCCCCTCCCGGTGGTGCGTTTCCTTTCGCGTTCTCATGGAGAGGAGCGGGGCGGCGTCCATGTCCGGAAGAGCCCGTTCAACGCGTCCTTCCTCGACCTCAAGTTCTTCGACGATTCCGGCCTCGACCTGTCGATGGGGCAGGAGAAGAACATCGAGAACCTGTTCTTCCGGGAGGACTTCGTCCGGGCCGACATCGAGGAGACGGGGGGGATCACCTTCCCGGTGGGCGGGTTCGACCTCTACATCGACGGGTTCGCGAAATCCGTCGACGCGCGGGCGATCAAGGAGCGGAACTACAACATCGTGCTCGACTACTCCTACGGTTCCGCCGCCGTCATCTTCCCCCGGATCCTCGGACAGCTCGGGGTGGAGACGGTGGCTCTGAACGCCATCCTCGACCCGGCCCGCATCACCCGGTCGCAGGAGGAGTTCGACAAGGGGATGGGGCACCTTGCCGCGATCGCCAGGTCCCTCTCCGCGGACTTCGGGGTGATGCTCGACACCGGAGGCGAGAAGATCTTCCTGGTCGACGAGAAGGGGGACATCCTCCCCGACGCGACCGCGTTGCAGGTGATCAGCCTCCTTGCCTGCCGGCAGGCGCGCCAGGGGCTGGTCGGGGTCCCGGTCACCGCCTCCCGGAACGTGGAGAAGATCGCGGCGCGCTTCGGGATGGACGTGGTCAGGACGCGCACGCTGCCCCGGTCGCTGATGGAAACGGCGGCGAAGGAGGGGGTCGCCTTCGCGGGGGACGGAGCGGGTGGGTTCGTCTTCCCGCGCTTCCAGCCGGCCTTCGACGGCATGTACGCGATCGTGAAGATCATGGAGTTGCTGGCGGCCGAGGGGCGGGGCCTTGCCGACATCCTCCGCGAGATCCCGCCGACGGTCCTGCTGCACCGGAAGATCCCCTGCGCCTGGGAGAACAAGGGGTCCCTCATGCGGATGCTGACCGGCCACGCCAAGGGGAAGCCGAGCCAGTTCATCGACGGGGTGAAGGTGTTCGAGGGGGAGGACTGGGTGCTGGTCTACCCGAGCCAGGACGAGGCGTACTTCCACCTCGTGGTCGAGTCGGAGGACGGGCGGGCGGCGGAGCGGCTCGCCGCGGAGTACACGGACCTGTTCGCCGCCTGGGGGAAGAAACTGTGACCGACTCCCGGCCGCTACGGGTGCTGGCGATGGAGGTCGGCCCGCTGGCGGAGAACACCTACATCGTGGGGCACGCGGCGAGCGGGAAGGCGGTCGTGATCGACCCCGGGGACGAGGCCGACGAGATCCTGCGGCAGCTGGCCGGGCGGGGGTGGACCCTCGACAAGATCCTTCTCACCCACGGGCACTTCGATCACGTGGGGGCGGTTGCGGCCCTGAAGGAACGCACGGGCGCGAGCGTCCACATTCATCCGGACGACGCGGAGCAGATGCGGACGGCGGACCGGCAAGGCGCGATGTTCGGGCTGCGCGTCCCTTCCCCTCCGCCTCCCGACGTGCTCGTACGGGAGGGCGACACCGTTTCCCTGGGGGACGTCGCGTTCCGGGTTCTCCACACCCCGGGGCACACGCCGGGACACGTGACGTACCTTTCCGGGGACCTCGCCTTCGTGGGCGATCTCATCTTCGAGGGGTCCATCGGCCGGACGGATCTTCCCGGGGGCTCCCTCGACGAACTGTTGCGGGCGGTCCGGGAGAAGATCTTCACATTGCCCGGGGAGACCATTCTGTTCCCGGGGCACGGCCCGGCCACGACGGTGGGCGCTGAAAAGCGCGGGAACCCATTCTTCGCGGGGGAGGACGCAGACAGATGACCACGCTCTCGGGCAAGGAGATCGTCCTCGGCGTCACCGGGGGGATCGCGGCGTACAAGGCGTGCGAGATCGTTCGCGCGCTGCGCACGGAAGGCGCGGGCGTCCGGGTGATCCTCACCGCCTCCGGGGCGCGGTTCATCACTCCGCTCACCCTGCAGACCCTTTCGAAAAACCCGGTCTATACCGACCTGTTCGACCTCATCACCGAGTCCGAGATCGGGCACATCTCCCTCGCGCAGCGGGCGAACCTCCTGATGATCGCCCCGGCCACCGCGAACATCCTCGGGAAGATCCGGGGCGGAATCGCGGACGACATGCTCTCGACGGTGGTGATGGCCACCGCCGCGCCGGTGCTCCTCGCACCGGCGATGAACACCCAGATGTACGCCTCTCCGGCGGTGCAGGAAAACGTGGGGGTCCTCCGGGAGCGGGGGTTCACCTTCGTGGACCCCGGCGAGGGGGAGCTCGCCTGCGGAACGGTGGGCCCGGGGCGGCTGGCCGACACGGAGAAGATCGTCGAAATGGCCCGGATCCTCCTGGCGGAGAAGATCCTTGCCGGGAAGAGGGTCGTGGTGGGGGCGGGGCCCACGGCGGAGGACATCGACCCGGTCCGGTTCCTCACGAACCGGTCCAGCGGCAAGATGGGGTTCGCCATGGCGGTCGCCGCGCGGCGATTCGGCGCGGACGTGACCCTCGTCACGGGACCGACCCGGCTGCCGGATCCCCCGTTCATGAAGACGGTCCGGGTGCGGTCCGCGAAGGAGATGATGGGGGCGGTGACGATGGCGGCGGAACCGGCGGACGCGGTGGTGATGGCGGCGGCGGTGGCCGATTTCCGCCCGGAGTCGGCGACGGCGCATAAGATCAAGAAGGAGACGTTCGACGGGCGGATCCCCCTGGTTCCCACGGAGGACATCCTCGCCTCCCTTGGGCGGGTCAAGCGGAACCGCGTTCTCATCGGGTTCGCGGCGGAGACGAACGACCTCGCGGGCAACGCGGTCGACAAGATGCGACGGAAGAATCTCGACGCGGTCGTGGCGAACGACGTCTCCCGGCCCGACATCGGGTTCGACTCCGACAGCAACGAGGTCCGCGTCTACTTCTCCGACGGGACCGCGCTCGACCTTGCCATGGCGGCCAAGGACGCGATCGCCTCCACCGTCTGGCGGGCGGTCTGCCGGAAGTTCCTCCCCGAATGAGCGGAACGGTTTCCCGCGCGATGCTGGCGGCGTGGCTCCGGGAGGTCGGGGTGGACTACGTGATGCCGCCCGCCCGCGCGTCCTCGTCCGGTCCGGCCGTCGGCGCGTCGCTTTCTTCCGTGGACGCGACCGCGACGGTCCCCCCATCCGGTGCCGCCGTGGAGACCCTCGACGACATCCGAAAGGAGCTGACCGACTGCCGCCGGTGTCCGCTCTGCGCGGGACGCGCCACGGTCGTCTTCGGGGTGGGGAACCCCGGCGCCCGGCTGATGTTCGTCGGCGAGGGGCCCGGGTCCGAGGAGGACCGCCGGGGGGAACCGTTCGTCGGGGCCGCCGGGAAGCGGCTCGATCAGTGGATCGCGCGGATCGGCCTTCGGCGGGAGGACGTCTACATCGCCAACATCGTGAAGTGCCGCCCCCCGGGGAATCGCGCCCCCTTTCCCGACGAGGCGAAGGCGTGCCTTCCGTACCTGATGCGCCAGATTCGCGCGATCCGCCCCGAAATCGTCTGCACTCTCGGCGCAACCGCGCTGAATTTCCTGTTGGAGGTCGAGGAGAAGATCACGCGGGTGCGGGGGAAGTGGAGGGAACGGGACGGCGTCCCCGTGCTCCCCACGTATCACCCCGCCTTCATCCTGCGCAACGCCGCCCGGGAGACGGAGGTGTTCGAGGACTTTGATACCCTCGCCGCGCGTCTCCGCCTTCCTCCCGCGAAATGACGGATACTCTCCCCGAGGTCCGGGTCAGCCGGAAAGGCGAGGAGCGGCTGCGCTCCGGCCACCCGTGGGTGTTCGGCGACGACCTGCGCGAGGTGCCGCCGGGCCTCTCGCCGGGACAGTGGGTCCGGGTGCGCTCGCGGTCGGGGGAACCTCTCGGGACCGCGACGATCAACCTCGGGTCCCGGATCGCCCTGCGAAGGGTGTCCAGGGGGGATGTCCTGCCGACCGAGGCGTTCCTCGGGGACCGGCTGCGCGAGGCGTCCGCACGGCGCGCCGAGGCGGGGATGGGCGGGGAACGCGCATTGCGGGTCCTCTACTCCGAGGGCGATTTCCTCCCCGGGGTGATCGCGGACCGGTACGGCGAGGTCCTCTCGGTGCAGATCCTGACGGCAGGGATGGAGACCGTCCGGGATCTTCTTCTCGATGTCCTCGAGCGTCACTTCCGGCCGCGGCTGATCTACGAGCGATCCGAAGGCGTGGGACGCCGCCACGAAGGCTTGCAGGAGCGGAAGGGGCCGGTACGCGGAGGGGGACCGACCCGGGAAGAGATCGAGACGGACGGGGTCCGGTTCTCCGTGGATGTGGAGGCGGGCCCCAAGACGGGCTTCTTTCTCGACCAGCGAAGGAATCGCGGCATCGTTCGCGGCCTGGCGGAGGGGAAGGTGGTGCTCGACGGCTTCTGCGCCGCGGGAGGATTCGGCCTGTACGCCCTCGCCGGGGGGGCGAAGAACGTTCTGGCCATCGACGCCTCGCGGGCGGCCATCGAGACCGCCCGCGCGAATGCCGCGTTGAACGGCGTTTCCGGACAGTGGGAAGGGGAGGCGGAGGATCTCTTCCAGGCGCTTCGGAACTTGAGGGACATCGGGCGGCGGTTCGACCTGGTGATCCTCGACCCGCCGTCGTTCGCCAAGTCCCGCGAGGGGAGGGAGGGGGCGCTGCGCGGATACCGGGACATCAACCGGATGGGGCTTTCGGTCCTCTCTCCCGGAGGTGTTCTCGCCACCTCGTCCTGCACGCAGTTGATCGATGGGGCACAATGGATGGAGGCCCTACGGGAAGCGGCGGCCGACGCGGGCGCCGACCTCGAGAGGATCGCGTGGGGGGGGCAGCCGCCCGATCACCCGGTGCTCCTGTCCGTTCCCGAGACCGACTACCTGAAATTCGCCGTCTACAGGAGGCGGCTGTCATGACCCTTACCGTTCGCTACATTCTGATCACCGCGATCGCGCTTCTCCTCTCCGTTCCGGGGGTCGCACTTCCCGCCGCGCCGGTGGGGAAGGGGGTGATCGTGGCCACCATCGCCGCCCCGATCGGCCCCGTCACGGCCGACTACCTCGCCGCGGTCATCGAGCGGGCGGACGAGGAGGATGCGTCGCTCCTCGTGGTCGAGCTGGACACGCCGGGCGGGCTCGATTCCGCGATGCGGCAGATGGTGCAGGCGATCCTCAAGAGCCGGGTCCCCGTCGCGGTGTACGTCTCCCCGCAGGGGGCGCGGGCGGCGTCCGCGGGGGTGCTCATCACGCTGGCGGCCGACGTGGCGGCCATGGCCCCCGGGACCAACATCGGCGCGGCCCACCCGGTCAGCGTGGGGGGCGGCACGATGGACAACACGATGTCGCGGAAGGTGGAAAACGACGCCGCGGCATACGCGCGCTCGCTGGCCGCGGGCCGGGGTCGAAACGTCGATTGGGCGGAGAGCGCCGTGCGGCAGAGCGCCTCCCTTTCGGAAATCGACGCCCTCGACAGGAAGGTCGTCGACCTGGTCGCCGCGTCCCTTCCCGACCTGCTCGCCCGGATCGACGGAAGGGAGATCCGGAAGGGCGGCGGGACGGTGACCCTCCGGACGAAGGGTGCGCCCGTGACGCGGGTGCCCATGGGCCTTCGCCACCGCGTCCTGTCCGCCCTGGCGGATCCCAACATCGCCTACATCCTGATGATGATCGGGGTCTACGGGATCTACTTCGAGCTGGCCTCCCCCGGCGCGGTGTTCCCCGGCGTGGTGGGAGGGATCTCGCTGCTCCTGGGCTTCTACGCCCTGCAGACCCTCTCGGCGAACTACGCCGGCTTTCTGCTCGTCCTCCTCTCCGTCCTCCTCTTCTTCCTCGAGCTGAAGATTCCGTCGCACGGGGCGTTGGCCATCGGCGGCATCGTCGCGATGGTCCTGGGGAGCCTGATGCTCTTCCGGGAGAGCGCCGACCCGTTCCTGCGCGTCTCCTGGTCCGTGCTGGTCACCATGGTCGCGCTGTCCGCGGTATTCTTCGCCGCGGTCATCTCGCTGGCCGTGCGCAGCCAGCTCCGCAAGCCGTCCACAGGCCGGGAGGGGATGGTCGGCGAGATCGGGGAGGCGGTCACGGACATCGACCCGCGGGGGAAGGTGCGCGTCGTCGGAGAGCTTTGGGACGCGCGGTGCGACCGGCCCGTGCGCAAGGGGGAGCCGGTGATCGTGAAAGGCCTCGACGGAATGACGCTGGTCGTCGAACCAAAGGAAGACCGCTGACCCCGGGAACGGAACAGGAGGGCGCGGCGGAGCCGCCGCAGGAGGGGGGCGAAGTGAGGTAAAGCGCAGCCGTGCAGGTTCATCGCACGGCGAGCCACGAACGGAGCCCCCTCTCCGAGGCGGCGCAGCCGAAGGGGGAGTCCCGTCTGCGCAGTGGTTTCCGTGATCGACTTGGTTCCGTTAACGCATTGATGATGGCGAGGACTTCGTCCCCAACAAGGCACAAGGAGGATCATCGAATGTTCGTCTACGCAGCCGCATTGGTACTGGTACTGCTCTTCCTGTCCAGCGCCGTCAAGATCCTGAACGAGTACGAGCGGGGGGTCGTGTTCCGCCTCGGGCGCGTGATCGGGTCGAAGGGCCCCGGCCTCATCCTGCTCATCCCGGCCATCGACAAGATGGTGCGGGTGGACCTGCGCGTCGTGGCGATGGACGTTCCCGCGCAGGACGTCATCACGAGGGACAACGTCACCATCAAGGTGAGCGCCGTCCTTTATTTCCGCGTCATCGACCCGAACCGGGCGATCGTCGGCGTGGAGAACTTCCTCTACGCGACGTCCCAGCTCTCCCAGACGACCTTGCGGTCGGTCTGCGGCCAGGCCGAGCTCGACGAGCTCCTCGCGGAACGGGAGAAGATCAACGCGCACCTCCAGGAAATCCTCGACAAGGACACGGAGCCGTGGGGCGTCAAGGTCGCGAAGGTGGAGATCAAGAACATCGACCTCCCGCAGGAGATGCAGAGGGCGATCGCAAAGCAGGCCGAGGCCGAGCGGGAGCGGCGCGCCAAGGTCATCGGCTCCGAGGGGGAGTTCCAGGCGGCGCAGAAACTTTCCGACGCGGCGAAGATCATCGGGGAGAACCCGATCGCGCTCCAGTTGCGATATCTTCAGACGCTGCGCGAGGTGGCCTCCGAGAACAACTCGACGACCATCTTCCCCGTGCCGATCGACCTGCTTACGCCGTTCATGCAGATGGCGAAAATGGTGACCCCGGCCCCCCCGGGTGGAACGACGCCTCCAGCGGCTTGACCCACAACCCACAAACCCGATTTTGGAGCGCGGCTGTAGCCGCGCTCCTCCTCCTCTGCGGGTGCGCGGGTGCGCCACGTACGGTGCCGCCCCCGGCAAGGGCGCCGGTCCCGTCGCACGGGCCGACTGCCGTCCCGCGGCCGGGAGGCCCGGCGGCATCCCCGCGTCCGGGGCCGGTCGCGATCGCGCCCTCACCCTCCGAAATCGCCGGAACCCGGTTCATCCGTGTGCTCCTCTCGGGGGGGACGCCGGGAGTCCTCCTCGAAGGAGAGACGATCCGGGCGTGGGGCGCCGACGGGAGGCTGGCCGCCGAAGCGGCGGGTCGCGTCACCCTGGCCGCGGTCGGGGAGCGGATCCGATGGAACGGGACGAGGCTCCTCGGCGACACCCTCGACGCGGCGGGGGCGCCGGAGCTGCGCGTCGGGATCCGGAAAGTGACCGGCCGGGTCCGCCTCCTCGCGCGGAAAGGGGAGCTGCTCGCCGTCGCCGTGGTGCCGCTCGAGGAGTACGTCGCCGACGTGGTCAGCCGGGAGGCCGCGCCGCGGTTCCACCCGGAAGCGCTCGCGGCGCTGGCGGTGGCGGCGCGGACGTACGCCGCCGGGGCGGCCGCGAAGCCGCGCGATTCCGCGTATGACGTCGTATCCGGCGTGGAAGACCAGGTGTTCGACGGAATGGACGGGGTCGCGGCGGTTTTCCGGGAGGCGGCGGACCGGACGCGGGGCGTGGTGGTGCGGTACCGGGGCGAGCTGGCGCGGACGGTGTACCACTCCACGTGCGGGGGGCGGACCGAAGATGCCGGATCCGCCTGGGGGGGGAAGGACGTCCCGTACCTGCGGGCGCAGCTCTGCGACGATTGCGCCGACAGCCCGGTCTACCGGTGGGAATACCGGATGTCCGAAGCGGAGGGGCGTCGCGTGGCGAAGGCGCTCGGTGTCCCGCCGGGAAAGGATCTTCGGATCGCCGTGGCGGACCGTACGCCGACGGGACGGGCGAGCCGCGTCCGGATCTCCTCGGGCGGCGTGTCCCGGGAGCTGCAGGCCGCGGAGTTCCGGAAGGCGGCCGGGTACGCCAAGGTCCGCAGCCTGAAGATGGAGATCGTCCCCGTCGCCGGGGCGTGGCGGTTCACGGGGGAAGGGTGGGGACACGGCGTGGGGATGTGCCAGTTCGGGGCGAACGGGATGGCCCGGCGCGGCGCGGGATTTCGCGAGATCCTCGCCCGCTACTACCCCGGGACCGAAATAACTGGAGAGACGCCCTGAGGACCGAACGGCTGGAGTACGACCTGCCGGAGCATCTCATCGCGCAGCATCCGGCTCCCCGCCGGCGCGACGCCCGCCTGTTGACCCTGTCCCGCGCGACGGGGGACGTCGGCCACCACGTATTTTCGGAGTTGCCGTTCCTTCTTCGTCGCGGGGACCTGCTGGTCGTCAACGATACGAAGGTCCTCCACGGGCGGCTTCGCGCGGTGCGCGGAACGGGCGGGGCCGTCGAGGTCTTCCTCCTGTCGCCCCTGCCGGAGGCCGGAGCCGCTGGGGAGGAACGTTGGGAGGCGCTCGCCCGCCCCTCGAAGCGGCTGAAGGAGGGGGAGGAGTTCGTGGTCGGGGGCGCCTTGCGGGTCCGCCTCGCGCGCAGGCTCGACGAGGGACGCTGGGAGGTCCTCCTGTCGGGGGAGAGCGTCCCCGTCGCGAAGGCGCTGGAGCGTGCGGGGGAGGTGCCGCTGCCGCCGTACATCCGGCGCCGCCCCGGCGATCCCGCGGCGAAGGAGGACGCGGTCCGGTACCAGACGGTGTTCGCGAGGATCCCCGGCTCGGTGGCGGCCCCTACGGCGGGGCTGCATTTCGACGAGGACCTGCTGGGGGAGCTCGCGACGTCGGGAGTCGGCGTCGCGCGGGTGACCCTGTCGGTCGGGTACGGCACCTTCTCCCCGATCCGCACGGAGGAGGTCGAGGCGTACGCGATCCACCCGGAACGGTACCGGTTGCCGCCGGAGACGGCGGCGGAAATCAACGCCGCGCGCGGCCGCGGCGGGCGCGTGGTCGCGGTGGGGTCCACCAGCGTGCGGACCCTGGAGACGTGCGCGGCGGAGGACGGCACGGTGGCGCCGTCGGAGGGGACGACACGGAAGTTCATCTTCCCCGGCTATCGGTTCCGGGCGGTCGACGCCCTGGTGACGAATTTCCACCTTCCGCGCTCCAGCCTCCTCGCCCTGGTGATGGCGTTCGCCGGCGTCGACGCGGTGCGGGCGGCGTACCGGGAAGCGGTGACCCGGCAATACCGTTTCTACAGCTACGGCGACGCGATGTTCATCTCTTGAGGAGGACTAAGTGGCCCATTTCATAAATTCGGCTGCATTCGAGCGCCGCTGCATCCGCTCCTGCTGCGTTGCGCTCCTTGCGCCGTACTTCACAGTACGCCTCAGTCGCGCGCCTTGCCGGCGCGGCGCATCGACGCTCTCGGTGCTACGCCGTATTTATGAAAAGGACCACAATTGACGCTCCGGTTCACGGTCGAGATGCGCGACGGAGACACCGCGGCGCGGGCGGGGACGATCTCGACCGAGCGGGGCTCCTTGCGCACGCCCGCGTTCATGCCCGTGGGGACGGCGGCGACGGTCAAGGGAATCTGGCCGGACCAGCTGCGGGAGATGGGGTACGGCTGCATCCTCGGCAACACCTATCACCTGTACCTGCGTCCCGGTTCCGAGCGGATCCGCGGCCAGGGGGGGCTTCACCGGTTCATGGGTTGGGACCGCCTGATCCTCACCGACAGCGGCGGGTTCCAGGTCTTCTCCCTCAGCGCGCTGCGGAAGGTGACCGACGAGGCGGTGACGTTCCGCTCCCACCTCGACGGGTCGGCGCACACCCTCACCCCCGAACTCGCGGTGGGGGTGCAGGAGGCGCTCGGGTCGGATCTGCGGATGGCGCTGGACGAGTGCGTGGAGTACCCGGCGGGCCGGGAAGAGGTCGAGGAGGCGGTTCGGCGGACGACGTTGTGGGCGACCCGTACCCTCGCGGCGCGGACCTTCGACGGTGGCGGCATGTTCGGGATCGTTCAGGGGGGGATGTTCCCGGACCTGCGGCGCCGCAGCGTCGAGGAGATCTGCGCCCTTCCGTTTCAGGGATTCGCCATCGGCGGGGTGAGCGTCGGGGAGGGGAAGGAACTCCAGCGCGAGACCGTGGCCGGTACGGCGCCGATGCTTCCCGCTTCCCTGCCGCGCTACCTGATGGGGGTGGGAACGCCCGCGGACATCCTCTTCGCGATCGCGCGGGGGGTGGACCTGTTCGATTGCGTTCTCCCGACGCGCAATGCGCGAAACGGGATGATGTTCACTTCCGCGGGCCCGGTGTCGATCAAGCAGGCCCGATACGCGGACGACTCCCTTCCGCCGGACGAACGGTGCGACTGCCCCACGTGCCGCGGCTTCTCCCGCGCGTACCTGCGCCACCTCTATCTCCAGCGGGAGATGCTGGGGTCGATGGCGATGACCGTGCACAACCTTCATTTCTACGCTCGGCTGATGCGGCGGGCGCGGGAGGCGATTTCCAATGGAAATTTCGGGGGACTTGTGAAAGAATCAGGCGTTTCGGAAAACGAGTAGCGGCCAAGGAGGCGGAATCCTTATGTTCGTGACCGGTGTGGCGTACGCGATGGGCGGATCTCCGGGCGGCGGGGCCGGAGGGGGCGGTGGCCTCATGGGACTTCTCCCGATCCTGCTGATGTTCGTCATCTTCTACTTCCTGCTGATCCGTCCGCAGCAGAAACAGGCGAGCAAGCAACGCGATTTCATCAAGAACCTCAAGGTGGGCGACCGGGTGGTCACCTCCGGAGGCCTGCACGGGGAAGTGAAGGGGCTGACCGAGACGACCATCACCCTTGAGATCTCCGACAAGGTCCGCGTGAAGGTCACCCGCAGCGCCGTCTCCGGCTCGAGCCAGGATGCGGCCGCTCCCGAGGCGCAGAAGCTGGCCTGACGAGGACCAGGATACGGAAAGGAGCACCAGCGGATCATGTGGAAGAGCATCACCGGAAGAATCACGCTGATCGCCGTCCTGACGGCGGTCTCCATCATCATCCTGATCCCCTCGCTGACCGACCAGGTTCCCGCGGGATGGAAGGACAGGGTTCCGAAGATCAACCTCGGACTCGACCTCCAGGGGGGAGTGTTCCTGCGCCTGGCCGTCGAGATCGACAAGGCGATCGAGAACACCTCCATGCGCTACGCGGACGACGCCCGCGCCGTCTGCCGTGAAAAGGCGCTGCCGGTCCTCGCCTTCCAGAAGGCCGGGGACGGCGGGTTCTCTCTCCGGTTTCCCCCGGGCGACTTCGCTTCCCGCGCGCAGGCCACCCTCAAGGAGGAGTTCCCCTCCCTCGACGTGAGCCTGGGCGAGGTGAAGGCCGACGGGGCGACCGTGACCGCGCGGATGAAGCCCGCCGAGATCCAGGCGATCCGGACGAACGCGGTGGTGCAGGGGGTCGAGACGATCCGGAACCGGATCGACCAGTTCGGCGTCCGGGAGCCGCAGATCATCGCCGAGGGGGAAGACCGGATCGTGGTGCAGCTTCCGGGCGTCAAGGACCAGCAGCGCGCGATCGAGCTCGTCGGCAAGACGGCCCTGCTCGAATTCAAGCTGATCGACGAGGGCGCGAGCGTGGAAGAGGCCCTCAAGGGGAACGTCCCCGAGGATGCCCAGGTTCTCTACCAGAAGTCGGTCGACCCGCAGAGCGGCCGGGCCACGAAGACCCCGATGGTCGTGAAGAAACGGGCGCTGCTCACCGGCGACACGATCAAGACGGCGAAGGTGAACTTCGGCAACCAGGCCGGGGGCGCGCACGTCTCCCTCTCCTTCGATACCCGGGGCGCGAAGGTCTTCGACCGTGTGACCGCCGAGAACGTGAAGCGCCGCCTTGCGATCGTCCTCGACGACACGATCTACTCCGCGCCGGTCATCCAGGAACGGATCTCGGGCGGCGAGGCGCAGATCACCGGGAGCTTCACGCCGGAGGAGGCGTCGGACCTCGCGATCGTCCTGCGCGCCGGGTCGCTGCCGGCGCCGGTCAAGGTGATCCAGAACGTCTCCATCGGACCCTCCCTCGGTCTCGACTCGATCAATAAGGGCGTGCGGGCGGCGCTGATCGGCGCCCTTCTCGTGGTGGTCTTCATGGGGTTCTACTACAAGTTCGCCGGAATGGTGGCGGACTTCGCCCTCGTCTTCAACATCCTTTTTCTCCTGGCGGGGATGGCCGCCTTCTCGGCGACCCTCACCTTGCCCGGGATCGCGGGGATCATCCTCGCGATCGGCATGGCGGTCGACTCGAACGTCCTCATCTTCGAGCGCATCCGAGAAGAGATCCGTGCGAAGAAGACGGTGCGGGCCGCGATCGACGCGGGGTACGAAAAGGCGTTCTGGACGGTGGTCGATTCCCACGTCACCACGCTGATCACGGCGCTGATCCTCTTCCAGTTCGGCACCGGGCCGATCAAGGGGTTCGCCGTCTCCCTCTCCATGGGCGTGGCGATCAACCTCTTCACCGCGCTCGTCTGCACCAAGGTGGTGTTCGACTACCTCAACGCCAAAAAGCCGATGCAGGCGCTGAGCATATAAGGGAAGCGGGGGCGGCAGCGCGATGATCGAACTGGTCAAGAACACCAAGATCGACTTCATGGGTCTGAAAAAATATGCCTTCGCTTTTTCCGCGATCCTGGTGCTCCTCGGTTTCGTCGGGACCGCCCAGGTATACCGGGGAAAGGCCAATCTCGGGATCGATCTCGCGGGCGGGACGGAGATCCAGATCAAGTTCCAGAAGCCCTTTGCCATGGATGAGATCCGGTCGTTGCTGTCCAAGGCGGGGCACGGTGAGGCGACCTTGCAGGAGGTATCGGGAGAGAACGTTCTCATGCTCAAGTTGCGCGCCCTCGGCAAGCAGGACGAAAAGATGGTCGCCGAGCCGGTCGTGAGGCTCCTGCGGCAATCCCTTCCCGGCAACACGTTCGTCGTGGAAAGCGTATCCGAGATCGGACCGGCCATCGGCCACAAGCTGCGCCAGGACGCCGCGCTGGCGCTTCTGGTTTCCGCGCTGGCGATCATCATCTACCTGGCGTGGCGGTTCGAGTTCAAGTTCGGCGTCGCGGCGGCGATCGCCACCTTCCACGACATCTTCGCGATCGTCGGGATCTTCTGGGCCCTCGGGATCGAGATGGACCTGCTCTTCATCACCGCGCTGCTCACGATCGGCGGGTACTCGCTGACCGACACGGTCGTCGTCTTCGACCGGATCCGGGAGAACATCCGGCTCCGGAAGATGGGGACCTTCTCCGAGACGATCAACCTGAGCGTCAACGAGGTCCTCAGCCGGACCATCGTCACCTCGCTGACCGTATTCATCGCCGTCGTCGCGCTGCTGATCTTCGGCGGGATCGTCCTGCACAACTTCGCGCAGGCCCTCGCGATGGGGATCGTGGTCGGGACGTACTCCTCGATCTTCGTGGCAAGCCCGGTCGTCGCCGTCTGGCGCGGCGAGAAGATGACCGAAGTGAAGAGGTGACCGGGGCGACGGGTTGAAGGGGGCGGCTCCGCGGGAGTGGATCCTCCGCTCCCCCGATCCGGCCGCCGTCCGGGAGCTGTCGACCCGCCATGGCCTGGCCCTCGCGGCGTCGAAGGTGCTCGTCAACCGCGGGATCGTGGAACCGCGTGACGTCGAGCGCTTCCTGGGCGGAACGCTCTCCGATCTTCCCGACCCTTCCCTTCTCAAGGATGTCGACAAGGCGGCCCGCCGCCTCGCCGCCGCCGGGTCGCGCGGGGAACCGTTGCTCATCTACGCCGACTACGACGCCGACGGCGCCACCGGCGCCGCCTGCCTCTACCTCTTCCTGAAGCGGATCTTCCCCGATCTCCCCGTGCGGATCCACCAGAACGACCGCCGGAAGGACGGCTACGGCCTGCGGACGCACGTGCTCGCCCCCGCCGCCCGGGAAGGGTTTCGCCTCGTCGTGACCGTCGACTGCGGAATCTCCGATGTCGCCGCCGTGCGGGAAGCGGCCCGGGAGGGGATCGAGGTGATCGTGACGGACCATCACCTCCCGGGCGAGTCCGTTCCGGAGGCGTTCGCCATCGTGAACCCGATGCAGGCCGATTGCGCGTTTCCCGGAAAGGAGATGGCGGGCGTGGGGGTCGCCTTCCTGCTCGTGTGCGCGGTGCGCAAGGCGGTGCGGGAGGTGGGGGGATTCGGGGACCGGCCGGAACCGCCGCTGCGGCCGTACCTCGACCTGGTCGCCCTGGGGACGGTCGCCGACATGGCGGCCCTCCGGGGGGGGAACCGTCTCCTCGTCCGGGAGGGGCTTCGGGAGATCCGCAAGTCGCCCCGTCCGGGGATCGAGGCGCTGTTCGAGGCCTCGGGAGTGCCCCACGCCGCGGCGACGGAGACGGATCTCGGTTTCCGGGTCGGGCCGCGCCTGAACGCCGCCGGCCGCGTCGGGGACGCGACGCGCAGCTCCCGGATCCTCGTGTCGGAATCCCGGGACGAGGCGGGGCGTCTTGCCCGGGAGTTGAACGAGGACAACGCGCTGCGGCAGCGGGAGGAGGAGCGGATCGTCGTCGCCGTGGAAGCCGCCCTTGCGGCGGCGGGGGAGATTCCCCCCGCGATCGTTCTGTCGGATCCCGCCTGGAACGCCGGGGTGCTCGGGATCGTCGCCTCGAAGGTCCTCGAGCGGTACGGCCGCCCGGTCGTGCTGCTCCAGGAGGAGGACGGCGCGGCGAAGGGGTCGTGCCGCAGCGTCGAGGGGTTCCACATCGTGTCCGCACTGTCCCGCCTTTCCCACCTGCTCACGCGGTACGGCGGACACGCGCAGGCGGCCGGCCTCGCCCTCTCCCTCGAGCACCTCGACGCCTTTCGCGAGGGCCTTGCGGGGATCGCCGACCGGCACGCGCGGGAGACCCCCGTCGTCCGGCGCCGGACGATCGATGCGCAGCTGCATGTCGACGAGATCACCCCGGACCTTCTGTCCGATCTCGACCGCCTGCGCCCCTTCGGCGCAGGGAACGAGGAGCCGCTGTTCCTCCTGGCGAACGTCCGCGTCGCGGCGATCTCCCGCATCGGTGCGGGGGGGCGTCACGTCCGCTTCGCGGTGGAGGAGGACGGGCGGCGCCTTTCCGGCGTGGCGTTCCGCCGGGAGGAGATCCCCGTCGACGCCGCGGGCCGGGCGGACCTTCTCTTCGCCGTCCAGGAAAACGTCTATCGCGGCGCGCGCTCCCTGCAGCTTCTGTTGAGGGACGCGAGAGCGGCCGGGGAGCCGGTATTGTGCGAGGGAACGCCGCCGGGGTAGAATCTGCCTCACCCCAACCGTTTCACAGGAGGTTCCCACCATGATCCCATACTCCGTGACGTTCGGAGGGATATCCGGGAGGTACGCGTCGTGGAAGGACGCGACCTTCGTCGTGATCCCGTTCCCGGTCGACATGACCACGACGTACATGACGGGGACGCGGAACGGTCCCCGCGCCATCCTCGACGCCTCCTCCCACATGGAGCTGTTCGACGAGGAGAACAAGATCGAGCCGTACCGGGCGGGGATCTTCGTCTCCACGGAGGTTCCGGTCTCCCTGACGGGGCCGGTCCCGGCCCTGAAGGAAGTCGAGCGGCGGGTGAAGGCCACGGTGCGGGCGGGCAAGGTCCCGGTGCTGCTCGGCGGGGAGCATTCCGGAACGGTGGGGGCGGTGGCCGCGCTGCGCAAGCGGTACGGAGACCTCACCGTACTGCAATTCGACGCTCACACGGACCTTCGGGACACGTATCTCGGGACGCCGCACAACCACGCGTGCGTCGGCCGGCGGATCGTAGACGCGGGGGCGCGTCTCGTCCAGGTCGGTATCCGGAGCATGTCCGAAGAGGAGGACCGTTTCCTCAAGAAGTCGGAGGAAGTGAAGACGTTCTACGCCACCGAGGTCCGGGACAATGTGGCCGACGTCACGAAGGGGGTCGTCAGCTCCCTCTCGGAGAACGTCTACATCTCGATCGACCTCGACGTGTTCGACCCGGGGATCATGCCCGCCGTCGTCACGCCGGAGCCCGGCGGGCTCTCCTGGTTCGAGGGGATCGACATCCTGCGGGACGTGATGCGTTCGAACCGGAACATCGTCGGCTTCGACGTGATGGAGCTCGCCCCGATCGCGGGGATGGCGGCGCCGGACTACCTGGCCGCCCGCCTTTGCTACCGCCTGATGGGCTGGCTCGTCGCGCGCCAGTCCGAGAAGTAACCCCCCGGTCAAGGAGAACCCGCGCATGTCCGTTCCCACGAAGATCTTCTTTACCAAGGGGGTCGGCCGCCACCGCGAGCAGCTTACCTCGTTCGAGCTCGCGCTGCGGGACGCCGGGATCCAGAAGTTCAACCTCGTCCAGGTGTCGAGCATCTTCCCGCCGAAGTGCAGGATCGTGAAGAAGGAGGAAGGGCTCAAGCTTCTCGCCCCCGGCGAGATCGTCTTCGTGGTCATGAGCCGGTGCTGCAGCGACGAACCGCGGCGGCTGGTCGCCGCCTCCGTCGGGTGCGCGCTCCCCTCGGACCGGTCGGTGTACGGATACCTGAGCGAGCATCACGCCTTCGGGCAGACCGAGAAGGTGGCGGGGGACTACGCGGAGGACCTGGCGGCGGCGATGCTGGCGTCGACGCTGGGCGTGGAGTTCGACGAGGACAAAAGTTGGGACGAGAAGCGGGAGGTGTGGAAGATCAGCGGGAAGATCTACCGCTCCTTCAACATCACGCAGTCGGCCATCGTCAAGGACGAGTACACCACGGTCGTGGCCGCGGCCGTGCTAGTCTCGTGACGATGGCGGCGGGAATGCGCGGAGCGCGGATCATCGGCACGGGGCGGGCCCTTCCGCCGCGCGTGGTGACGAACGAGGAACTGACGCGGCGGATGGACACGTCGGACGAGTGGATCGTCCAGCGCACCGGGGTCCGGGAGCGCAGGTACGTCGATCCGGGGACGGGTTCGTCCCACCTCGGGGCCGAAGCCGCACGTAAGGCGATCGCGAACGCGGGGATCACGGTGAACGACATCGACCTGATCGTCTTCGCCACCCTCTCGCCGGATCACGTCTTCCCCGGGAACGGCGTCCTGGTCCAGGAGCAGCTCGGGATGCGGACCGTGGGCGCCCTCGACGTTCGCGACCAGTGCACCGGATTCGTCTACGGCCTCTCCGTGGCGGAGGCGTACGTCAAAGGCGGGTTCCACGACCACGTCCTGGTGATCGGCGCCGAGGTGCAGAGCACCGGGCTCGACTTCAGCACGAAGGGGCGCGACGTCGCGGTGATCTTCGGGGACGGCGCGGGGGCGGTCGTCGTCGGTCCCGCGGAGCCCGGGAGGGGGATCCTCTCTTCCCACCTTCATTCCGAGGGGAAATACGCCAAGGAGCTATGGGTCGAAGCGCCCAGTTTCATCGATCACCCCTGGATTTCCCACGAGATGATCGATGCCGGGAAACATCTCCCGAAGATGAACGGCCGCTACGTCTTCACCCACGCGGTCCGGCGCTTCCCCGAGGTGATCCGGGAGAACCTCGAAAAGAACGGCCTCGCCGTCGAGGACCTCTCCCTGCTCATTCCCCACCAGGCGAACCTGCGCATCACCCAGGCGGTCGGGGCCGCCCTCCAGCTGCCCGAGGGGAAGGTGTACTCCAACGTCGAGCGGTACGGGAACACGACGGCGGCGTCGATCCCGATCGCGCTCGACGAGTGCATCGAGCAGGGCCGGGTCCGGGAGGGGGACATCGTCTGCCTCGCCTCGTTCGGTTCCGGGTTCACCTGGGCCTCGGCGCTCCTCCGCTGGTAGCGCGGGGACGTGCGGATCCGGGAGATGGGCCCGTTGGACCTCGACGGCGTGATGGCGATCGAGGAGGTCTCCTTCCCGACGCCCTGGTCCCGCGGGATGTTCCTCGAGGACTTCCCGCGCGACTTCTCCGATACCCTGGTCGCGGCGGGGACGGATGACGAGGTCCTCGGGTACGCCGTCTGCTGGACCATCGCGGGGGAGTCCCACCTGTTGAACATCGCCGTGCACCCCGCGCGGCGGGGGCGGGGGATCGGCCGGGCCCTGCTGTCGGAGTGCATCCGCCGTGCGGCGCGGGCGGGGGCCTCGCTGATCTTCCTCGAGGTCCGCGCCGGAAACGAGGCCGCGCAGCGCCTTTATCGCTCGATGGGTTTCACGTTCCGGGGGATCCGGAAGGGGTATTACACCGACACGGGAGAGGATGCCGTCGTCTTCGATCGGGAGGTACGGAAGAGCGATGCCGCAGGGTAGTCCCCGATTCGTCCATGGGAAGATCCTTCACAACACGGGGAGCGGCATCTTCTATCGGATGGAGGTGGCGATCCCGGAACGGATCGACTTCGTCCCCGGACAGTTCGCGATGGTCTCGGGGTGGCCCGGGAACGATCCGCTGCTGCCGCGGCCTCTTGCGATCTTCCGCTCCGGCGGCGTTCGGGGAAAAGGGACCGTCGAGTTCGTGTACAAGGTCGTCGGACGCGGGACGGCGCTCCTGTCCGGCCTCCACGCCGGCGATCCGCTCGCCCTCACGCTTCCGCTCGGGCACGGGTTCGAGTTCCCCGGCGAGGACCGGTCGTGGTGGCTGGTGGGGGGCGGCGTCGGCTTCTCCAGCGTCTTCCCGGCCGCGGCGGCGCTCGAGGGGCAACGGGCCGACTTCGAGATCTTCCTCGGGGCGCGCACCCGGGACCAGCTTCCCCCGGGAGAGTGGATCCCCGGCGGCGCCGTCCCCGGGCGGGTGCACCTGTGCACCGACGACGGGACGGCGGGTTTCTTCGGGACCGTCGCGGCGGCCCTCCGGAACCGGATCGATCGGCGGAAACCCCCCGGGCCGGCGCGCGTCGCGATCCTCGCGTGCGGGCCCCGCGAGATGCTGAAGGCCGTCGCGGAGCTCGCCCTCCCCCTCGACATCCGGGTTCAGGTGTCCCTCGAAAGCTCGATGGCGTGCGGCTTCGGCGTCTGCTGGGGATGCGTCACGGCGGTTCGGGACGGTGAGAAGTCCGGGTACCGCAGGGTCTGCAGGGAAGGACCGGTCTTCGACGCGAGGGAGGTCGTCTGGTGACGCAGCCCGTGGCCCCCGACCTCACCGCGCGGGTGGGAAGCGTGGTTCTCAAGAACCCGGTGATGAGCGCCTCCGGCACCTTCGGTTACGGCCTGGAATTCACCCCGTTCTACGACATCTCCCGCCTGGGGGCGGTGATCGTCAAGGGGTTGTCCCTCCTGCCGACACCGGGCAACGCCCCCGGGCGGATCGTCGAGACCCCCGCGGGGATGCTGAACGCGATCGGCCTGCAGAACATCGGCGTCGAGCGGTTCGTGAACGAGGTGGCGCCGCGGCTGGACGACGCCGGCGCCGTGTACGTCGCGAACATCTACGGACGCACGATCGAGGAGTACGAGGCGGTGGCGCGCCGGCTCTCGGAGCTCCCCGCGCTCGCGGCGATCGAGTTGAACGCTTCCTGCCCAAACGTGAAGGAGGGGGGGATCGCCTTCGGTTCGAGCCCCGAGGGGCTGTCCGGCCTCACCCGGCGGGTGCGTGCCGCCACTGGGAAGCCCTTGTGGGTGAAGCTCTCCCCGAACGTGTCGGACATCGGCGCGATCGCGCGGGCGGCCGAGGAGGCGGGGGCCGACGCGGTGACCCTCATCAACACCATCGTCGGGATGGCGGTGGACCCCCGGACGCGGCGGCCGAAGCTCTCCAACGTGACGGGAGGCCTCTCCGGCCCCGCGGTGAAGCCGGTGGCGCTTCGGATGGTGTGGGAGGCGTGCAAGGCGGTGAAGATCCCGGTGGTCGGGATCGGCGGGATCCAGAGCGCCGGGGATGCCCTCGAGTTCCTGCTGGTGGGCGCCGCCGCGGTGCAGGTGGGGACGGCGAACTTCCGCAACCCGAACGCGTGCGTCGAGATCGTCGACGGGATCGTGGATTTTTTCGTCCGGGAAAAGATCTTCCGCCTCGACGACTACCGGGGGAAGCTCCTCTTGCGGGAGTAAGGGCCTGTCCACGACAGACCCTAAAAGAAATGTGTTGTGGAGAGCGCCGGTTTCCCTGTAGTATGATGGGGTTTAGGGCTTGGTTAGTGGGCTGGAGCCCACTTTTTTTTTCTTGCCATGTTGACTATGGACACCTTGAAGATCGAGGCGCTGGCCGGGGAAATCGCCCGGGATCTCTCCCTTTCCCTGTTCGACGTCGAAATCGCGCGGGAAGGGCCGAGGATCCTCCTCCGGGTATTCGTGGAACGTGAAGGCGGGGTCTCCCTTTCCGACATCACGACGTTCAGCCGGCGTTTCGGCGCGGTCCTCGAGGTCGACGACCCCATGGCCGGCCCCTATGTGCTGGAGGTTTCCTCCCCCGGGGTGACCCGGCGGCTGCGGCGGCCGGAGCACTTCGAACGGTCCCTGGGGAAGCGGGTCCGGGTGAACCTCGTGGCGCCGCTGGAGGGCCGGCGGCACCTCGTCGGAGAACTCTCCGGCTGCGACGGCGAGGGGATCGAGGTCGTGGCGGACGGGACGACGTACCGGGTGCCGTACGGGGAGATCCGGAAGGCGAACCTGGATGTGACACAGGAAGAACTCTTCGCGAAGGGACAGAAAAAGAAATGATCCTGGACGTGGGACAGATCATTGCCCAGCTGGGCAAGGAAAAAGGGATCGACAAGGCCGTGATCGTCGATGCGATCAAGGAAGCCCTCGAGACCGCGGCGCGGAAGAAGTACGGGATGAACAAGATTCTCGAGGCGACCTACGATTCCGACACCGGGGAGTTCGAGATCCTGTCGTTCCGCACGGCGGCGGAGACGGTCGTCGACCCCGACACGCAGATGACCCTCGAGGAGGCGCAGGTCCTCGACCCCGAGGCGCAGCTGGGCGACAGCCTCGGCGAGCGGCTGAGCACCAAGGACCTGGGGCGGATCGCCGCCCAGACGGCGCGCCAGATCATCATGCAGAAGGTGAAGGATGCGGAGCGCGAGGTCATCTACAACGAGTTCATCGGCCGGAAGGGGGAGATCCTGAACGGCATCGTGCAGCGGTACGAGCGCGACTGCCTCGTCATCGACCTCGGGAAGACCGAAGCGATCATGCCCCCGTCGGAACAGATTCCCCGCGAGCGGTACCGCCAGAGCGACCGGATCCGGGCCTATATCAAGGACGTCACCAAAACCTCCCGGGGTCCGGAGATCCTTCTCTCCCGGGCCGACCCGAGAATGATCCTCAAGCTCTTCGAGCAGGAGGTCCCCGAGGTCTACGAGGGGGTGGTCTCCATCCTCAGCGTGGCGAGGGAGCCCGGCTTCCGCACCAAGATCGCCGTGCGCTCCAGGGACCGGGACGTCGATCCCGTGGGCGCCTGCGTCGGCATGAAGGGGTCCCGCGTGCAGAGCGTCGTGCAGGAACTTCGCGGCGAGCGGATCGACATCATCGCCTGGGACGAGGACCCCGCCCGGTTCGTCTGCAACGCCCTGCAGCCGGCCGAGATCATCCGGGTGCTCGTGAACGAATCCGGGAAGAGCATGGAGGTGATCGTTCCCGAGGAACAGCTGCTTCTCGCCATCGGGAAGCGGGGGCAGAACGTGAAGCTCGCCTCCAAGCTGGTCGGCTGGCACATCGAGGTGCGGGCCGAGGGGCAGGTCGAGGACGCCCTGAAGCGGGCGGAGGGCCTGTTCACGAAGAAGCCGGAGGAGATGCCCGCGGACGTCCCGCCGCCCGAGGGGGAGCCGTCCGAAGCTCCTTCGACGGAAGGTACCGGAGCGAAGGAGGGCATGCCTCCGGAAGCTCCTCCAGTAGAGGGGATGGTTGTCGAGGCTTCGGAGGGCAAGCCCTCCGAAGCCTCTCCATCGGAAGGCGCGGCGGTTGAGGCGAAGGAGGGCACGGAAGTTGGCGCGAAGGAGGGCGAGCCCACCAAGGAGTAGCGCTTCGGGGCCTCAGCGCACCTGCGTGCAGTGCGGCATCGTCCGGGAAAAGGGCGTGCTGCTCCGGATCGCGGGGAAACCGGGGGTAGGCTGGGAGCCCGACCCGGCGGGGAAGCTGCCGGGCCGGGGGATCTACCTCTGTCCTGCCGGGGAGTGCGTCGATCGGTTCGCGGCGAGGATACGAACGCCGAAGGGCGGGGCCCGCTGGAAGATGGGCGCCGCAGGCAAGGAACTGGCGGACCGCCTTGCCGCATCGCGGCACGGCGGGCAGGAACAGTAGAGGGGGAGTGGATGGACAAGGTTCGCGTACGTGATCTGGCGAAGGAACTCGGCATGGAAACCAGCAAGGAGGTCCTTGCCTTCCTCGAGCGAATCGGCGTCAAGGGAAAGTCGGCGTCCAGCAATCTCGAGGGGGAGGCGATCGATCGGGTCAAGGCCCATTTCCGGAAACCCGCTCCGCCGCCTCCGCCGCCCCGCACCACGACGTTGACCCGCTCCGATGGGGTGCTGGAGCGCCGTTCCCAGAAGGTGGTCCTGCGCCGCGGGACCCCGACTCCACCCCCCGCCCCCGAGGCGCCCCCCGAAGAGCCGCCCACGACCGCCGGGATCGTCGAGGAGACGCCGCCGGCGCCGCCCGCCCCCGAGTCCGTCGTCGCTTCCGAAGTTCCGGCGGGAGCATCGCCGGAAAGGACCGCCGAGCCGATGGTCGAGCTGCCGGTTCCGGAGCCGACGGTTCGGGTGATCGAAAAGCCCGCCGCGCCCCCCAAGCCGGAGGATGCGCGGAAAGAGAAGGAAAAGAAGTGGAAGAAGACGAGGCCACACGAGAAGAAGGTGCAAAAGGCGGTCCTCAAGCAGACGATCATCCAGGAAGTCCTCGCCGAGCCGGAGGCCGACGCGAAGAAGGCGGAAGGCGCCGCGCCCGCGCCCGAGGTCGTGGTGCGGCAGTTCCAGCCCGGCCGCGCCGCGAAGAGGAGGGGAGGACGGCCCGTCCGCGAGAAGAAGGCCCCGTCGACGGTCCCGCCCAAGGCGAGCAAGCGGAATCTGAAGATCGAGGAAGTCGTAACCGTGGGGGACCTGGCCCATCGCATGGGCGTCAAGGCCGCCGACGTCATCAAGAAGCTGATCGAGATGGGGATGCCCACCACCGTCAACCAGCTCCTCGACGCCGACACCGCCGCGCTCCTCGCGCAGGAGT